>Ga0310123_10000567_pt1 | contig 32811 bp, 27 predicted proteins | sample CB6_AW_1057_MG_FD_203505 | JGI IMG/M metagenome (GOLD analysis project Ga0310123, IMG submission 203505) | Marine microbial communities from Western Arctic Ocean, Canada - CB6_AW_1057 | ecosystem: Environmental > Aquatic > Marine > Oceanic | place: Canada: Western Arctic Ocean | collected... | reverse complement strand
TGGTGCCGATCGCGGTAGACGGCGTGTTGGACGAGGAGGTTTGGAGGTCCACGCCGGCGATCGGCGAACTGGTACAGCGCCAACCGGTGCCAGGTGCGTCCCCAACGGAGCCAACCGATGTCAGGCTGCTGCGCGATCAGGACAACCTCTACATTGGTGTGATTGCGTACGACTCCGAGCCCGAGGCAGTCCTTGGAGCCGAGATGGCGCGGGACGGTAATCTTGGCTCGGACGATCGCATTGAGATCCTTCTCGACACGTTCCGGGACCAGAGGAATGCCTTCTATTTTGCGACGAATCCGGCGGGAGCGTTGGTGGATGGGCTCACGTACGCAAATGGGCAGCTGAATACAGATTGGGATACGACCTGGGACGTGAAGACTCGTCGGACGCAGACGGGATGGACGGCTGAGTTCGCCATTCCATTCAAGAGCTTGAGTTTCCCAGCCGAGGGGCGTATCTGGGGTTTTAACTTCTCCCGCAACATCTACCGGAGGCTAGAAGACCTTCGCTGGTCAGGGGCCCGACTCGAAACGCAGTTCCTCCAGGTATCCGAGGCCGGTGAGATTGGACCATTCGAAGGGCTGAGCCAAGGGGTTGGTCTCGAGTTCCGTCCCTTCGTTAGTGGTCGTGCGATCCGCTTTGCCAATGAGACGGATGAGGATCGTGGTCGTAGAGATCTGAGCACCGAGCCAGGCCTCGACGTGTCGTATCGGATCACGCCAAGCCTCAGGCTGATCGGCACCGTAAACACTGATTTCGGAGAGACTGAGGTCGACACACGGCAGATTAATCTCGCCCGTTTTTCGCTGCTGTTCCCGGAGAAGCGCGCGTTCTTCCTCGAAGACGCGGGCGTGTTCAGCTTCTCGGGCACCGGCCCGGGCACACCCGGGGGGATCCCATCGGCCGGAGCCGACGTGTATCCGTTCTTCAGCCGCCGTATTGGGTTGCTGGATGGCCGGGAGGTGCCGATCGATGTGGGAGGGAAGGTGGCGGGACGGCTCGGTCCGACTGAGCTCGGGATGCTCGCCGTGCGAACGGGCGACGTGGAGAATGTTGCGGAGGCCGCCGATCTGCTCGTCGGGCGCGTTAAGTGGGATCTGCTGGAACAGTCTTATATGGGACTGGTCTTCACCAGCGGCGATCCCGGGTCGATCGGCACCAGCCGGACCTACGGAGCGGACATGCGCCTAGCGACGTCCACCCTTTTCGGTGGGTCGCGCAACCTGGATGTCGACGCATACGCCGCTCGGAGCGAGCGCGAGGGCTTCCCGGGCCGGGACTGGTCGTATGGCATCGCCGCGCGGTACCCGAACGACCGATTCGATGCCCAGGTGGCTCTACGAGAGATTCAGGAAAACTTCGAGCCCTCACTCGGATTCGTTCAGCGCCCCGGCGTCCGACTCCTACGGTTGGGGGCTAGTTTTAATCCTCGGCCCGCTGACCTCCTCGGCATCCAGCAGATGTTTCACGATGTGTACTACACGCAGTTCACACGCCTCGAGGACGGCGAAGTGGAGAGCTGGGATATCTATGTTACTCCAATCGACTGGCATTTCTTATCCGGGGACAACCTTCATAGCCTACTCGACTTCAACCCAACCTACGAGCGTCTTTTCGAGCCATTTGAAATCTCTCCGGGCGTAATTCTGCCTGCTGGTCGGTATCGCTTTACGCGTTTTCGGAGTACGGTGGCCACCGCTAACAGACGTCGCCTGTCGGCAAACGTCGGAGTTGGCTGGGGGAGCTTTTGGTCCGGAAGCGCGGACCAGGTGACCGCGCGGTTGACCTATCGGATTCCACCGATCTTATCAATTGGTCTGATTTCGAATTTGACCTTTGCGCACTTGCCGGAGGGGGACTTTACCGCACGGATTTTCACTATCAACTCGAGCCTCAGCATTTCTCCGGCCCTATCCTTCTTTAACCTCGTCCAGTTCGACAATCGGTCGAAGAATCTCGGATGGCAGAGCCGCTTCCGGTGGACGCTGCAGCCGGGTAGCGATCTTTTCGTCTCTTTCCATCAGGGCTGGATCCACGAAGATGAGGTGGGGAGCCGCGCGTTCAGGGCACAGGACAGCAAAACGTCGGTGAAGCTCCAGTACTCGATCCGATTCTGAGAGCGGAAGTGCATAGGCGGAGTTGTAGCACGCTTCGCACGGGCCTGATGGGCACTCTCTTCAACGGGCTCGCAGACTCTTCGCTGCGCTAGATTCTCGAGCTGTCAAAGCGGGCGTTGATACAAGGTCTGGCAGCTGCTGCTGGTGAGCAGATTGCGTCCCGTAGAGGCCCTCTACTTGAGAAAGAGCGACGTGGATTAGGTGGTGCTAATAGGTGGAGCCCGTACTGTGCCGCCAGAGCCACTCTATCGACTTCGGGTGTGGTTGGGCCTGGCAGAGTATCCTGACGCTCACCACTGTCGCCGCAGAAGAGAGGAGCCAGTTTAGTCGGGCTCTGCCTCGGCTCCCACCCATGCGTCTACCACCACTGATATTGTGATCTGACCAAATAAATTCACTGTACTCCGGAACATGTCAGGAATCCGATCAATGCCCAGGAGGATCGCGAGACCGGAGAGCGGGATCCCCAGCGTGTCGAGCGCGGGGGCGAGGGTCACGACGCCGGACGATGGTACTGGAGCAACCGTGAGCGAGACGAGGAAGGTCGCGAGGACCGCCCCACCGATCGCCGCGGCCGGCAGCGGTGTGTCAAATAGGTACGCGAGAAAGACGATCGCCGCCCCCTGAAAGAGCGCGCTCCCGGCGCGATACATAGATGCGCCTAGGGGTAGCACCAGATCTGCGATCGTCTCCGAAACGCCAAGCTTCTCCTTGGCTTCTTTCAGCGTCGCCGGCAGGGCGGCAGCTGTGCTCGTCGTCGAGAAGGCGAGTGACGCCGCACCGAACGTCCCACGCAAGAATTGAAACGGGCCAATCCCTCCGATGAGCTTCAGAAGTGGCAAGTACACGACGGTGATATATACGCCGAGCCCGAGAATGACGCAGACGACGAAAACCGCCAGGCTTTGAATGAGCCCCCACCCGAGTTGAGCCGTCACGGGTGCAGCGAGCCCAAAGATCCCGATGGGGGCAGTCCAGAGGATCCACCAGACGAGCTTGATGAGGGCGTCCCCAGCTGCCTCGGCGAATCCCACGAGTCGGGTGCGTGACTCCTCTCTGAGGGTGCTAGCCGCGGCGGCGAAGAGAGCGGTGAAGACGATCAGAGGGAGGAGCGATCCGGAGCTTGCGGCCGCGAACGGATTGTTTGGGATCAGGTTCACCAGGAAGTCGACCACGCTTGGGAGGTCCGGTGCCTCGCGGGACACAGCGGCAGGGATGACGATCTCAGGTGCGAAGCCGAGACCGATCCGCATGGAGCCCATCCCGATTAGAATCGCCGGGATCACGGTGATCCAGAACAACGCCAAAGTAGTGCCACCGAGACGACCGAGTTTTCGAGGATCCCCCAGATTCGCCACGCCCGTGAAGATCACGGCCATCACCAGAGGGATCACGACCATCCGAATCGCGTTTAGAAACACTGTACCGAGTGGCGTCGAGGCCAAAGCCACAGTCATCAGGAAGTCGGAACCGGCGGCAGCGAGGAGGCCCGTTCCTAACCCGAGGAGAAGTCCCACAGCGATGGCGATGTGGAGCACTCAGTTCCTCGTCGGTGACCGATGGGTGATGTGCGCCGCTCCAGGAGGATCCGCTCGTCTGATTCTAGTCCACCGCAAGGAATAACTGAGATCAGATCCAGTAGTGTCCGTGCTGTTTTGTCGTTCTTTTCCTCTCCACGGATATGTCAAGTCCTGTGTACGCCAGGATGCTAGGAGAGCTTGGGGGGGCGAGGGTCTTCGGTCAGCGGTTGGTCGTAAAGGATGAATGGTTCCTTGCTGGAGTAGAGACTGCCGCGAACCTCTAGCATCAATACTGGATGAGTGGAGATCGAGGACGTACAGCTTCACCCTCAAAGGCATGAGCTAACGAGGTTCCGGTTCGAGCCGGTCAACCAGTGGAGCGGGCAGGATCAATCGTCGAGCCTTCATGTCGTAGACGTCGCCAGGTGACAACACGAAGTACGGCTTTTCCCATGGCTGATACGCCCGGTTGTTATCGTGCACCGCGACCATCCACTTGCCCATGACTTCAAAGGTGTCACCGGTCACAATGATCGCCGTGCCTTCCGAGAGACCAATGCCAAATAGTTGCGGATATTGTTTGATGACCGGGATGAGGTCGTCCCAGCGATTCCGTGTGTTGATGTGCTGGTCGATCGCAGATTTGCGAAGGAACTCGAAGCCGAGCTGATGGTTCTCCTCGGCGGTCATGACGATCTGCGAGCCTCCGGTATCGCCCCTGACCAGGTACTCACCTTGGATCGTAGCGCCAGCCGAGCTCCCCCCGATGACGCCCCCGCGCTCAAGCACCTTGTGGAGTTCGTCGTAGGTGCGAGTCCTCGCATATGAGTCGACAATGTTCCACTGGCGGCCCCCATTGAACCAGACCGCAGTTGCCTGCTTGAGCTCAGCCACGAACTCCTCCGAGTCGGCGATGCTGGGATTTTCCGTATGGAGCATCGAGAGGTTCTTGAGTCCGCGGTCCCGCCAGGATCTCAAGACGCGACCTTCATCGTAGGCCCGGATGTTACCGTCCTCGTCGTGGTTCCCCCCTGCGGTCGGCACGATGACGAACCGACCCTCCTCCGTTCCGCCTCCGAGTTCGATGAAGCGGTCTATGATCCCGGTGCCGTTCGTCGAACCCCCGCCGACAATGATCAGAGTACCGTTCGGCGGTCCGTACTCAGTCGCTTCTTGAGCATGTATCGGTGCCGATATCCCGATTGCTAGCGCCAAAATCGGAATCATCAGATGGAGGCTCCGACCCTTCATCATTCTTCTCCTATTGCTTCTGTTGGAGCGATAACCCGGGCTGGCCCAAGGTGGCAGTGCGGAAGTGATCAGCTTCGGCGGCGGTCACCTTAGCAGCAGCCTGCGATGCACTGGATCAGATCACAGGGGACATCGAGCTGTTAGAGGAGTTAGGCATCACGCCAGAGGTTGAGTCCCCACCCTGGGTGATCGACGCACGAAGCCCTGTTTCCAGGGAGGTGAAGCACGAGAGCAAACGGGTTGATGGCACCACCGAGTGACGCTCCGTCAGTGGCGCAGGCAAGTGTCCGCCACCCTGTCTCTATTCTTCTTGCGGGTCCGGAGCCCTGCTCACTCTAGGCTGCTCATCCGGGACCGTCAGTTCCCCTTCGATCTCCCGAATAGAGCCCTTGAACTCCCGAATACCCTTCCCTAGGGAGGATCCAATCTCGGGAAGCCTCTTGGCTCCGAATAGCAGAAGCACGACGAGGAAGATCAGCATGAGTTCCCACATTCCTAATCCGCCAAACATAGTGTCAGACCTCCTTTGGTCCTCCCGACGTCACAAGGATGCTTCAGATTGTCAGGTGGACGAGGAGATCAAAATACGTGAGTCATCTCTTACACGCGAGGGAAGAACGTACATCCCTGCCCTCGCGATCTCCTTGCGCATCTGTAGCCGCGTGCAGGATCTTAGGGTCAGGACTGACATCTGAGTGGAGGCCTGCCCTATGACCAATCCCATCACCTGTGTGAACACTTGCCCGGAGAGCCGCTACTGCGTCGAGCGTGAGATTGGCGAGGGTGGGATGGCAGTCGTATACCTAGCCACCAGCCAAGAGTTCAGGGCGGAGCCGTATGGCCAATAGCTTGCTTCGTTGGACCGTGTCGGTGGGCGTCCTGGGTGTTCTCTTCTTCTGGTGGAGTGCCGGAGCAGTGGCTGCCCACGGCGTTGCCCAGGACGATGCGGCGTTCTTTCTAGCGAACGTGGGTCCGGCGATCGGTCCATATATGTATCTTGGTGCAAAGCACATGTTCACGGGCTACGATCATCTGCTCTTCCTCGTTGGCGTCCTCTTCTTTCTATACCGTCTGCAGGACGTCGTCTTGTACGTGAGTTTGTTCACGTTGGGACACAGCGTGACCCTATTAGCGGGTGTCCTATGGGGCGTACAGGCGAATTCCTACCTTGTCGATGCGATCATTGGCTTCTCCGTCGTCTACAAAGCATTCGACAATATGGATGGATTTCACCGCTTTCTCGGCATTCGGCCAAACACGAAAATCGCGGTGCTTGTTTTCGGTCTTTTCCATGGTTTCGGGCTGGCAACGACGCTTCAGGATTACGCGTTATCGCAAGAGGGCCTGGTGACCAACATGGTCAGCTTCAACGTCGGCGTGGAGATCGGGCAGATACTAGCGCTTGTGGGAGTTCTCATCGTTCTGAACTCCTGGCGTACCCAGAAAAGCTTCTTGAAGCATGCGTTCCTGACGAACGCCCTCCTTATGGCAGGCGGGTTCATGTTGATCGGCTATCAGCTTGCCGGCTCTCTCTTGAACGTTCGATGAGGTCGGGGTGATGGACTCGACGAAGCAGGCTCATCATGTCCCCGAACCTCCTTCTAGGACCAAGCTTGCTTGGTCGAGCTTGGCTGCCCTCCTCGTGTCCGGCGTCCTCCTTGTGACCGTCGTCCTGCCAGCTGAGTACAACCTCGATCCTCTGGGAACCGGAGCAGCTTTAGGGCTCGTTGTCCTCTCAGACCCGGCGAGTGGTGAGATTCCCGTCCGCTCGGACGGCCTTACCGCTCAATCGAGCGCCTATCGAATCGACCGAAGGTCGTTCGAACTCGGACCGGGAGCATTCGTGGAGTACAAATATCGGCTGGAAGCCGGGGAGGCGATGGTGTACTCTTGGACCGCAAGTAACACCGTCCGCTCCGAGATGCACAGCGAGCCTGATGGAGCACCTGAGGGTGAGGCCGAGTTCTTCGAGGTTGAGGAAGAGGTCCGTGACGGGAAGGGAAGCTATGTCGCACCGTTCCCCGGGGATCATGGTTGGTATTGGCTAAACGAAGGAGACGCTACGGTCACGGTTACCATTTACGCCGCGGGGTTCTTTCATGATTCCATCGAATATCCGCAGAATCTCTCTCCCATCTTACGAGAGATGACGGTCAGTCCAGCGGACGAGTACGTGGAGAATGTTGGAGGGGACATGTCATCCGAATCTGCGCGATGAGATGGAGTGCAGGTGGGTGGGGTCAGGTCCTCAACCTCGCCTAGAACTTCTTTGGCGGCTGATACACCCTACGATTTTGCCCTAGTCCTCGACCCATCTGCGTTCAGGATGGCTGGTGACTCCATGAGGGCTCAGGTACGGCGACGCTGAGGTGATCCACGCGGACATCGCCTTCCCGGATGGGGTCCGGCCTGGTCGGGATTAATCAGAGAACTTAGTTGGGACGGATCCGGAGGTAGTACTCAAACGCAATTCCGGGGTTGAGTGCCCGGAAGCCTAAGGAGAGCCGGAGCATCTCCTCCAGATACCGAGCAGCTACAAGCGGTCCTACATCCAGCGGCTCGAGCCCTACATCGTTGACGAGTTGGGCCACTCGTTCCTTCGCCGCCGCATCATTCCCTGCGATTGGGACCGTCACGGCTCCCCCCGCTCGCGAGGGATCCTCCATGATCCTGTAATTGAGGGTGTTGAACGCCTTGACGACGATCGCGCCTGGGGCGAGGGCCTGGACTTCTTCGGCGAGGGAGTGCCGTGGGTCGCGGGGTGACACTGGGTATCCGCTGTCGAACGCCAAGGAGTTCGTAGGATCCACCACGATCTTACCGGTGAGGTCACCGAGGGCTGCGATCACTTCGGGTATCGCCATTGGAGGCACAGGGATGAAAACGATCTCCCCCTGCACTGCCGCCGCTCCCTGCGTAGTGGCAGTCGCACCGTGCCCGGTCTCGGTTACCAACGCAAGGACACGCTCTTCGTTCGGCGTGCGCGAACCATAGATGACCGTGTGTCCGGCTTCAGCCCAGATCTTCCCAAGAGTGGACCCGACGTTTCCAGTACCGATTATGGCGATCGTCTCTCCACGGGTCTGAGCCTGTGCGGATGGCACAGCCCATCCAGGAAGCAGGACGGAGACTGCTAGCACGAGGATCAATGCAGCAACGATTCGAGCCTTCATAGCGCCGTCCGTTTTTTGTGGGTGGCTAGAGTATCATCTTCCCTCACCACGCAAGCCCCACATCTTTCACCGACCATCCCCGGCTGATAACCCTTGGAACGTATATTTCTGAGCACGCCGTTGCCCCGTCTGCGCCGTGTAGATATTCCCTTCAAGATCGGTAGCGATGTGATGCCCCGATCCTGGAAATGAGTACAGAACCTCAAGAGAGAGTCGATCGAATACTACAATCTGTCCCCCTGCCGGGACGTACATGAACTCTTGCTGAGGATCCGCCGAGAGAGCTACGTCACCTGCCCTGGCATTGTCGGGCATGAACACCTGGTCAACGAACTCACCGTCAACAGTGAATACCTGTACACGCCGATATTCCCTATCGGCCGCATACACGAATCCGTCGTTTGATATTGAGAGGGCATGCACGATGTGAAATTGGGAAGGGCCGTCTCCATCATCTGGAGCGGGAACGCTGGCTGGGGGGCAACCATAGGAATCGATCGGCTCGTTTCCAAAGGCACCCCACATCCGTTTGAATTCCCCTGTTTCCGCGTCAAAAACGATTAGGCGCCGGTTGCCGTACCCATCTGCGACGAATATTTCATTCGTCCTCGGATACACGGCTTGGTCCCCGGGCTGACGCACGTTCTTCGTGTCGCTGTTGCCTATACTCTGGTTACTGCCGCCGATTTGCATTAGGAATTGCCCGTCCCTACTGAACTTCAGGAGCTGATCATCAGACACGGACATCAGTTCTGGCAGATTCCTTTCCGGGCAGTTGTTACCACCGATCCAAATGTTTCCGCGGTAGTCAACATGAATGGCGTGTTCTCGTTCCGGCCACTCGAAACCATCTCCTGCGCCACCCCATGCGTGCAGGAAGTTTCCCGCGACATCGAACTCAAGAATGGGCGGGGCGACCATATGGCGCTCATCAGCAGGTACGCTCCGGGGCCGATGTAAAACGAGGATACGACCCTGACCATCGACCCCGATGCTGGAAACTTCCCCCAATACCCATTGATCCGGCACGATGGGCCATGAGGGGTCGAGCTCGAAGGTCGGTGCACCAGGGGGCGGTTGCTGTGTGGGTTCAGCCGCTCTCAGACTGGGGCTGGTAGAACTGCTCGACGTATTGAACAGGAGCAGGCCCAAGCCAATAGTGGTTACCGCAAAAAGGCCGATTTTGATTTGGAGTATCTGCTTCATAGTCTTCCTCTGTCGACGCGTTGGCGGTCCAGGGCGGCATTAAACGGGCGATAGGTTCGGTCATGTGGGCTGTTACTAAGACGGAGTGCTTCAATACCCTCCGCAACTCGCCCTGGTATCTCTCGGATCCGGTGGTACTGGCATTAGACGATGAGCTTTACGACGTAATTCCCCCCCTCGTCTGGTAAAGCCCCGCAGTGGTACACTTGTCGGATCTATTGCCCTTGCGTGGTTGCCATACCGGTACCGAGTCCATGTTGCGAGAGGAACTGCTGAATGGTCTGAAAGATTGCCAACGTCTGCTCCCGGTTGAAACCACCGTGACCTCCGCCAGGAACCGTGTGCAGCACGTTCGAAACACCGAGATCGTCCAACTTCTGGTGAAATGAGACCGCCTGCTGGTACGGGACAGTTGGGTCCGCATCACCGTGTATGGTCAATATCGGTGGCAACCCCGACCGCACGTAGGTCATCGGGGATACCCGTTCGGCAATCTCAAACCGGTTTGCCAGGCTACCCATCCATTCGACTGCGTAACTCTTGATATTGGGACCATCGAGTAGGTCCCCAACATCTGTGATCCCGTACCAATTGATGATTGCGGTGACATTAAGCTCCTCAGATCCAGGGCACTCCCGATCCAGACCGGCTGACGTGGGGATCATGGCGGTGGTCAGGGCAAGGTGGCCTCCCGCCGAGTTTCCAGTCGTCACGATGCGGGACGTATCTAAGTTGTATTCTTCAGCGTTCCGAATAAGCCAACGTAGTGCGCATAAGCAGTCCTCGACTGCCGCTGGTGCACGAGCCACTGCACCTAACCGGTATTCAACGTTCACCACTGCCCATCCCATCTCTAGATATGGCAGAAGGCGAAGCACGTTACTCTCCTTTGTCCCGCCAACCCATCCTCCACCATGCACAAATATTAGAACAGGTGTTGGACCACTAACGTTTCTTGGGAGATACAGGTCCAATTTGTTCTCGTGGTTGCTCGCGACGTGATACGTCACATTTGGGATTACACGATACTGATTGGACACATGAGCCAGGAACGCACTGGTATCCCTCAACTGGGCGCTCGCCTCGATTGTTCCCCCAGCCAGGAGTCCAATACCGACAAGCATGACAAAGGGTATGGATCGTCTAGACATTTTCTCCTCCTCCCAGTTTTGGCTGTGACCTGTCAGAGAGAGAGCCCGTGGTGAATCTATCTGGTGAGCTTGCGCAGTGGACTGTCGGAAGGCCTAGCCATGATTTAGCCAAAATGCCGCTCAGGAGAGGATGCAGCAAGGAAAAGGGAGAGCACCTGCTCTTTAGCGCCAGCTTGCCAATCACAGGTTTCATGCCGTCGGCTATAGATTAGCGGTTGCCCTCGTCCTAGGGATGTGTCTCGATCCACTCGCGGGACAACCGTTGGGCCTCGGCGATTTGCCCACCAGTCATTCGCTGCTCGATTATGTCTTTGCTCTCCCGCGCAATCTGATTTCCTTGAGCTGCGGAGAGATCATACCACATATAGGCAAATGACAGGTCTTCCGGGACGCCTTCGCCGTTGTGGTACATCGATCCAAGTTTGGACTGGGCGGTAGCATGCCCTTGCTCAGCCGCCAGCCGATACCAGTGTACGGCTTCCGCATTGTTCTCTGAAATGCCGTCTCCATTGTCGTACATCAATCCAAGGTTGGATTGGGCGGTAGCGTGCCCTTGCTCAGCCGCCAGCCGGTACCAGTGTACGGCTTCCGCATCGTCCTTCGGGACACCGTCTCCATTGGCATATATTGTTCCAAGGATGAACTGGGGAACAGCGTCCCCTTGTTCACCGACCAGCCGGAACCAGCGTACGGCTTCCGCATCGTCCTCGGGGATGCCGTCTCCATTGGCGTACATCAATCCAAGAATGAATTGGGCGGCAGTATCCCCTTGCTCACCCGCTAGCCGATACCAGCGTACAGCTTCCGCATTGTTCTCGGGGATACCGTCCCCACCGTCGTATTTGAATCCGAGAGAGAACTGAGCTCCAGCAATCCCCTGCTCAGCGCAACGAGTCAGCTCGTCCAACGGTGACTCGGATGACAGGTAAGAGCATGCGGTCGCCAGAGGGTCCTGTGCCGACCCGTGGTCTGGAATGAGGGAGAACGTTCCAACTGCTGCGCCTATCAATAAGCCCAACGCGCTGTTCCGGCCCACCATCATTCCAACTCCTGAGAGAAGGTCCTTGAACTATGCTTCTCATATATCCTAAGAGGGACTCCGTCCGTTTGCGAGAGCCTTCCTTGTGGGGTGGCGTTGGGAGCACTTGGGGTCTCGCCATAGCTTCTCGGTCTTCTTCTCATTGGCACTCCCGCCGGGCTAGATGTCTCGTCCGTCTTGGCGACGGTTCCCCTCTGCTCCATTCGGGCAGTTGGGTCGGATGTGGTACCGGGCCTTGAGGTGCTGTAGGCGGTAGCTACGGGGTCCTTTCAGGACATCTCCAATGACATTTCCCCCCAAGGTATGAGCATACGGATTCAATGAAGTCGACAACACGCTTTCAGACTGCATTCTCAGTAGCATTGGTTGCGTGCGTCCCGGCACTTTGCTCTCGGCTGCTGAGCACTCTGGCATGGGAATACATGCGCGCCAATATCGCCGTGTGATTGTGCGCCTAGTGACGTGTCCAGGCGTACATGTAGGAGTGAATTGGTGCGTGTGAAGAAATCTGACTTTCCGTGAATGAGCCACCTATCTTCCTAGAGCGTAGTGTTCGCCTCAGAGTCTGCAGGCGCTCTTTCGTGATGACCCCAGAACGTGCGAAGTTGGCTGCTGAATAACGGCTACCCTTTCTAGGAGTGGAGTTATGGAACCGGAATCCCGACGATCGTGCTCGCCATTGGTTAAGTGGGGCACTTTGGCAATGCTCACCGTGGGTGTGTTCTATCCACGGCTAGCAGCTTCAGTCCAGCAGGCCGCTTATACGGACGAACAGGCAGATGCTGGGATTCTTGTCTATGAGACAAACTGTGCCGCTTGTCACCTCGAGAATCTACAGGGCTTGGGAACTGCCTCTCAGTTGGGGGGAGTGAACTTTCGCAACAGTTGGGGAAACCGGCCAGTAGTCCAAGTACTGACGTACATCCGATCTTCCATGCCTCCGGGAGCTTCGGGCTCATTGAGTGACGAAGAATACTCGGCAGTTACAGCCTATATCATGCGCGAGAACGGGGTTGAGTCGAGCACAGTTGAACTGACCTTTGCTTCTGAGGGTGGAGTGGCAATGGCCCCTGGGGCTGAACTACTTGCCGACGGCACATTGCCCGTTCCGGGAGTTGCGGGTTCAATCCCTTCGCCATGGGGAAGGAACGCTGTTCCCGATTACGGTCAACTATCCGAAACGTATACTGGTTTCACGCGGACGTATCAAGAGGTGGAGGGGTTCACGCCAGTTTCCGACGAGGACCTTAGAAACCCGCTTCCCGGCGAATGGATTAATCCCCGCGGAAACCTTGGCGCATGGGGTTATAGTCCGCTGAGTCAGATCAACACTGAGAATGTCCATCGACTCGAATTGGCTTGGGTGTGGGGGATGGAAGACGGGATTCGGAGTCAGCCAGCACCCCTGGTTCGAGATGGAATCATGTTTCTGCCGAATTGGGGTAATACCGTCCAGGCGCTGGACGCTGAAAGCGGAGACCTCCTCTGGGAATACAGACGCACATTCCCTACCGGCATAACGGGCCGGGGCCGAGTTCGAACCCTGGCGATCTGGGAGGACATGATCTACGTGTCCACTAATGACGCCTATTTGGCGGCTCTGGATGCGAGGACCGGTGTGGTTCGTTGGGAGGCGCAGCTCGCTGATCCTGACTTGGGATATGAGAACTCGAGCGGACCAGTCATCGCCAACGGTAAAGTGATCAACGGAATCAACGGTTGTACCCGTCTAATTCCGGAAAGCTGTTTTATCACTGCTCATGACGCCCGGACGGGGGAAGAACTCTGGCGGACCTTCACCATTGCTCGGCCTGGTGAACCTGGTGGAGACACTTGGGGCGGCCTTCCTTTTGAGCTGAGAGGTGGGGGGGATGTTTGGAACATTGGAAGCTATGATCCTGATCTGGGGCTGGTGTATTTTGGCGCCTCCCAGATGAAGCCCCGCGCGCCAGTGAGCCGAGGAACCGTGAGGACCGAGGCGGATTCAATTCTTTATAGTAGTTCGACCCTGGCGCTAGATGAGGACACCGGGCGTATCGTTTGGTACCGTCAATATGTTCCGGATGAGTCGCTTGATATGGACGAGGCCATGGAGCAAGTTCTCATCGATATCGACGGCCAACCGGTACTCTTTCAGATCGGAAAGCATGGGATCCTTTGGAAGCTGGACCGGCGGGATGGGAGCTTCCTGGGTCTAAAGGAGACGGTCTACCAGAATATTTTGGAGTTGGACTATGAAACTGGACACAGTGAGTATCGGACGGATATTCGGGACGCGGCGGTCGGCGAGTGGGTTTCCGTCTGCCCCTCCACAGCTGGCGGCAAGAACTGGCACGCGACCGGTTATCATCCGGGAGCTGGTGTCATCGTAATTCCGCTGAGCCAAAGCTGTATGGACAGCATGGCCAGTGAGATCGAGATGGTCCTCGGGGGTGGGGGTACTGGGCAATCGCGGTATTGGATGGAAATGCCTGGAACAGAAGGAAATCTGGGTAAGCTTGGCGCCTACGATGTGCGAACCTTGGAAGAGGTTTGGAGCTATGAGCAACGTGCTCCATTTCTTACCTCTGTTCTGACCACTGCAGGCGGGCTCGCCTTCTCTGGTGACTATGATCGGCGGGTACGGGCGCATGACATCGCTACTGGTGAGACGCTCTGGGAGAGTCGGCTTGGTACTGCGGTTCAAGGTTTTCCAATGACCTATGAAATCGATGGCGTACAGTACTTGGCCGTGCCCACCGGGGTGATTGGAGGGAGTCCATGGCGGACGTCGACGTTTCTCGCGCCTGAGATTCTGATTCCACCTGGAAACAGGCACAACGCTCTCTACGTGTTTCGGCTGGGAGAGCTATAGGCTCCATTTGTCTTAGACAATAGAGTCGTGGAGTATCCGATAGTTGGGGTAAGCGGGCTGTTCTCCGGCGTCGGACTGGGCACCCTGCTGCCGCTCCTGTTCGCCTTTTTCCCTGTCGGGGTTGGGGTTGGGGCAACGGACGTCGTTCATAGTGCCATTTTCCTACAAGGTCCAGATGTCATCTTCGAGGGCGAAGTAGGTCGTCTAATCCTTAGCCATCATAACCACCATTATTGAGGCCTTTGCAAGAGTTTATTTCAGCCGGAGGCTCGTCGGAGATCCGGTCGGTAGCCCTTTCTCATCACAGTCAGAAACCACAAAATTGTCGAGTTCGATGGGTGACGCTCATGTGTGAGGGAGTCGCCATGTTCTAGTTATACAGAGAGACCGCCATGTTGAAGCGAATCACTTTCTTGATTCTGTTTACGCTGGTTGCTGATGATATCTTTGCTCAGGAGCCCGTTTCCTGGGGGGTTGATCTCCACTTTTCTACTTTCTCGATCGCCGGGATCGATCCGCAAACCGGGGAGTCGGGCGTGGCCGTTACAACGCGAGTGGCGTGCGTGGGCAACGGAGTTCCATGGGTCCGGGCGGGGGTGGGAGCCGTCGCGACCCAGGCCAGTACGAGAGTGGAGTACGGAAATGAGCTATTGGACCTCATCGAGAGAGGACTTTCGGCCGAAGAGGCTCTGACCAGGGCCGTGGCGGCCGATTCGCTTTCCCGGACACGGCAGGTTGGCGTTATTTCTCTCGATGGCACCCGTGGCCAGCACACGGGATCGGGAGCGAGTGCCTGGGCTGGACAAAGGGAGGGGCCTAACTACGTGGCGCAGGGCAACACGCTGGTTGGTCCAGAAGTGTTGGAGGCCGTTGCACGCAGTTTCCAGAGCACCGAAGGGAGTGGCCGACATCTCTCCGATCGGTTGATTGAAGCCCTTAATGCTGGACAGGCTGTGGGAGGTGATAGACGAGATGGCCGTCTGCAGTCGGCGGCGGTGATCGTGGCGGATCCGCGACCTGGGAATTCACGCCGCCCGGATCATCTCACCGCCAACATCAACGTATGTGAGCACCCCACGCCGGTGGCGGAGCTTCGGAGAATCTGGGACTCGATATCGGAGACGCTCGGCTACCGTGAGCTCCGTCGGTTCACCGGTAACGATGTGTGGCAGCTGCGCGTCTTGCTTCACGCCATCGGGTACTATCGGCCGGGAGTCGCAGAGATTCCTCGGGACCAGGATTCACAGTTATACAGTGAAGACGTGGTAGAGGCGGTGCAGGCATTCCGTGTCGCCGAGGGACTCTGGACGTCTAACTCCTCCTCTCCTCGGGCCCTGGTAGATAGGGCTATGGTCGAACGACTGTGGAGGTCTGTAGAAGTCGCCGGAAAGACCGCCGCGGTGCGGAAAACTATTCGAGACGCGACGCTCATTCGTCGCTAGGCCGGACTCGTGCGGTGGCGTCTGTCCGGGATTGGTCGTAAGGGGGGCCGAAGCTGCCTCGAACCGATCCAGCTTAATAAGCCTCAATCCTTCCAACCTGGGTGATCTGGTTTTCGATAAGGACGGCTTGAACTTGCACGTTATCAAGATCCGTTCGGATCGCAAGGAGGGAGGTGCCATAAGAGATGTCGTCGGCAAGCAGCCGCACTCCCCTCAGGGCTGAAGATTACTGCCAAGGATACCGCGGCCCTCATCGGCGGCCTCGACTGAAGTACGGATGATTCGCCAGCCCTCCCGCACGCGCCTCGCGACATCCTCACCCGTGCTCGCCGAGATCGCGCAGGCGACGTCGTGCCTGTTGCATGCCGCAAGGATCTGTTGGAATGCATCCTCCAGTTCGGGTGCTGCTTGAGTGACTCCTAGCGAGCGACTCAGATCCCCACCAGCACCCGGGAAAAGGGCTCCGACCCCAGGAGTGGAAGCGATTGCATCGACGTTCCGCAGGCCTTCGACCGACTCGATCATCATCACAGCCATGAGGTCCCCATCGGGATTGAGCGGCCACAAGTCGGCTCGCCGAAGATACTCTTCCGACCTTACACCCCAGGCCCACGCCGCGTTACCGGGGGATAAGCCCCGGATCCCCCTTGGCTCAGGGTAAGGTGAATCCCGAAGCTGTGGATAGCGCATGGTGCTAACCACGAATGCTGCCTGCTCCGGAGTGTCCACGCCGTTGAAGATGATCCCAAATAGCCCCATGTCCAAAGCCTGCTTCGCCACCCATTCGGATTCGCGGGGCGGGGGTGCGAAGCGCGCGAATAGAGCAACGTTAGGCTGCACGTTCCCCTTCCTGAGGATCATCTGCTTATCGCCCATCGCCAGCAGGAACATGCTCAGGGCGGGAAAATCCATCGGACTGTGTTCCATATCCACGTATATGAAGTCTGCTGGTGCCCGCGCGACTTCACGCGCGTGAGAGAGCGAAAGGTCCTGCGTGCTGAGACCATACACTATCTCGCCCGCTTCGAGCTTGGCGATCACCGGATTCAGGTGGCCCCCCTCTTGAGCAGGCAGGGCGCAAGGAAGGAGGAAGAGCGTGGTCAAGGAAGTGACGCACCAGCTTCTACGGGCACGCGGAATCCGGTCGCAGGTCCGTGGGAACGAAAGGCCGATCAATCTACTCATCGCGTTACCTCCTTAATCAGGTGCTCAGATCGATAGTGTGGAACGGCTGCAGGCGCTCGATTGCTTCGAGCGACTGACTGTTCACATCCCACCGGAACAGACTCAACACGATCCGGTCGGATAGAAAATCCACTGGAGTGAATCCGTGTTCCTCAATGGGTGGCTCGGTCTCGGCCAGATCAAGGTGCGAGGGCGGTGAGGAGCCCACTCCACGAATCACCGATGGAAAGCCTCCCGGGCATTATCCGCCAGAAAGCGGTCTCCGCACAACCGCGCTCGCTGCTTGCTCTACGGGTAAGATCCAAACAGCTTTGGCGCTTCTCGCCCAGGCTGTCACCTGAACTTCTGCTCCGAATGGATCCTCGACTAGTGCGATCACGGTCACCATTTGTTCTTCTGGCCATCACCGGCATCATCACTTTTGGCACTCCCTACCTCCGCGCACAGGACGTCGTGGAAGAGGGAACGGGTGTGACCACGGTCGACGCTGAGGGGAACTATGACCACGCATTGGCGGCACGCGCCAATGCGATCCGTTCGAGCGGTGCGATCTCAATCGACGGGGTTCTGGATGAGCTCGTTTGGTCCCGGGCCTCACCCATCACGGATTTCATTCAGACCCTACCGGTTGAAGGTGCCTCAGTGTCTGAACGGACTGAAGTGAGCCTCGCCTTTGACGACGACGCCATCTATGTAGGGGCTGTCCTAGAGGACCGAAGTGCCGTCACGACTCGACTTGCCCGTAGGGATGCCAGCCTCGACGACTCCGACCTATTCCTCCTTCTCCTCGACAGCTACCACGATCACGAGACGGCATACCGATTCTGGACCAATCCCTCGGGTGTGATGGGCGACGCGATCGTTACCGGGAATAGTGCCGGGAGCGGTGACTCCTCCTGGGATCCCGTTTGGGATTTGGCGACCGAGGTCACCGAGTCGGGCTGGACGGTCGAGATGCGGATCCCGTTCAGTCAACTGCGTTTTGGTCCCGAGAAGCAGCAGGTATGGGGGATCCAGATCGAGCGAAATATCAATCGAGCCGCGGAGAACGCGACTTTCCCCTTCACCCCCCTCCTGGAGCGCGCCGGTGTCTCTCGCTTCGCGCATCTCGATGGGATTGAAGGAATCGAGCCCGGTCGGAGGCTTGAACTCCTACCCTACATGGTGGCCCGAGGCGAGTACCTGCAGCTGGAGGACCCTTCGGGTGTGAACTTCGCGAACCCTTACCGGAGTGGATCGGATCTCTTCGGGAGTGCAGGGCTGGATCTCAAGTACCGGGTTAGTTCGAACGTTACACTCGATGCCACGGTCAATCCGGACTTCGGCCAGGTGGAGCTAGACCCGTCGGTGATTAACCTTACTGCCTTCGAGACGAGGTATAGTGAGCGAAGGCCCTTCTTTGTCGAGGGAGCGGACATTTTCACCTTTGGTGAAGCGGGCCCGATGGGGAGCGTTGGAAGAGGCCCGGAGCTCGTCTACTCCCGTCGGATTGGGAGGCCACCGAGGGGCGTCCTTCCATCTGAGTCCGTCTTCTCCGACATACCGACTGCTACCACGATCGCGGGGGCTGCGAAGGTGACCGGAAGGGTTGGGGATGGTTGGTCCCTTGGGATCCTGGAGGCCGTCACGGGCAGAGAGGTCGCATCCTATACCGATGGAGATCGGACCGGACACCAGCTGACTGTCGAACCGGCTGCGAATTATTTCGTCGGCCGGTTGCGACGCCAGATTCGGGGGGGACAGACCCGGTTTGGAATGATCTCCTCAGCGGTAAACCGCAACGTGTCGGGCACTATCTTAGCCGACAGGCTACACACCTCCGCGTATTCCGCTGGAGTCGATTTCGCCCACGAATCGCAGGATCGGGTCTGGCTCTTCACCAGTCTCTTGTCCGGAAGCTATGTAGCAGGTGAGGTGGATGCGATCACCCGCACCCAGGAGTCCTCCACCCGGTACTATCAGAGACCGGACGCAGATCACGTCGAGGTCGATCCGGCGGCAACGTCGCTGAGCGGTTTCTATGCGATGGCCTATGCTGGAAAACAGGCGGGAAACTTCACAATGCGGAACGGGATTGCCTTCGTCAGCCCTGGGTACGAGGTCAACGACCTCGGGTTTCATTCCGACGCAGACCGTGTTCTGCTGGACACCCACTACCAGTACACTCAGCCGGAGCCCGGTCCGTTCTTGAGGTCGTGGAGGGTGATCTTGGGTGGGCCGAACGTAATTTGGAACTTCGCAGGCGACCGCACCTACACGAACATCAACACGATCGGGAGTGTCGAGTTCCTGAACTACTGGGGCGCCTCTGTCCGAGTCCTGTATGCCCCGCGGACCGACGACGATCGGCTTACGAGAGGGGGCCCAATGGCTCGTTCTCCGAGCGAGATCTCCCAGAACTTAAGCGTTCATTCGGATAGGCGCCGGGCCGTTGTGGCCAGGGGAAACTATTTTTGGGGGTCGGATGATGGAGGAGGGTGGAGCCGAAACGTCCGCTTCAATCTAGGGGCCCAATTCGGAGAGACACTTCAAGTCGACGTCGGCCCCTCGTACTCTTGGTCCCGCACCGCTGCCCAGTACGTTACCAAGAAGGTGGACGACCGATCAGGAGAGGCTACATACGGGACCCGTTATGTGTTTGCGGGGATCGATCGGACCACACTGTCCCTTGAAGCCCGGGTGAACCTGACGTTCTCGCCTACACTTTCGCTTCAGGTCTATCTGGAGCCGTTCATTTCGACGGGCGATTACGGAGCGTTGAAGGAGCTCCGAGCGGCGGGGACCTTCGATTTCCTCACGTATGGCGCAGACATTGGAAGCGCAGAGCCTGATGGGGAAGGAGGCTACGATATCGACCCGGACGGTGACGGGCCGGCAGCGGCCTTTTCGGTCTCCGATCGGGATTTCAGTTACCGGAGCCTGTTGGGGAATGCTGTGCTCCGGTGGGAGTGGAGGCCGGGCTCTACATTCTTCTTCGTTTGGCAGCAACGGAGGGTCAACGCGATCAATGGCCAAGAACCCTTCGGAACTCAGCCCTGGGCCGGGACGTTCAATCTAGGCCGAGATGTGGGGGACATGTTCGAAGTTGCTCCCGATAACATCTTCATGATCAAGGTGAACTACTGGCTAAATCCCTGAGCCTGATATCTGCCTACTCCCCTCATTGGAGCGTCATGAGCAGAACCCAACTGTCCGTGATCGACACAGGGCATCAAGTCAACTCAGAGAACAGCAGAGAGCTTTGGGGAACTGAGCTTCTTTGGGCTGCACTGAGGAATTTAGACCGGAGGGAGCCGTGGATCGTGGGTGGCGATCTCTCCCTCGAACCGGCACACTAGAGGCACACAACGCAAACGGGGGAGCCCATCTCTGGACTCCCCCGTTTCGGTAAACCATTACTGCCCAACCTTATCCCCAGTCGGGACGGCCGGATTCGAACCGGCGACCCCCTGAACCCCATTCAGGTGCGCTACCGGACTGCGCCACGTCCCGAGGATGGCTAAGATAACCGCACGCTAGACGGCCCCTCAAGTTTGCCGACACGGTGCCATGTGATACTGGCCAAAAGGCTGTGGTTAACCCAAAAACAGCGTTTGATGGAGCGGCTGGAGGGCTAGATTTCAGGGTTGACACTCCGTAGGAGCCATCCATATACTTGGGTCCTTGTTGCGGGGTGGAGCAGTCTGGTAGCTCGTCGGGCTCATAACCCGAAGGTCGCGGGTTCGAATCCCGCCCCCGCTATCCGAATTGAGGGAGGAGCGCCGCCCCCAGGGCGGCGCTTCAACATTGTGGAATGAACCAGCCAGTCTTGAGCCGACAAAACACGAAACGGACTCATGGCGTTCTGGAGAAAAGCTGACCTATGCTGAAGCAACGAGTGACAGACAGATCAGGGTGGGCTGTGGATTTTGACAGGAACCCAGTTCCGGCATGGCTTCTGGATGATACCTGGTCTGGCATGGCGAGCCGGGCGGGTGTTGCACATCGTTAGAGCCGAGTCAGCCTCTCTTCGAATGTGGAAACGCCCGCGCCCCTTGGCCCGGGCGTTTTTTGGGGCCAGGTAGCTCAGTTGGTAGAGCACTCGGCTGAAAACCGAGGTGTCGGCGGTTCGATTCCGCCCCTGGCCATCGCTAGAGAGGGGAGCAGAATGGCTCCACGCAAGTTCACAGAGGTCCGTAGCTCAATTGGTAGAGCACCGGTCTCCAAAACCGGAGGTTGTAGGTTCGAGCCCTACCGGGCCTGTAGAGAAGAGGTGCTGGACCGCCATGTATCAGTGATGTCCGGTGAACCGGAAACCTGAGAGGAGAGTATCTCAGGCCCTCATCGTCTAACGGCTAGGACGCCAGGTTTTCAACCTGGTAACCGGGGTTCGATTCCCCGTGAGGGCGTTAAGGACGCGTGTGGGCGCATCAGATGCTGGATAGGGGCTGTAGCTCAGTTGGTTAGAGTGCCGGTCTGTCACACCGGAGGCCGCGGGTTCGAGTCCCGTCAGCCCCGTAGCTTTTTGACAACATCGGTTTTTGGTTGGCGTTGGGGCCGTAGCTCAGTTGGGAGAGCGCCTGAATGGCATTCAGGAGGTCAGGGGTTCGATTCCCCTCGGCTCCACTCCAGATTGGTCTGGAGCTCGGGTGGCGGAATTGGTAGACGCGCAGGATTCAGGATCCTGTAGGGGTAACCCTGTGAGGGTTCGAGTCCCTCTCCGAGCATCGAGGGACTGTGTCTCACGAAACACTGAGAGAAGTTAGTGCAAATTTTGAATCTCATGTCCAACTGCCCACGTGCTGGAATTGGTAGACAGGCTGGTTTGAGGGACCAGTGTCGGAAACGGCGTACAGGTTCGAGTCCTGTCGTGGGCATTCCTTCGGAAATGCTGTAACGGGTGTGGGGGCGGTTTCGGAGCAGGTCGGTGACCCAGGCCACTGGGCGCCCGTAGCTCAATTGGATAGAGCGCTTGCCTACGGAGCAAGAGGCTGGGGGTTCGAGTCCCTCCGGGCGCACCTCGGTCCCGGCCAGCAAACTGTCTCTGACAATCCTGTGCGGAGGGGCGCGTAGCTCAGTTGGTTAGAGCGCTACGTTGACATCGTAGAGGTCAGAGGTTCGAATCCTCTCGCGCCCATGGGGTCGGGGGCCGTAGCTCAGTTGGGAGAGCGCTGCACTCGCACTGCAGAGGTCAGGGGTTCGACTCCCCTCGGCTCCACTCTGGTCGCCACCATAGCTCAGATGGTAGAGCACGTCACTCGTAATGACGGGGTCGGCGGTTCGATTCCGCCTGGTGGCTCTCGCTGAGTGGCTATGTTGCCCTTCTAAACCGGCTCTTTGTCTGGGGTTGGGTCGTCTTCAGCGGACATGTACAATGCTGGTTAAGGTTCACAGGTTAGTAACCTTGCCCCTTGGTGTAATTGGCAACACGCCTGACTCTGGATCAGGAGAGTCCTGGTTCGAACCCAGGAGGGGCAATATAGGGAGGGGTGGCCGAGTGGCTTAAGGCGACGCCCTGCTAAGGCGTTGGGCTAAGGCCCGCGTGGGTTCGAATCCCACCCCCTCCGTTTCCTGCCAAGCAAAAATTCCTTCCAGAGACACCTGGACGGGTGGCCGAGTGGCTTAAGGCGCACGATTGGAAATCGTGTGGGTGCAAGCCCGCGTGGGTTCGAATCCCACCCCGTCCGCTTGAACCAATACCGGCCCGATCCGTCAGGCTGGTCCATTCGGGGCGTGGCTCAGTCCGGTAGAGCGCTGCGTTCGGGTCGCAGAGGTCCCCGGTTCGAATCCGGGCGCCCCGATTAACTTGGAACATTTTGCGTGGGAGATTGGACTATGTCCTTGGAGGCGTAGTCTAATTGGTAAGGCACCGCACTCGAAATGCGACGGGCTAATCACCCTTGGGGGTTCGAGTCCCCCCGCCTCCGTCCTATAATGACAGGTGTTTTGTCCCATTCAACCCTCGGCATTGCCGAGGGTTTTCTGATGGAGTGTTGAGAGGAGAGCACAGAATGCGCATTGCGGTCATGGGTAGTGGGGGTGTGGGCGGCTACTTCGGTGGGCGGCTGGCAATGGCGGGGCATGATGTCTGCTTCATCGCTCGTGGGGAACACCTGCGTGCAATCCGTCAGAATGGTCTGCAGGTGGAAAGCATCAACGGGGATTTCGTGGTTTTCCCAGCAGAGGCCAAGGATGACCTGGAGAACGTCGGGACGGTGGAATTGGCAATTGTTTCAGTGAAGACCTGGCAACTGGCCGAGGCGGCTCAACAGATGCGCCCCCTGGTTGGCCCCGAGACGATTGTTCTTCCCCTGTTGAACGGGGTAGAAGCCGCTGACGAACTCGCCAAAGCGCTCCCGCCCGCGCAGATTATTGGCGGCCTGTGTCGGATAATTGCCTATGTGGAGGCACCGGGTCGGATCCGGCACAGTGGCATGGAACCATCCCTGGTTTTCGGAGAACTGGACAGCCGCCTTAGCGAGCGGGTAAAGACTCTGAAAGACGCCTTGGGCCGGGCCGGAATACAGGCCGAGATCGCTTCGGATGTTCGGGCTGCACTATGGAGAAAGTTCATGCTGATCTCCACTTGGGGTGGAATCGGCGCGATTACCCATGCGCCCATTGGAGTCTGGCGTAACATCACCGGAACAAGGGCCATGGCTGAGGCCTCCTTGCGGGAGACACTTGCGGTTGCTCGAGAGCACGGGGTGGCGCTGAGCGGTGAACTGGTAGCAGACAGCATGACGTTCTTCGACGAGCTTCCTCCTGATGGCACCACTTCTATGCAACGGGATATCCAGGAGGGTAGGCCTTCTGAGCTGGAGTCACAGAGTGGAGCAGTGGTGAGGCTGGGGTCCGAAGCTGGCGTGCCCACTCCCACGCACAGCTTTTTCTACTACGGTCTCATTCCTCGAGAGAGAATGGCTCGAAGCGAAGGGTCGATATGAGCAGGATGGTGAAGGATGACCTCCAGTACGGGGCTGTGGAGAGTAGTCAGCCAAGTACTGTAAGTTCCTCCCTTCCCTCCCAATTCCGGGCTAGAATTTTACCGGCCTCCGGATCTAGGGATACAAAGACATAAATGCACTGCGGTCTGCAGCGGAGAATGGGGAGGCTTCTCTGATGTCATCCCAGGCCTCAAGCTGTTCGCGAAAGCGCATGAAGTAAGCGACAAAGTCACCACCATACTGAAACGAGTACATTATATCCGCAAAAGCACTGGTGTGAGGGAGACCAAACGCATGGCCTAGCTCATGAACACAGGTCAAATAGACAACCGTATCCCTGAAAAGAGGATCTAGCCCGGCTCTTCGTGCCATGTCCAGCCCAAGACCATCGGTATCCGGGCGCACAAACACGTCGGCAGCGAGTCTGCCCTCCACCAGTCGTCTTCGCATCTGACCGTACAGACCCGTTCCCGCAGGCATCCAATAGATGCGAATGGTTGCGGACGCTTCAGGGCCCGGCACCATGGACACGGGGGGATCGGCCTGCCTTCCCCATGCCTCTAGCGCCCATTCGGCTAGGGTGCGATCTCCCTCCTGGAACCCCGATTCGGCTGAGCCTTCCTCAATGAAGTACGTGATGGACTCTGAAAGGTCCAACTGCCAGACGCCCTGCTGGGAGTAGGCTGCGATCGGGGCGTTGAGGGTCCCGTACGCAATTGTGAGCGCTGCAACCCAGAGAAAGCGTAGTCTGTCCATACGACCCGAACGTCTGTTGCCACGCCTTCCACTGCAAGATCTTCCTGTCGTGATGTCCATCACCCGGCCGACTTTCTTGTCCTTGGCTTGGATCCCATTCTAGGTACAGTTCCCATCTTCTCTGGCAGTGAAAGGCTATTAGCGATCTTTCCAATGCAATCGCCTGCCTGAACGCTACCGTTGGGAGCCGTTATGACTTTGAGGACCGTTAGAGGGAGAAAGTGTCCACTCCCAGTCAGAATTCCTATTCCTGCCGATCAACCCACGGCGGGCCGATTATCAATGATGGGTCTGCATCACGCTTGGGCACAAACTTCTGGGTGCGGCCATACTGATTGTCTCCGCCATAAAGATTACCGTCGGAGTCCACCGAAAACGTATGCACTTCGAGGTAGCCGTCCGGTAAGTCGTTTGGCACGTTCCATGTGTAGAGCTGATTTCCTTCGAAATCCAGCTTGATGAATCGGAGTGGTCCGAGGTCGGTCATCCATAGATGTTCGTCGTTAACAATGATGTCCAGAGGCAGGGTAAAACCTGACCAAACGTCAACAAACTCGACTCTTGCCGGATCGTCTGTGGTCCTGAATACATTGATTCGACCACCTGAGCGATCCAGGGCAAAGATTAGACCTTGGGGTCCGATGCCTATGGCGTGAATACCGTTGAATTGACCGGGCCCTTCACCGAAGCCGCCAAACTCTGAGATGTAATTCCCTTCGCTATCTAGAATAATCACGCGATGATTGTCCAGGCCGTCTGCTACCAGGATTCTGCCGTCCGGAAGAAACGCCACGTCCTGCGGGCGAGCGAAATGACTCTCGTCGTTTCCCGGGACGTTTTTCTCGCCCAAGGTCTTTAGTAGTTCACTTCCATCGTTGGAGAATACATAGATCTGATGAAAGGTCTCGTTAATGACCCACACACGACGTTCAGGGTCGTAAGGACTGATGCGCAGTCTGTGGGGTCCAGGCCCATCCGATCCTTCACACAGGTAATCCCACTGGTTCCAGAGTTCGAGAAGATTTCCCTCACCATCCACGGTATAGATGCAGTGTTGCCAAATGCGGAAATCGGTGTCGCGCAGCACGTTGATCCCAATAGAACCAGCATATCCCGCAAATTCCGGTGGAATAGGGGAAGGCAATATGGTTTCTCCACGCTGGGCAATAAAAATGCGATCTGGTGATTCCACAAACACTCCCGAGTTGCCACCGAACGCATAACCCTCTTCGGCAAAGGGATCATGCCAGCCCGAGACAACGTTGTAGGGGCTGGGTCCAACTGGACCGGGTTCTACATCTTGAGCAAGCAGTGTCGCTGCTTGTCCAACCAGCATCAATATTGCCATCGATTTCACAAAGTTTCTTATCATCGTAGTCATCACGTTGTTCTGTGGGGGATCAATTCTAGCGTTTATCTCTGTCTCTATTTCTTACATTCAATTCGTCGCGCATGCAAACGCGACTCAGTGTAGCCATTGGGTTTGCTATTTGCCATGAACCACGGATCACGGGACACCTAGAAAGCGATGGGGCCCCCAGCTTCAGTCCGGTGAAGGAGGAGCGAAATGTATTCAGAGGACCAGATATATAAGTAGGTTAGTCTTCCACCTCTCGGAGCGATAACTTGCTGGTTCCAACCGGGAGGACCCATGAGATACAGAGTGCGAGTTCAACCTCAGTTGCTTGCCCTCACCTTCCTGCTCGCTGTGTCCGGAGCATCCGCATCCGGCCAGGGCATTGGTGGGGTGCCAGGGCTACCACCGCCGGACTTGGAGGTAGTGCTCCGTACTGCCGAGGTTCCTGGGATTCGCGTCCTGCCGATTGCCAGCGGACTTTCCCATCCGTGGGGGATGGCTTTTAGAGGTAACGGCGACATCCTGGTGACGGAACGTGACAAGGGCACGCTGCGAGTGATCCGAGACGGCCAACTCGTAAGGCAAGAGATTCCAGGTGTGCCGGAGGTCTTCTCCGCTTCTCCCCGCGCCGGGCTTATGGACATTGCCCTACACCCAGACGATGACGGCATTGTCTTCTTGAGCTATTCCAAGCTGATAGAGCGTGATGGGATATCGGGTGTGACGATCGCACTGGCCCGAGGTCGCCTCAAGGGGGGAGAGCTCACCGATGTACATGACATCTTCGTTGCGGCGGGGTTGGATCGTGGCATCGGCGGCTCCAGGCTCCTGTTTGCTGAGGATGGGACGCTATTCATGACCGTTGGTGGCTCTTTTGTATTCGCTGGGACAGGAGAGAATGCCCAGGATCCGAAGAGCCACTTTGGCAAGCTATTACGGCTGAACGACGACGGCACCGCGGCCGTTGACAACCCGTTCGTTGGCGACCCCGATTATCTGCCTGAGATCTACTCCATCGGGCACCGAAACCAACTCGGTCTTACCCTTAATCCGGAGACCGGTGATCTGTGGGCGACCGAGAATGGGCCACAGGGTGGTGATGAGGCCAACATCATCATGCCGGGCCGAAACTATGGTTGGCCACTTGCTTCCTACAGCCGTGAGTACACCGGTGCACCGGTGACAAATACGCCGTGGCTGGCGGAGTTTGAGAGTCCTGAGATCCTCTGGTGGCCATCGATCGCACCGTCCGGGATGACCTTCTATACCGGCGATCGTTTTCCGCGGTGGCGGGGCAACCTTTTTATCGGCTCTATGATGGTGGGCCGTATGCGGCACACCGGGCACTTGGAAAGAATAGTGTTCAACGAAAAGGGCCAGGAAATGGGTCGTGAGTGGTTACTCGCAGAGCTCAAACAGCGGATCCGAGATGTCCGTCAAGGTCCTGACGGGTACCTGTATGTTCTGACTGAAGAGGACGACGCGGTACTGCTTAGAATTGAGCCAGCGGGACCATGAGAAGTCTCTGCGATAATCCCCCACGGAAGCTCGTCTGCGAGATCCGCTACCGTAATCTCTTACGGATGCTGGGAATCTACGTGGTCGGCGGCTGGATCGTCGTGGCAGCTGGGTGTACCAACCTGGAACCGGTCACTAGCCGGGAGGCTGATGTGACCATTGAAGCCGATTATTTCGTACCGTCGCGCCCAGAGACCATATCCTGGGGCTGGTATCCGCTCGAAAAAGAACCCGTCCTGACCATCCAGTCCGGGCAGACCGTTCGTATCAACACGCTTACCCATGCCGGGGCCACACAGAGTGAGGATCCGGTGGCTTACCTCACAGCTATGGGCGTTGCACGTGAGGAGATCCTCCAGGACGTATTGGACTTTTGGGCATCGAGGGAAGGCCGGGAACGTCAAGGTCGAAGTGGCCACGTGATCACGGGGCCGATCTACATAGAAGGGGCCGAGCCGGGAGATGTCCTGGAAGTGCAAATCCTCGAATTAGAACCACGGGTGCCGTGGGGAATCAACAATACGAGCTCGACCGGTGGCGTCTTCGCTACTGACTATCCCGGCGCTCGCCCAGACGACCCGCTGCTGGATATTCCACCCGGAACACGGCACTTGATTCGAACGGGTGAGGTGAACGGTCGCCAAATTGCGTTCTTCGCCCCCAACATCGAGGTACCACTGGCCCCGTTTATGGGAATCCTGGCAATCGCTCCCGCCAATCCGACCGTGGGTCAACCCGGCGTGACAGTACCCGGGGTCCAAGGATCAAGGCCTCCGGGTCCTTTCGGTGGGAACCTAGATGTGAAAGATCTGAAAGCTGGAACCAAAATCTATCTCCCCGTCTTTCATCGTGGGGCGCTCTTCTACACGGGCGACCCACACAGCGCTCAGGGTGATGGGGAAGTGAGTGGCACAGCAATTGAACAATCGCTGACCGGAGTATTCCGATTTATCGTGCATAAGGGTGAAGCGATTTCAGGCCCTCGTGGTGAGACGGAGACCCACTATCTGATCATGGGGATCGACCTAGATTTGGACCGAGCCATGAGGAATGCGACCTGGCATGTCGTGGACTTCCTCGTGAAAGAAAAGGGTTTGACTCCGGCCGAGGCACTCTCGCTCGCTAGTATCGCCGTGGATTTTCGCGTTGCAGAGGTTGTAGATCTCACGCAGGTGGTTGTGGGCTATGTTCCGAAGAGCCTTTTTGTCACGCAGTGACATAGATCTTGCCGTGACTGCCCCCATCACCCAACGGAACGGTATCCTCAATCCACATTTTTCGACTATTCGCCATCGAACCAATCATGAAATACCCTCAGGTATCTTTATGTTGATTCGTAAGGGGGATATCTCTGGAGCTAAATCCAAGGGCATCATTGTCCAGAACTTCTTCGGGGAGTTGAGATGGGCGGTTCCGGAATGAGGCAAGATACTCTTTGCCGCCAGCCCCTGCGGTATGAATAGATCAACACGTACTAATCGGAGATGACAATGTTGAGAATTTTGAGTGTAGTCTCACTGACTTGCCTTTTGCTCGTGCCAAGGGGTCTGGTAGGCGCCCAAGAAGTGCTCCCTCGTGTTTCCCCCGCCGCTGTGGGATTGTCTCCGCAAGGTCTGAGCGAAGTCACCGATCTCCTTACCCACTTTGTACAAGAGCAGCAGATTTCGGGTGCGGTCGCTGGTGTGGCTAGGCACGGCCAACTGGCCTTCGTCGAGGCTGTAGGATACCAGGACTTGGAGACGGAGACGGCAATGACCGAGACGTCACTCTTCCGGATCTATTCGATGAGCAAGACGGTTACTGCTACCGCAGTGATGATGCTGTATGAAGAGGGACGCTTCGAACTTGATGACCCCGTGTCAAAGTACCTGCCCGAGTTCGCCGAAGTGAGAGTTGTTCAGGCAGCGGGAGCGCCGGCGCGACCGCCCGTGCGCCCTATTACTGTTCGGGATCTTCTGCTCCACACTTCGGGGCTAAGCCATCGAACGTCAGCACTCTATCAAGAAGCTCGGGTTCGCTCTCGCGCTATCCCGATGTCGAAGTTCATTCAGAACATTGTGGCAGCTCCCCTAATGGAGGATCCCGGGACCGCATACCGGTACAGTGCGGCACCGACCGTGCTTGGGGGGCTCCTCGAGGTCTGGTCGGGCCAGCCCCTCGACCAGCTTCTCCAGCAGCGAATTTTCGGGCCACTGGGGATGGCAGACACTGGCTTCTGGGTGGAACCTGAGCGCAGCGATCGATTGACGACGGTCTACCGGAAAACGGACGGAGGGGGACTGACCCCTCATCAGATGGAAGAGGTTCCCTTTACCGAGCGCCCGGAGCTACTTGAGGGCGCAGTGGGGCTTGTTTCGACAGTGCCCGACTTCATGAGGTTCAGCCAGATGCTCCTGAACGACGGCGAGTTGGGGGGCGTGCGACTGCTCAAGAAGGAGACGGTTGATATGATCACGTCCAACGGTCTTTCCGATGCCGTACTTGCGCGAAAGGGGAACGGAATCGGATGGGGGCTAGCGAATGTAAACGTCGTGCTGGACCCCTCGACGGTCCCGTATCCTACCTCACTTGGCGAATACGAACGGGGTGGTAGCGCGGGTACGAGCAGCTGGATAAACCCTAGCGAAGATTTGGTCATAGTCCTGATGTGGCAGAATTCTCCCTCGAACCCGGACTCGCTCAAACAGCGAGTGAAGACCCTCGTACACAAGTCGCTGCTTGATTGACCGATCGGTTGAGTTGGCCCACGAGGAAACCGCTTGACCCAGAATTATCCCGGGGTAAGCGGTGTCAGAGTGAAAGCCGATCGCGCAACCAGAAAATCGCCCCTATTGGGAAAGCTATTGGGACATTGATGCTTCTCCTGGTCTGCTGAGACCCTAGCGTCAGGTGCATCCATGCACGTCGTCATCGTTCCGGACAAGTTCAAAGGAACACTCACCGCCAAACAGGCTGCCCAGGCGATCTGGCGAGGCTGGAAGCGTGCTCGCCCGGATGACACAGTAGACATGCTTCCCATGAGTGACGGTGGAGATGGCTTTGGCAATGTGATGAGCAGCTTTCTAGGCGCCAAGGTAAGGCGCGTGAAAACTGTGGATGCCGCGCACCGACCATGCCACGCGCGTTGGTGGTGGGATGCTCATACCAGTACGGCCATCATTGAATCCGCCCAGGTCATTGGATTAGCGATGCTTCCTGCTGGACGCTTCCATCCCTTCGAACTCGATACTATGGGGCTCGCGAGAGTCTTGGCAGCTGCAGGCCAATTGGGGCCGAGTCGATGCCTTATCGGAATCGGCGGCAGTGCCACCAATGACGGCGGGTTCGGATTGGCTCGTGCACTTGGCTGGCGTTTTTTGACACAACGAGGTGATGAGGTCCACGTGTGGCCGAACCTTGCCTCATGTTGTGAGATCATCCCTCCCTCCCACAACCCGAAGCTGGGAAGACTGGTTGCAGCCCTGGATGTTCAAAATCCTCTTCTAGGACCAGAAGGCTGTACCCGCATTTATGGCCCGCAGAAGGGAGTGCAGCCGCGCGACCTAGCAAGAGCAGAGGCCTCGTTGAGTAAGCTTTCCCAGCTGATGAATCGGCAGCATTGTAAATCATTTGCCACAGTTGCTGGGTCTGGGGCAGCTGGTGGATTGGGGTTTGGGTTGATGGCATTCCTGGACGCCGAACCCGTGATGGGATTTTCGCTTTTCGCACAGGAGGCTGAGTTACGAAGGAGAGTGCGAGACGCGGAACTGGTGATTACGGGTGAGGGCTGCCTGAATCAGCAATCTCTCATGGGCAAGGGAGTGGGGGAACTCGTGGCTTTCTGTGCAGGCCTGAGAATTCCATGCATCGCAATGTGCGGGAAAGTGGAACTCTCGCCAACGATCCGAGATTGTCACATCGGAGTCTACTCAATGTCCACGTTGACCGAGCCACTTCAGGCGCTAAACAGACCCGCACACTGGTTGGCCAAGGTAGCCACGAAAGCCGCATCCGATTTCAGCGTACGGTAATCCCCTTCTAGACACATCTTACCCCTGGAGATGTCGAGGGCTTTTGCAGACGATGTTGTGTTGTAAGAAGTAATAGAGTTGGAAGAGGTACCAATTGTGATCCGGTCACCCTCCTGTCGGCCTAGCGTTCGATTTCCCCGTCAAGTCTTATGATGCTCAGGTTGAGATAGACTTTCCTGGTAGGATTTTTTGCGGTCTGTTGTTTGGTCGGCAGAGGATCAAAACACCGCAATCGGGTTGAGTGGAGACCCTGTGCCGCCGATTACTGGAATCGGACTTGCCGCCAGCATAAACTCCCAGCGGTTCTCAGCGGCCGCTCTTTCCGCCAGTGCCTCGAGGTCCATGTTGTCAAAAATGTTCGAGCCTAAGCCAGCAATTAGAAAAGTATGAACTGGCTGTGTGATGCCTTCGACCATCGACGGCATTACATCGGTTGCTGCATCGCTTCCTACAAACGCGACATCGCGCTCCCTGATCCAAGGCAGGACAGACGCGTGTAACCCGGCGCTGTTCCCGGACACTTGCCAAGGCCCGAGAGTTTCGCGTCGCGCCCAACGTCCCGTACGGATGAAGATGACGTCGCCAGCTGAGATCGTGACACCTGCTTGCTGCTCCCAGTCCTCAATATCCTCAATGTAGATCGGTGTCATTGGCTCGAGGTAGGGCACGCCTTTGAGGCGGGGAAAGTCCAGCAGGATACCGCGCGTGACAATGCCACTCTTGAGGTTTTGGATACCAAGCTTGCCGCATCCCTCAGACGTGCTTGCCGACGTGGGAATGTCATTATAGAGTCGGTCGTTGTAGGCAAAGTGGCAGAGCGCATCGATGTGGCTGACACCATAACCATGATAAGTGAATTGATAGGTGTCACTCCGGAGACTCTGGCCCATGATGTGTTCGAACGCGGTAGATGGATTGTCAGGAGCCTCTTCTGGCATTGGATTGTGTGCGAGAGATACGGTTATCCCGCTCCGGACCAGTGCGGCAGCCTGACGGCTTTTGGCCGGGGTAATCAAGTTTAGCGTCCCACGCTCGTCGTCTGGTCCCCAGCGCCCCCAATTCGAGAACTCGCGGAACATTGCGTCGAACTCCTCCAGATTGCGTGGAGCCCGATCCAGGTCTTGAGTCTCGATGCGGACCGCTGCCTCTCCCAGCCCGAGCATCATCACCGCTGTAAGTACCGCTGCCGATGTCATCAGTCTCAGGATCATCGTGTTTCTCCTCGGGTGTTGATCGTTTCGATGCACGATTAATGTGCCGACCAAGCACTGAACATGCGAGCCGGAAGGTCTCGGTGAATTTC
>Ga0310123_10000566_pt1 | contig 32816 bp, 11 predicted proteins | sample CB6_AW_1057_MG_FD_203505 | JGI IMG/M metagenome (GOLD analysis project Ga0310123, IMG submission 203505) | Marine microbial communities from Western Arctic Ocean, Canada - CB6_AW_1057 | ecosystem: Environmental > Aquatic > Marine > Oceanic | place: Canada: Western Arctic Ocean | collected... | reverse complement strand
AAAATATTTAACAAAAAAATGATTAAACATACAAAACCTATTAAAAAAAATATAAAAACAATAGCTGTTTGTGGTGGTTCTGGTAGTTTTTTAATTGATGATGCAATTAAAAAATCTGCAGATGTATTTATAACTTCAGATTTAAAATATCACGATTATTTTAAATCTGATAATAAATTAGTACTTCTAGATATTGGACATTATGAAAGTGAACAATATACAAAAGATTTAATTTTTGAATTTTTAAATAAAAATTTAATTAATATTGCACTTCATTTATCAAAAATTGATACAAACCCTGTAAAATATTATTAATTCCATGAAACAAAGCATAGAAAAAAAACTAAATAATCTCTTAAAATTACAAATAATTGATTCTAATATTTATGAAATAAAAAAAGTCAGAGGAGCACTACCAGAAGAAGTTCAAGATTTAGAAGATGAATTGATAGGATATAATACGAGACAAGAAAAGTATAATGATGAAATAAATAACTTCCAACAAGACATTGAAGATTTAAAAAACAAGGTTAGCAACGCTAAAAAACTTATAAAAAAGTACAAAGACCAACAAATGAATGTTAGAAATAATAGGGAATTTGAAGCTATATCTAAAGAAATTGAGCTACAACAACTTGATTCAAAAATCTTTCAAAAAAAATCTAATGAAAATGAGATTAAAATAGAAGAAATTAAAGAAGAAATTAAAGTAACTAAAAAAATTATTAAAGAGAAAATTAAAATTTTAAAATCTAAAAGAAATGATTTAGATGTTCTTTCTTCAGAAAGTAAAGTAGAAGAAGATAAACTAGTTAAAGAAAAGATTAAAGCTTCTAAACGAGTAGAAAATTCACTATTACTTGGCTATGAAAAATTAGTAGAAAGACAAAGAAATGGATTAGCAGTTGTTAAAGTCAAAAGAAATGCATGTGGTGGATGTTTTAATATAGTCCCTCCTCAAAGACAAACTGAAATTAAAGAAAAGAAAAAAATCATACTCTGTGAATACTGTGGTAGAATTTTTGCAGATGTAATTGTTAAAGAGATTAAAGAAAAAAAACCTATAAAAAGAACTAAAAAAAATAGTAAAGAGATTAAAGAAAAAAAACCTATAAAAAGAACTAAAAAAAACTAGTAAAGCAAAAAAATAGACTTTTACTAAGTTAGATGATCTGTATTGTTTTTCTCTTTTAAAATAAATTTTCCTCTATCATAATGCATTACGTAAAGGCATGTATTCGAATGTAAGTAATTATCCATTCTAGTCAAATCCTTATCAAGGATCAGAGATAATAATACTCTTAATGCCCTACCATGCATACATATTAGAATTTTATTGAAATTTTCATTGATGATGTGACGTATGCCTTTATTTAATCTAACAGCAATTTCATTTGGTGATTCTCCACCTTTAAATTTATTATTTAAGTTCCCTTCAACCCATGAATCTGTAAGTCTTTTATATACATCAAGGTTGTCATTTTTTCCTTGATTTATACCCCAACTAATTTCATTAAATTCAGATAATTTCTCATAAATAATACCATCATTTATAAATTCCTTTACAGTTAGAAATGTTCTCTTAAGGTTAGAAATATAAATTTTTTCAAAATTATAATTCTTATAATAATGATAAAACAATTTAGATTGTCTTATCCCCTCTTCATCTATTTCACTATCGACTTCAGAACCCTGAATAATTCCTTTTTTATTATAATCAGTTTGAGCGTGTCTTATAATATATATTTCTTTCATAGTAAGAAATCAATAAAATATATTAGTTTATATAAAAAATAAGTTTAATACTAGTATGTAAAAAATAGAAAATAACGATTGAAGTACTATAGTATTAATATTAGATTTAACCAATTCTCTAGATTCATAATTTTTATACAATTTTAAAAATATTAAAAAACCAAAAAGGTATAATAAAAGATTTCCTATAATAAATATATTTTCATTAAAATACTCAGAAGATTTTAATGTGTTTACAAGATAAAAAGAAGATAAAAATGCAAGGGTTAAAAATATTAAATAAAACCACCTAGAAACCTTTTTTCCAAAAGTAACTACCAAATGATTTTTTCCAGTTATTGCATCACTTTTAGCATCAGGAAATTGATTTATAAATAAAATATTTGTAGTCAAAAAACCAAACGGAATACCCAATAAAACTAAAGTATTAAATGTTGACGAAAACAGTTCAATAGATTCAATTGAAATTGCATATCCTGAACCTAATGTTAATAAAGGACCAAATGCTAAAAAAATACACAACTCACCAAATCCTCTTCTCGATACAAACCTTAATGGAGTAGCAGTATAAAAATACCCTAGGAATAATGCAAACAACCCAACAAATAGAGAGCCTTGAATATTAATTGCTGAACCCGTCAACAAGTAAATATTATAAAATAACAAGGAAGCAACTAAAAAAGAAGCCATCAATAATACTTTAGCAACTTTTTTTGTTTTTTTAAGTGTAATAATACCAAGTTCTATCGCCCTACTTCCACCAGAAATTGATGCTCCTCCAGGTTGGAAATAATCATTATTTCCTTCATCTGTTCCATCCTTTACATCAAAATAGTCATTATAAACGTTAGATGATAAATGAAGTAATAAAACACCTATTACAGCAAGTACTAGACTCAATGGACTAAATAATCCATCTCCAATACCAGCATAATACGAGGCAACTGCTAAAACTGGAAAAATTGAAGCAGAGGTAAATGGAATACGTGTAATAGCAAGACCTTTAATTATTTTTGTAGAAAAATTAATAGGAACATCAACATCCTCACTAATTACTTCAGTAACACCACAATAACCAGTTTGTGCATTACTTTTACCATCAACAAAAGTTGGTGTAATTCTTATTTTTGCATTTATCTTTGAACCATCTTTTTTAAGAAAATATGTTTGCCCAACATACTCACCAAACTTATCAGCTGTAGCAAGCCAATTTCCAACATTCTGAATTACAATTTCTCCAGGAGAAAAAATAGATACTCTTTTTTTTCCTATAATCTCAGATTTACTGTATCCAAAAATACTTTCAGCATCATTATTCATTGTTAATACCCTACCCTCCATATCACATGTTATTACACTTTTCATTACATTATATTTATTTAAATAATACGTTCAATTTAATCATTATATCTTAGTGAAAAAAAGAAAAATTAGTTTTCATAATCATCTAAAATTTTAAGCATACCATCAAGAGTTAAAGTTGGAATAATGTCACTAAAATAACCCCTTAATGGTTTAGCAAATTTGGACAAACCTCCTGTAGCTACTACTTTTGTTGGTTCGGACAGCTCACTTTTAATTCTAAAAATTAATTCTTTAATTAAACCAACATATCCATACATAATACCACCCTGGATAGAATGAATGGTATTTTTTCCAATAACTTTTTCTGGTAACTCTAAATTTATTTTAGGAAGTTTTGCTGTATTCTTATATAAAGAATTTATAGAAGTTTGTAAGCCTGGAACAATATTTACTCCTAATATTTGATTATCCTTTGAAACAGTAGTAAATGTTAATGCAGTACCAAAATCTACAACAATAACATTTTCATCATACATGCTTGACACCTCTACTGCATTGCAAACTAAATCCGTTCCAATTTCATTTATATTATCAATTGATATTTTAATTAAACCAACAGAAGAAGCTTTTATTATGTAAATGTTTTTACATAACATATCACTAACAACAAGTCTAACCACGTCTGTTAAATTTGGAACAACACTGCTTAACACGACACTTTTTACACCTGAAGGATTAAAATCATTAAGTGATAAAATTTTTTTAATTTTTTTTTGTAAAGACCAATATGTTATATTTTTTTTGGAACTTAGTCGATATATTTTCAACCATTCATTATTAGAATACAATCCAATAACAATATTTGTATTACCTATGTCAACAGCAATTTTAATTTTTTTCATTAAATAAATTTAATTGATCTGGTTCCAGATCTAGTTCAACAGATTCTCCAACACTAAAATTATCATTTACTGCATCACTTTCTATTTTATTATTTTTTTCATTAACAACACCTTTAGATCTTAAAAAACTAAAACTTCCTGAACGTATTTTATTGTAAGATATTTTATTACCTATTGCCTTCCAACCTTTGATATCTATGAAGTTATCAATATCCAATTCCACAGACTCTAAATTTTTATTTTCATAATGCTTAAAAATTATAGTTTCTCCTAATTTAAAAGTCGCATATTCTAATTTTGATCCCTTATTTAAGGATATAAATGTAAATTTTTTATTTGGAGTTGTAGTTTCTACACAAAATCTTTTTATATAATAAGTTTTTAGCTTACCATCATAATAAACTGCTGATAAAACACCTTTCAGATCAAATTTAGAAAGAAATAAAACATTATTATAATCGTATCTATTTGTTAATTCAAACGATGTTAATTCATAATTTCCATCTTTATAGATTACAAGAATTAAATCATCACCATTAAATTTTCCAACAAAATCTCCTCTACCATCAGAATTTAGTCTACCAATAAATTTATCATAATTAATTTTAATCCCTGACAAACTTGATAAACCAATAGATTTATGCTTTATCGCCCTAATTCTATACTTTGAAAGAATGTTTCCTTTTGCACCTTTTCCCTTTATTTCAATATTAGAAAAATCATAATCAAATAACTTTATCCTAGCTTTCTGTGAAGCATGAATATGAACGGAAACAATCTCATATTCTCCATTTGGTCTAGATTCAAGGTATAATAATTTTGAACCCTTGTTGCCTTTTGTGACATTGTACATTCGCTCTTTACTAGCAGAAATAACTTGAAATCGTTTGACAAAAGAGTATTTTGATTTCCCCTCATAATAAACGGAATTAAACACCATCCTATTATCACTCTTTTTCCATAATTGACACAATACTATATTTTTTCCTATAAAAACTTTTTCTTGAATTTTTACAATTTTATATGTTCCATCAGCACAAAATGTTATAACATCATCAATGTCAGAACAATTACAAACAAATTCATCTTTCTTAATACCATAACCTAAAAAACCTTCCTTTCTGTTAACATATAGCTTAACATTATTAGCTGCAACTGCTTTAATTTTAATTGTATCAAATTTTAAAATTTCAGCTTTCCTTTCTCTCCCTTTACCATACTTATTTAGTATATCATAAAAATATTGAATAGTGTAATCCGTTAATTTTTCAAGATATTCTAACGTCTTCTTGAGTTCTTTATTTAACTTAACAATAGAATCAGTGAGCTTATCTTTATCAAATTTTGAAATTCTTTTTATTTTAATTTCAGTTAATCTAATTAGATCTTCTCTATTTATTTTTCTATAAAAATCTTCTTTAAATGGATCAAGACCCTTATCTATGTTATTAATAACAGAATCCCAAGTATCACATTTTTCAATAAGAATGTATATCTTATTTTCTATAAAGATTTTTTCAAGAGTTGAAAACAATATCTTTTCTTTTAACTCTTCTCTTTTTATTTCTAATTCCTTTTTTAGTAAAATTTTAGTTAAGTCTGTAGAAAATTTTAAAATTTCTTTTACACCCAAAAATTTGGGTTTTTCATCAACTATTACACACGCGTTTGGAGAAATCGATACTTCACAATCAGTAAACGCATACAATGCATCAATTGTAATACTAGGAGATTGATTTTTATGTAAGGAGACTAATATTTCAACATCTTGAGCTGTATTATCAATAACTTTTCTTACTTTAATTTTTCCTTTATCATTAGCCTTTATTATTGATTCAATAAGACCTGAAGTTGTAGTTGTATAAGGTGTATTTTTAATAATTAATGTTTTCTTATCTAATTCTTTAATTTTAGATCTTAATCTAATCTTCCCTCCTCTTTTTCCATCGTTATAATTCGTTATGTCGATAAATCCACCAGTTGCAAAATCAGGATATAACTTAAAAGATTTTCCTTTTAAGTAGGATATTGAGGACTTTATTAATTCAACAAAATTATGAGGAAGAATTTTTGTGGAAAGACCAACGGCAATCCCTTCAACTCCAAGGACTAATAATAAGGGAAATTTTACAGGTAAATTATCAGGCTCTTTCTTTCGTCCATCATACGACAGCTTCCACTCGGTTGTCTTATCATTAAAAAGTGTATCTAAAGCAAATTTTGAAAGTCTAGCTTCAATATAACGTGATGCAGCAGCCTTATCTCCTGTTCTTATATCTCCCCAATTTCCTTGAGTATCAATTAATAAGTCTTTCTGTCCAAGGTTTACAAGTGCATCCCCTATGGAAGCATCTCCATGAGGATGAAACTGCATGGTACTACCTATGATATTTGCACACTTATTATACCTACCATCTTCCAAACGATTCATAGAATGTAATATTCTTCTTTGAACAGGCTTTAAACCATCGTATATTGATGGTATAGCCCTTTCAAGAATTACGTAAGAGGCATAATCCAGAAACCAATTCTCATACATTCCAGAGACTTGTATCTCACTCCCAGAATCTTCCTCAGGATTATCTATATCCATTACTAAATCGTTATCATTCATTCTATTACTTCAAATAAATCTTTTTCAACTCTTAATTTATCTATTATAAATTCTTGTCTTTGTTGTGTGTTTTTTCCCATATAAAAAGATAAAAGTTCTTTAATTTTTGAGTTTTCATTTAAAATAACTGGTTCAAGTCTTATGTTCTCATTAATAAAATTCTTAAACTCATTAGGAGAAATTTCACCAAGTCCTTTAAATCGAGTTATTTCTGGATTTTTCCCTACCTTTTTTACAGCAGCATTTCTCTCTTCATCATTAAAACAATATATCGTCTTTTTTTTATTTCTTACTCTAAATAAAGGAGTTTCAAGAATAAAAACATGACCTTTTCTTACCAAATCAGGAAAAAATTGTAAAAAATAAGTTAAAAGTAAAAGCCTAATGTGCATTCCATCCACATCAGCATCAGTAGCAATTATTATTTTATTATAACGTAATCCTTCAAGACCATCCTCAATATTTAATGCGTGCTGAAGTAAATTAAACTCTTCATTTTCATAAACTATTTTTTTTGTGTAACCAAAACAATTAAAAGGCTTACCTCTAAGACTAAAAACTGCTTGTGTTTTTACATTACGGGACTTAGTGATAGACCCACTAGCAGAGTCTCCCTCAGTTATAAAAATTACAGATTCATTTTTTAATAACTCATCTCTTTTTTTATCATTAAAATGTACCCTACAATCCCTAAGCTTTTTATTATGAAGATTAGCTTTTTTTGCTCTTTCATTAGCCAATTTCTTTATTCCAGCTATTTCTTTCCTCTCCCTTTCTGACTTCATAATTCTTTTTTGTAAAGCTTCAGCTACTTTAGGATTTTTATGAAGAAAATTATCAAGTTCTTTTTTTAAAAAATCATTTACAAATAACCTTACTGTTTTACCTTTTGGACTAATATTTAATGATCCCAACTTTGTTTTAGTTTGGGATTCAAAGACAGGTTCCTGAACTCTTACAGCAATTGAAGCTGCAATACTTGCTCTAATATCAGACGCATCATAATCCTTCTTAAAAAATTCTCTTATAGTCTTCACAATACCTTCTCTAAATGCTGAAAGATGAGTGCCACCATGAGTAGTGTACTGTCCATTTACAAATGAGTAGTATTCTTCACCATAATTACTTGTATGTGTAAGAGCACATTCTATGTCATTTCCTTTAAATTGGATAATGGGATATCTAATTGAATCAGGATCTGTTTTCTTAGTTAATAAATCTAATAAGCCATTTTCGGAATGAAATTTTCTTCCATTATAATTTAGTGATAAACCAGAATTTAAAAATGCATAATTCCATATTTGATCTTCTAGATATTCTGGAATGTAATGGTAATTTTTAAAGATTTCATTATCAGGCTTAAACATAATAAAAGTCCCATTTTTCTCATCAGTATTATTTATATCATCATCAATTATCAATTCACCCTTATCAAACTCTGCCTTCTTACATTCACCATCCCTATAAGATTCAACATAAAACTTAGAGGATAAAGCATTAACTGCTTTTGATCCTACACCATTTAAGCCAACAGATTTCTGAAATGCTTTAGAATCATATTTTCCACCAGTATTTATTTTTGATACACAATCTATAACCTTCCCTAAAGGTATTCCTCTTCCATAGTCTCTAACTTCAACTGAATGGTCCTTAACACGTATCTTTATTATTTTTCCATGACCCATCAAATGTTCATCTATAGAATTATCAATAATCTCTTTAATGAGTGCATAAATTCCATCATCTTTAGCAGATCCATCCCCAAGTTTTCCAATGTACATTCCCGGACGTAATCGTATGTGTTGCTTCCAATCTAGAGACTTTATACTCTCTTCAGTATAGGTATTTTTATTGTTTTTCATTAACGGAAATAAATATAAGAATGAATAACAATAAATTCATTAATTATCTAAAAAATATCAAAAGCTTTTAATCTAATAGAATAAATTGGGACATTATTTCTGACGTTATTTCCAATAAAATTGTTTATATAAATTTCTAGAGAAGTATTATCATAAAAATTTATACTTATACCAGCAAATACTTCAACAAGATCCCTAGAACCGCCCATTATTGATATATATTTTGATAAAGGTATTTTGGCACCAAAAGAATAGAAGTTTTCCTCATCATTAATTAAAACATAATTTCCACTAAGGGATAATATATTTTCTCCAATCGGTAGATCGTAAGAAACTGTCGCAATTGTAGCATTACCAAAAGGATCAAATTTTCTATCCTGGAAATCAAATTCATCTTCACTAAAAAGACCAATTTTTGTAGATATTCCCACCAAAAAATTTCTTGTATAAATTGTTATACCTGGAATAAGAGCAAAAAGTGATTGTTTAAAATTATTTCCCGACCAGTTCAAATAAAGTGGGTCTGATTCATCCCACGCAAGAAGATCAAATTTGTCATATGAGTAAGAACCTTTAATTGCAAACATAACATTCATATCTCTGTTAAGTTGTTGTCTATAACCTAGAGTTAATCCTGCTGATAATCTTTTAAAAAGATCATTACTATAGTTTAATAAATCAACGCTAGTCTGAAAATGATTATTAGTAATTCTTTGGCTACTTCTTGTTCCGCTATTACTTGAAAAGTAACCAGGTGCAGGACAATAAACATTATTATCAGTCATCCTAAAACTTACTGATGCATAGGTTAATGAAGAGTTAAACTTTGATCCACGTAGCGATCTAGTATCAAGTATCGATAAAGAATTTCTTCCATCTATCCCAGCCAAAGCAGGATTTACAAGTATGTTGTTATCAGCAGCCCTGAGTATCTCAATATATTCCTGTGTATACCCTACTAGTGAATAAAAAATAAAAATTAATATAAGAAATAATTTTTTCATCATCTATCTAATAATAAAACACCAACAATTGTTCTTGCTTTAGTATCACCATACTCAATAGGAGTTATTTGGTAATAGTAAAAATCTTTCTTAACAGTTCCTCCAGTAAACTGGTTCATCCCATCCCAAATTTCATCACCAGTAATTGTGGATTCAAAAACTTTTCTTTGGTACCTGTCAAGTATCAAGACTTCAAATTTAACGTTTTCTAGTGTTATATTCTTCAACTTTATAACAAAATAGTCATTGAACCTGTCAGCATTAGGAGTAAAGTAATCAGGGAGCTGATACTCAGGAAATTGGATGTTTTCAATATAAATCAATAATGTAGCTTCATTTGAGTAACAACCTTCTGAATCTCTAACCCAATATGTTAAACTATCTTTTTTTGTAGGAGAACCTGTATAAATATAAGAGATAGTGCCATCACCATTTACTATGTAATCACCCCAATGTGGTGGATTAATAATTTCTATACTAGTAGAATCTAGAGGACTATCAATATCATGATCATTCATTATAAGGTCTTTTATAATGGTATCATAATCTAAAGCATTAACTGTAATAGTATCATCTTCTGCAATAGGACAGTCATTTATTGAATTTATCGTAATGGTTACGTTTGCAGTAACTTCGCATGTACCATCTGAGAGTTTATATACAAAAGTCACAATCTCAGGTCCTGGTAGTGGCACCTGACTAGGAGAAAAATATTTAAAAGTTCCATCACTCTTAAGCTCTAATATTCCTATAGCTGGTGGTGTTACAACCGTAGTTATTAAGAAATCTTCTTCAAAAGTATCTGGATCACTATCATTAAATACTACTGAGGAATCTAAAATATCTCCCTCATTTATAAGAAAGATATCATCTTCTGCAACAGGACAATCATTTATTGGATTTATACAAATAGATACCGTTGCTGTATCAAGGCTATTAAAATCTCCATCATTACATATGTATGTAAAAGCGTCTGAAATTTCATCTCCACCGTCGTGAGTATAAGTAAATGTTCCATCAGAGTTAAAAATTAGATCTCCATACATTGGAGGATCAACTAAAATTGCTGTAAGTATCGAATCCTTAACATCAGGATCAATATCATTACCAAGCACACCTTCTGCATAAGTAGCAATAGTAAAACTACCCCCCTCATCAACACATGTAGGTATTAAATCATTATTAGCTATTGGAGGTTTATCATCTACTGGATCTACTATTATGGTAACTGTATATACTGCACCCATACACTCTCCATCAGAGAGTCTATAAGAAAATTGATCTTCAAAGTTTTCGCTATCATCATGAGAGTATATAAATGATCCGTCTGAGTTTAGCACAAAACCTCCGTTATGATATAGTGGAGGAGTTACTAAATTAACAGATAAAGGATCACACGGATTGTCATCTAAGTCATTAACTAGTACACCAAAAGATATGTCTATGGTCTCTCCCTCAGTGACAGTGTACTCATCATTATTACCATTAGGACATACATTATTTATTGTTATGTATACCGTATCTGGAGGATCACTACGACCAGCACTATCAACAACAGTGAAGGTAAAGAAATCTTCACCAGGTGTATCACTACAATCGTGTTCATATACAAATGATCCATTTGTGTTTATATCTCCAGCAGGGAGAAGAACTCCATTTGATGGAGGCTGATCAATGTATGCCTTCATTTCAAATCCAAGGGGACTGACTGCTCCAATAAGTAAACCTTGAGTAGAATCTACAACCAATTGTTTTCCCTCGTCAACAGCATAGTAGTGAGCAACTGCAGTTGGAGGAGGGTTAACAATGCTAATGTATACGGTATCAGTTTCAACAGCGTTATCCTCTCCATCATTTAACTGATAGACAAAATAATCCTGATCAGAAATTACTGTTCCATCATGGATGTAATTAAAAGCACCATTAGGATCAAGTACAAACGTTCCAACATGCTGAGTAGGTGGTTGCACTAAAATTACGCTAAGTACATCACAAGAGTTTGAATCTACATCATTAAGTATAGGACCCGAGGCAGCATCAATATTTAATATTTGACTATTTTGTACACTATAAAAATCTGGTTCTCCAAAAGGAGCTTCATTTAAGATGTATATTATTACTGTATCAGAAATTAAAGAATTAAGATCCCCATCATTTACATAGTAAATAATATAATCTTCATTATCTGAATCATTACAATCATGGGTATATATAAATTCACCTTTAGTGCCCAAGGTAAATACTCCAAGATTATGTTGTGGTGGAATATGTATTACTGCAGATAAATCCGCTAGAGGATTATCAACATCAATATCGTTATTGATTATTAAATTAGGATCTAAAAGCGTTACAATGAGTATGTCTTGCTCATTTACATAAAAAGTATCTTTAACAACTATTGGAGGATCATTTATAGGAAGTACGTTAATCGTAACTGTGGCAGTATTTGAAATTAAAGGATTTGGATTAGGTGTAGTTATTGTTATTCCATCAATTACCATGTAGGAGTATATTCCAGCATCGAGCATATTATAAAATTCAAGTCTTTGAGAAGTTGCAGTAGCAGTAAAAACTAGAGAGACTTCAGACCAGACCTGGCTTCCGTAACCTAAGAATGGAATATTTGGAGAATTTAGTGTATCTGGTCCAAATATTACCTGAATGTCATCTACCTCATTTACATTTGATGAGTTCATTCCAGCATTAGCCTGATAAAAAGTAACAGTATACTGCGTACCTATTTGAAGTAAATCAACAATTGTATAAAAAGATTCTGGCCAAGAACCGTCACTATTAGCCCAAATACCAGCAAAAACCCCACCATCTGGAGATGAAGGCATTCCTGCTGCGTACCCACTCGAAGTTCCGAAACCTAATGGAGAAAGCCATGAATCTGCGGTGTTTGATCCATTTAACCATCCACCGCCAGTAACATTTCCATTTAAGAGTGAAGTTGATGCAACAGGGGCAAGTGCTTCAAACGTTCCATCAGCACCACCCAGTGAAAGAGTAGAATTTGCATTAGCACCATTATAAGTGAAAGAATCAGGACCAAAATAATCAGGATTTGGGGTGTAAGTCACCACATTACCAGATATTGTAATCATACCATTTGTAGTAAGTGTAAGGATGTTGTAATTAATTTCATCAGCATCAACATCAGTTACTAGCAGAGTAATATCCACTGGAGTATCCTCATTCGTTGTTGTGTCTATATCAAAAGCTACTGGAGCATCATTTATTGGGAGAACAGTTATTGATATATTCGCTGTATTACTCCAATGAAGATCACAAATTATTCCAGAACAATCTACGTGTGCAACTTTATACGTTAATAAATCTACACCATTATAATCAGCATTTGGAGTGTAGGTAAGAGTAGTTCCAGATAAAGATACTCTACCATTTTTAGGGTTTCCAATAACACCTATTCCTCGAGCTGGATCATCGTATGTAATAGGGTCTTCCTCTATATCATTAGCTACCAAAGTAACATTTACAGGAGTATCTTCACTCGTTGTTGCAACTAAGTTATCGGCTACAGGTGGGTCATTTATTGGGCGAACAGTTATTATGACGATTGCTGAAGTAGTTGTAGTTCCATCATTCACACTCCACGTAAAAGAATCAGGACCATGATAATTAGCATTTGGAGTATAGGTAACAGTGGATCCAACTAAAATCAAAATACCATTTGTAGGATTAGTAAGAATACTATAAGTCAACACATCACCATCAACATTAGTAGCATTTAAATTTATACCTACAGGAGTATCTTCATTTGTTGATACATCTTGATCTTTTGCAACAGATATATCATCTACAGGAGTGACGGTTATTGAAACCGTAGCAATAGTAGTAGTTGTTCCATCATTCACAGAAAATTGAAATGAATCTGATCCATTATAATCAAGATCTGGAGTATATGTTGCCGTAGCTCCAGATAAAGTTACGGTTCCATTTGCAGGGGCAGAAGCAATGCCATACGTAAGTACGTCGCCATCAGGTACAGTAGCTAGTAGGTTGAAAGATTTTGGAGTATCTTCTTTTGTAGTTATGGATTGAGGCTGTGCAACAGAAACGTCATCAACGGCAGTAATTGTAATAGAAACTGTAGCGGTATTACCATCATCCGTGCCATCATTTGCCTTATAGGTAAATGAGTCCGTTCCATTATAATTATCTTTAGGTGTGTACGTGGCAATATTTCCAGCAATACTCACACTACCATTCGTAGGATTAGAAACTATTGTGTAATTTATTGACCCATCCCCCTCAACATCAGTCGCTGTTATATCAATAGGTAATGAAACATCTTCATTTGTCGTTTCCGTCTTATCTGAGGAAACTGGTGGATCATTAATAGGATTAACAGTTATAGGAACAGTTGCGTTACTGTTAAGAGTTCCATCATTTACTCTATACTTAAATGAATCTGAGCCATTATAGTTAAGATTAGGTGTGTAAGTAACTACAGATCCTGTCATCGCTAGACCTCCATTTGTAGGTCGTGTCGTAATAACATAAGTTAGCACATCATTTTCAACATCAGTTGCCACAATATCAATATCTACAGGAGTGTCCTCGTTTGTTGTTTCCTCTAAAGTAGAGGTAACTGGAGCATCGTTTACAGGAGTCACAGTAATCGAAGCAGTTGCAACGTTACTATCTGTAACTTCAGTACTAACCTTATACGTGAAAGAATCTGAACCATTATAATCAAGATCTGGAGTATATGTTGCTGTAGCTCCAGATAAAGTTACGGTTCCATTTGCAGGGGTAGCATCAATGCTATAAGTTAGTGATCCTGCCCCACTACCAACTAATGTAATATCTACTGGAGTATCTTCAGAAGTTGTTTCAGAGACATCTAAAGCTGTTGGAATGTCGTTATCAGTAATTGTTACTGTAGCCCGCTGAGTACCACTTTCTGTTGCATTTATGACTGATGATATATCAATTATCACGGTCTCATCATTTTCATCTATAGCATCATCTACTACTGTTAGAGTGGTTGTTCCTGTTTTAGATCCTGCAGATATTGTAATTGAATTACTAGACATTCTATAATCAGTTCCACCTCCTGTAGCGGTTCCGCTAAAAGATAGATCGACAGTAACTTCACACGATGCTGCTGCATTGTTTAGTGTTGCAGTAACAGTAACTGCTCCAGCTGACTCAGCTATAGTTGAATTGCTTACAGATAGAGTTACCGTAAGGTCAACGGCTTCATACACTCTTACGTGTCCAGCATCAGATCCATTTCCATTATTATTTAAATAAGCTCCAATAGCTAATTTAGTTCCATCACTACTCAGTGATGATCTAGCACTATAATCAAACGCTGCCTCTCCGTCAATGTCACCACCATCTGGTCCGCACGTGCAAATTTTTGTCCATACATCACTTACATTTTTGTATACTCTTACATGTCCTGCATCATTTCCATTTCCATCATTTTGATGAGCTCCAATAGCAACAATAGTTCCATCACTACTCAGTGAAACTGATCTACCACTTCTATCAGTAGCTGCCTCCCCATTAATGTCAGAACCTACTTGTGACCAATTACTACTTACATATTTATACACTCTCACGTGTCCTGCATCATTTCCATTTCCATTATTTCTATCTGCTCCAATAGCAATAATAGTTCCATCATCACTCAGTGATACTGAATAACCACTACTATCATCAGCTCCCTCTCCATCAATGTCAGAGCCTAGCTGAGTCCAGCTTCCACTAGCGTACTGGTACACCCTCACGTGTCCTGCATTATTTCCATTTCTATCATTTCCAGTAGCTCCAATAGAAACAATTGTTCCATCACTACTTAGTGATACTGAATATCCACTTTGATCATTAGCTGCCTCTCCATCAATGTCAGAGCCTAGCTGAGTCCAGCTTCCACTAGCGTACTGATACACTCTGACGTGTCCAGCAGCATCTCCATTTCCATTATTATAAGGTGATCCAATAGAAACAATTGTTCCATCACTACTCAGTGATACTGAATAACCACTATAATCACCAGCTCCCTCTCCATCAATATCAGGGCCTAGCTGAGTCCAAGTATCAGTAGAACTAGCGTACTGGTACACTCTCACATGTCCTGCATTATTTCCATTTCCATTATTATTATATGCTCCAATAGCTAGGATAGTTCCATCATCACTTAGTGATACTGAATAACCACTACCATCATCAGCTGCCTCTCCATCAATGTCAGGGCCTAGCTGAGTCCAAGTATCAGTAGAACTAGCGTACTGGTACACTCTCACATGTCCTGCATGATTTCCATTTACATTATTATTATTATGAGCTCCAATAGCTACAATAGTTCCATCACTACTCATTGAAACTGACCAGCCAGAGGCATCAGCAGCTGCTTCTCCGTCAATATCAGGGCCTAATTGTTTCCATATGTCTTTAACATCTTGAGAAAAAGATGGTGCTGAAATCAAAAAAAATAAGAGTATGAAAATTTTTTTCAAAAGCTATATGATTATTATTATGAACGTAAATTTATACAATATATTTTCCATTTAATAGTGAGTTTAGCTACTTAATCCCGTTTAATGTATACAAAACCTGTCAACGGTTTTAATCCATCACCAAGATCAACCAAATAAAAGTACGTAGATTCTGGCAATTTTCCATCTCCATAATAGAGCTGGAGCTGATTTTCACCTCTCCACTCATTTCTATATCCGCGCTTGTGGTAGACCCTATTTCCCCACATATTAAATATCCTTATGTAGTTGTTAGGATAACCCTCAATACCCCTTATCCTCCACGTGTCATTGACACCATCTCCATTAGGAGAAAATCCGGATGGTATAAATAAATCTCTATGATAGACCTCCACCTCAAACTGCTCTGTTGCAATATCATCTTCACAGTAGTACGCAGGAGATGATATTATGAGTCTATACATAACATTTAAGTCTTTAATTAGCTCAACTCCATATATCCATAGAACATTCGTATTTGATCCCAAGTATGTTGTCTCATCAATTGTAGTATCGCTTATATTAGTCCATGAAAGACCATAATCCTCACTTCTCTGCCACTGGTAAATGAACCTATCAATAAGATCAAGGTCAACAGATAGGCTAAAAGTATCCCCTTCTTTGATAAGGTGGTAATCTTCTGGAGTTGATAGGATGTTAACAACAAAACCTTTCTCCAAGAAGTCCATAACTCCATTTCCATCATTATCTACAGGAATCACATAACCATTACCTGAGGTAACTACCCTACCAACACTGTCTACAGAAACAGGACTTTTATCTAGGTACCCGTCTTTATCTGAGTCCACAAAACCTGCCTCACTAACGTCAAAACAATTATCATCATCACTATCCAAGTCCCTATTATTAAGGTCATTATCCTTATCTAAATCCGAACACACATACGCAATAATTCTATTTTCTGAGTAAAATGATGATGGTCCACTATGGTTTGAATTTCCAATTTCTAGGTTAAAACCATCTTCACAAGAGAAAGAAAAATTCTTGTCAAGAACCCAACCTTCAACGGTGTTATCCATATAAGGCAAGACGTCGACCATCGCTCCATCTTTAGTCCTTGAAAGAAGCTTTATAGATCCACTTCTAATAACTAATTGTATTTCAGAATTTATATTCCATGGATTCCACATATTTCCCGATCTTACAAATATTCCATTTCCATTAAATTCTTTTGTTATTGATCCATCAGCTTTTCCTCTCCTAACATCGTAATGGTACTGATTGAAATATAAAATTCTTTTTCCATCAATTAACACGTCAATACCATCATCAAAACGCAGATCAGAAACAATGTAACAGTCCTCGTATATATCTCCAGTACCAAAATCCATTGAAACGTCTACATTATTTTTATACAATGGATTTTCATTATTTGTCGATCCAGTATTTCCTATAAAACTAGCGACTATAGGATATCCTGAAACATAAGTTGAATCAACATCACCAGTCAGTGTAATAGAAGCATTATTTATGCATTCTAAAGAGTCATAAATACCGTCATTATCATCATCTACATCATCAATATCTCCAACAAGGTCTACGTCATAATCATCTAAAACAAGAATTCTAAAGACATCCGATACAACATCATCACCACATATATAGGAAGGTGTAGATACAATTACCCTAAAGAGTTTATCATTATAATCCGTATCTGCATTTACAATTTCTAAAATAGCAGCACTGGATAACCCCTCCCAAGTTATTCCACCATTTTCACTTACCTGCCACAGATAAAATAACGTTGTATTTCCCTGCTCGACATCTGCATAAATTATGACCGAAATATCTAACCTTTCTACAATTACTATATCATAAGGTTCTACTATAATCCTTGCCTTTGAGCCATATTCTAAAAAGTCATGCGTCAAGTTACCGTCTCTATCTACAGGGTCTGTGTAACCATCAACACCACTTGTTACAACACCCAAAGAATCAACGCTTACAGGACTATCACCCAAAATACCATCTCCATCTCCATCCGTAAAACCAGCTTCAATAACATCAAAACAGCCATCTCCGTCAGCATCTAAATCAAATTGATTTATAATGGTATCGTTATCAACATCACCAGATCCTTCTGTTGTATCAAAGATTCCATCGTTATCATCATCTAAATCATCGACATCAGCAACACCATCTAAGTCGTTATCAGGAAGTACAGTAAGTGATACCTGAAAGCTAGTCTTATCCGTTTCACATGCATAAGAAGGTGATGAAACCACTACCCTAAATAAATAGCCAGAAAATTCAAGGGGAATGTTTTTAATAGTAAGAGTTTTTGTATCAAAACCCGAAAAATAAGTTGTATCTGTTACATTTTTCCACGTAACACCTTCATCAGCACTATACTGCCATACGTATACTATCTCACTAAGTGATGACGCTGTGATGGTATAAGAAGTATTTTTTAACTCTACTATAGTTTTTGACTCTGAAATAGAGTCTATCGTCACACCTCCACCATTTTCTAGAAAATCATATGTTCCCGATCCATCAAGATCTAAAGGCTCACTATGGCACTTATAATCGGCTGATATAACTATATCATCAATAATTCCATTAAACCACTGACCACCACCATTTATTTCCTCTCCACCAATTATAACAGCAGCAGTATTTGTTAATATTTGTGTAGAATCTACGACACTAACTACGGTATCTCCATCAATATAGTGCGTGTAGGTATTTCCATCTTTTTGAATAACAAAATGATACCATTGGTTAATATTTGGTTTATAACTCTCTTTAGTGATCCAATCATCTTCAGGCTGAGTATGAAAAGTTATTCCATCTTTATTTACTGGTGAAGAGTACAGATACATCCATTTATTTGTAGCACCAACTCCCTCTGATTTATTAATAAACATTTTATCGACGTCATCATCAAAAGCATCATCAAACTTTACCCATAAAGAAATTGTAAATCTTTCATAAATACCTAAGTTGAGTAGTGAGTCATGATTGATGGTAATTTTATCGTCTATACCATCAAAAACATATGCTGATAATGGTATTCCATACCTATCTGTTGTCAGAGTAGCGCCACTAACTGTTCCATGAAAAGCATTAGGAGAAGAATCTTGAGCGTCATTAGTAAAATCATATCTTGCAATTAAATTATCATTTACAACTAAACCAAGACCATCAACAACTACTGGAGAAGTTCCAATAATTCCGTCATTATCATTATCATAACATCCAGATTCAAGCACATCAAAACATCCATCATCATCAGAATCAAGATCAAAGGAATTAATTACTCCATCCCCATCAACATCACCAATTCCCTCATATTTATCAAGAATACCATCATTATCATCATCTAAATCATCCTCATCTGCTATACCATCCTTATCATTATCAGGTAGAACGGTAAGTGCCACCTCTGACTGTAAATCTTCATCACACAAATAAGCAGGAGTTGATATCTTTACTCTAAATTGATAGTCATTAAACTCTAAAGGTGCATTTGTAAGGGTTAGAGTAGCGGTTGTAGTACCTGAATAAACAGAATCATCTGAAATATCATTCCATGTAACTCCTTCATCAATAGAAACTTGCCACAGATATAAAATAGTGCCATCAGCAGCAACTTCAACTGAATATTTAGCATTTCTTGTCTCAATAATGGAAACGCTTAATGGATTTGATAAAATCACTAAAGAAGAACCAACTTCCCTATAGTCATACACTCCATTACCATCACCATCCAAAGGATCAGTGTACCCATCACTTCCACTTGTTACTACACCCAAAGAATCTACCGTCACTGGGCTATTTCCCAATAAACCATCACTATCACCGTCTGTAAAACCTGCCTCTACTACATCGTTGCACCCATCCCCATCAGAATCAAGGTCAAAAGAATTTTTAATACCATCGTTATCAATGTCACCAGAACCCTCATCTACATCAAGAATTCCATCATTATCATCGTCAAGATCCTCAATATCTGGTATAACATCTCTATCATTATCAGGTAATACAGTTAATAATGCCTCATTCGAAATAATTTCCTGAGAACATATAAGAGTGGTGTTTTTTATGACCACCCTAAACCTTGTTCCATCCATAATTTGAGTTACACTATCAATTAATAAAGTATCATTATCTACTCCTATAAACGTCTGACTATCAGATAGATTAATCCATCCACTTCCAGTATTCATTTGCCATCTATATGATAACGTTCCATGCACACTTGCAACCGCAATAAATGCAACTGGTCTATATACAGCAATTTCTACAGATACAGGATGAGAACTGATCACAGGATCATCACTAAGTTCTCTGTAATCCCTTATTCCGTTTGAGTCTCCATCCATAGGATCAGTGTACCCATCACTTCCACTTGTTACTACACCCAAAGAATCTACCATCACTGGACTATTTCCTAATAAACCATCACTATCACCGTCTGTAAAACCAGCCTCTAACACATCGTTGCACCCGTCCCCATCAGAGTCAAGATCAAAAGAATTAATTATACCGTCATCATCTATATCGGTCGTGTCTTCTTCAGTGTCATAAATTCCATCGTTATCATCATCTAAATCATTAATATCTGCTATTTCGTCTTTATCATTATCTGGTAAAACAGTAAGTTCTGCAGGATTAGAGTATACATCCACATCACATACAAATGCAGGAGAACTAATAACAAGCCTGTACTTATACGTTGAAATTTCTAGCTGAACATTTATAATTTTTAATGTGTCATTATCTACACCAACATAGGTTGCACTCTCGACAAGATCTGTCCAAGTAGTACCTGCGTCTGTACTTTCCTGCCACTGATACACCATAGTTCCAGCTGTTGTGCTACCAGAAGCTACAAAAAATGCATTAAGTTGCTCAGATAGGATCATTGAAGCAGGATTAGAAAGTAAATCAACCTGGGCACCAATTTCCTTATAATCCTTTACTCCATTATCATCTCCATCCAAAGGATCAGTATACCCATCACTTCCACTTGTTACTACACCCAAAGAATCTACTGTCACTGGGCTATTTCCCAATAAACCATCACTATCACCGTCTGTAAAACCAGCCTCTACTACATCGTTGCACCTGTCCCCATCAGAATCAAGATCAAAAGAATTTTTAGTGCCATCATTATCAATGTCACCATCACCCTCATCTACATCATAAATTCCATCATTATCATCATCTAAATCATTTATATCTGCAATCTCATCCTTATCGTTATCTGATAAAACGGTAAGTTCTGCAGGGTCAGAGTATACATCCACACCACATGCAAATGCTGGAGAGCTAATAACAAGTTTGTACTGATAACCTACCATTGACATCATAACGCCAATAACATTTAATGTGTCGTTATCTACACCTACATACATATCACTTTCAGTAAGATCCGTCCACGTATTTCCTTCGTCTGTACTCTCCTGCCACTGATATACCATAGTTCCAAAAGCTATGCTACCAGAAGCTACAAAAAATGCATCTAGTTCCTCTGAGACACTTATTGATGTAGGGTTAGAAACTAAAATAACTTGAGCGCCTACTTCCTTATAATCTTTTACTCCATTACCATCTCCATCTAAAGGATCAGTGTATCCATCTGAAATAGATCCACCCTCCAAAACATTACAGGATTCTGAAATTTTTACTGATTGGTTGTTAACAGAGCCTCCAGTTGCAGCTGTAAAACCAAAATAAACGTAAGGACTAGACCCAAATATTTCATTAATAATATCTTTTGTGTGGGTAATGATAACAACACCATCAAAAGTTACTTTTAGGGTATTTAAATTAGGATTCCACTCTATTTTAACAGGATGCCAGTTACCATCTTCAATATTATTAAGATCAACAGAATTAAGATGTGCTGAAACATCACCATTATAGGTTATTGCTGCATGATCATTTGAGAAAGGATCAGTATTTTCAGAATTAAACCACGTATCAAATTCTACAGCTACAGAAGGTGTAATACCAGCATAACCAATACCACCACCAGATGATCCTTGATCAATTGATAAAGGCTGCATAACAAAAGCTATACCATCAGCTCCAGAAGAATTTAAATCACCAAAATTTAAGTCAGCAGTTACTGAAAAGCTTTCAGTTAAATCTACTCTTTTTTTAAACCAAACCATTCCCTTCATATCACCAAGTTCAGGAGTAAGTAAAAACGAGGAGTCTGACTCATTGTATACAGCATCAGCAACTATATTAAATTCATCAACATCAAAGGGAGTACAGGTTGATCCAACCGTACATAATACCCTTCCAACTGAATCTACCACCACTGGACTAACACATAAGATTCCATCATCATCAAGATCTCCAAATCCTGCTTCAGTAACGTCATTACAACCGTCACCATCTGCATCCAAATCAAAATGATTTGGAATACCATCATTATCTATATCAGTAGTATCCTCATCTATGTCAAGTATTCCATCGTTATCATCATCTAAATCATCAATATCTGCTATCTGATCTTTATCATTATCTTCTAAAACAGTAGTTGTAAAAGGGTTTGAGTACACAGTTTCTCCACAAACAAAAGAAGGGACAAACGCCTTAACCCTATACATATAACCGTTCATTGTAAGATCAATTCCCAGTATCGTAAGAGTGTCAGTACTTACCCCAGAGTATAACATACCATCAGATATATCAACCCAAGTCACCCCACTATCAGTACTAATTTGCCACTGAAAATCTACAAGTCCCGATGGTGTTGCTTCTACTATAAAACTAGCATTAGTTAATTCAGTTACTGAAGCTGAGATAGGATTAATTACAATTTTAGCAGCTTCACCAACTTCTTTAAAATCAAAAACACCATTTCCATCCATATCGTTAGGATTATCATAACCACCATAATCACCAATTACCCTACCAAATACATCCACTACAACAGGAGAATCACCAAGTACACTATCAACATCAGCATCCAAGTACCCTGCCTCAATAACATCAGTACAACCATCACCATCTGTATCAAAATCAAAGCTGTTAATAATTCCATCATTATCTATGTCCTCATAACAACCAGCATTAAACTCAATATCATCAAGTACAAAATCATTTCCATATCCACCTACCTGATTACTTAAAAGGATTATTTCAATAGCAGAATTATCTAAATTATTGAAGTTAAATCTATACTCGTGCCACTTCTCATCTCTTGGTACATTACCAGTATTAAATTGATAGAGCAGATCTAGTGGATTTAGATCTACATCAAGAGAATATACTTCAAAAGTTATGTTTGGTGGAATATGTGTATTTAGAAGTCCTGTATCAACGTGGAACTCCCTTATAAGGTCTTTAAGCCAAAATGATACCTCATAAGGAACGTTTGTATTAAGGTTTTCAATTTTTCTCTTGTAGAAATATTTACCTGGTTCGTACTGGGCATTACATATAAACATCCTTCCATTTTCATCACCTGTATGATCATTAAATTCGAGCCAATTATTAAACCAGTTTGTTGAACGCTTTGCAATGGTATAAGAACCATCCGAGACAACATCAGATCCTGCATACACATAATTCGTATATTCTGTAGAAATATAATCCCCCTGTCCAAAAGTTTCTATAAACTTATTAGACTCACAAGTGAGCTCTAAAGTATCGTATATACCATCATTATCATCATCCACATCATTCTCATCAAATATGCCGTCTCTATCGTTATCTGGTCTAATAAAAAGAAATACCCAGTCTGATGTAAGATCACCACCACATAAATACGAAGGTGTTGACAAGACAACCTGATACCTATAAGAGTCCATATCAAAAGACAATTTTTTAATTGTAAGCGTATCGTTGTTAACACCCGAGTATATGGTGTCATTAACTAAATCCTCCCAAGTACCACCAAAATCTTTTGATACTTGCCATGTATAATAAATACTAGCCTGAGAATTTCCACCAACAATTAACATAATTTCAGAAAAAGGAGATGTAATTTTACTTATTGGCTGAAGAGTAATTTCAACTTGAGAACCTACTTCCCTATAATCTTTCACTCCGCTCGTATCTCCATCTAATGGATCTAAATATCCACCAAAATTTCTTACCAAACCCAAGCTATCTACAGTTACTGGGCTATTACCAAGTAAACCATCTCCATCTTCATCAACAAAACCTGCCTCTATCACATCAAAACAATCATCTCCGTCCGAATCTAAATCAAAACTATTAATAATTCCGTCATCATCTATATCTGTTGTATCTTCTTCTGTATCGTATATTCCATCATTATCATCATCAAGATCAACATCATCAGCTATACAGTCCAAATCATTATCAGGTAATAAAGTAATTTTTGCAACATTTGACGTATCAGGGACACCACAAATAAAAGCTTTATCTTCTACAATAGCTCTAAACAAAGCTCCGTTAAGGGAGGAAATAGCACTTATAATTTTAAGAGTATCCTCATTATAACCGCTAAAATTTTCTACATCTCTTATCTTTTGCCATGTACCACCACTATCATAACTAATCTGCCAAATATAATTAACGTAATAACTATCAGCAATAACATTAAAGAAAGGAGGATTGTCTACATAATCTGGACAAACTTCAACCATTATAACATCATCAGGATGTTTAGTTATTTCTATCTGTTTCCCAGGTTGTCTAAAATCATAGATTCCATTATTGTCCGTATCTAAAGGTAGTGTATAGCCGTCAGAAACCGCAGTGCCATCAGAATTAGCAATTACCACACCAAGACTGTTTACTATTACACTGTCTGTGGTTCCAATACCTAAAATTCCGTTATCATCAGGATCTGTATACCCTGCCTCTATTGCATCAAAACAACCATCGTTATCAGAATCTAAATCAAGTCTATTGACGAGTCCATCTCCATCCGTGTCAACGTCACCTTCCCATTCATCATAAATTCCATCGTTATCATCATCAAAATCATCAGAATCACTTATTCCATCTAAATCAAAATCAGAAAATGCAAAGAAATAACCTGCTATACCCTGGACACCATTATAACCATAATACATACCATATACAGGACCATTTGATTCTATATTTAGTCTTCTAGCACTACCTGCAGAGAGAATATTACTAATTGCTGAACTGTTAAATCTATAATAGGAAAAATCTTCTCTTCCAGCTATGACTCCACTCTCAGTAACTAGACTAGAGTAATCCAATCCATTTAATGTCATTACTGGATTAGTTTTAGTGAGAATTTTAATTTGCATCTCAAAATTTACACCAGCAATATCTTCAATGTTATAGATACCATTAATTTTACTAGATGCTAAGGGATTTATACCTGAGATTAGCATCATAGCAGCAGCTTGGGGACCAGAATCATCGCCACCCATATTCTGATAACCATAGAATCTCTTATTACTTAATACGTAGATATGCTTATTTTCATATTTCTCAAAATAGACTATTTGATATTCACCAGCATTTAACGTATAGTCTGCAGCAACACTTGCGGTATCATAAAGATTAGTATGCAGCCATATTTTTGTGTTACTCTCAGCTGCTACTAGAATTGCATATTCAGGAGTGCTCTCAACATTACCACCTATGTTATGATTACCAGCAGCAGGAAGAAAAATATATTCATTAGATATATTTCCTGAAGGTTTTATCTGATCAAATCCTATGTCTCTTCCCTGACCTGCCCAAGCATTAGCACCACCCCAATAACCCACATTGACAACAATATCTTTATTTGATGTCACTAATGCTCCAATTAAAGCATCAGAATTTTGTGGTGGTGATCCATTATCAAGTTCTAGAGCTAGTGCATGAGTTTGATTTTCATTAAAAGAAAAAGTATAGTTTCCATCCGCATCAATCTCATATTCTGACTCTGTACCCAAAATATGATCCCATCCCTCTCTAAGATCACTTATTAAAACATTTGTTGTCCCAGACTCTACTGCCATAAAAGTCACAAAAACCCTTCTATGTTGATCAAATCTATCAAATTTTCCATGACCCAATCTAAAGCTTTTTCCAGGGGCTAAATTACCTTTTATAAACGATGAATTTGATTGCATTCTTTGATTTCCACTTTGATTTCCTGCCTGAACCCTAAGCTCTGCAAAAATAGATACAGGATCAGTATACGCATTGTCCTTAAATGCTTCAACTTTATAACCCTTATCATCTAAATTTTCACCTAATTCATCGGTGGCTATTATTAGTTTAGAATTTCCATTATTACCAATAGTATAGGCAACAGATCCGTTAGGTGAGAGGGTAAAAAATTCCGTTCCATCATACGAAGTAATTTTCACATAAACATCTCCTTCTTCATATGGGGAGGTAATATAAAGCATTTGCTCTCTAGCATAAAGCGTTTGGCTTTGTTTGGAATGAACTGGTCCTATATAATGTATGTATGACTGTGAGTGGGAAAATAAAGGAAGAAAAAAAAGAAATAATAAAATTAACTTTCTCATACTTTAAAATATGTTATTTAAACATTTGGGTTAATGTTTATACATAATTAACAACAAATTCTACTATTTCTTTCTTTAAGATGACAAATACTTTTAATATTATTTAACACTAAAAATGAATTAATTCATTTTAACAATAATAAATTCTGTCCTTCTATTAAATTGATGTTCTGCCTCACTACACGAAGAACACTCTGGAGTGCAATCTACATTAGGTGTAGTTTCTCCATATCCTTTACCATATATTCTATCTTTATTATCTATTCTTTCTTTAATATATTGTGCAGAAGATTTAGCCCTTCTATCAGATAAATAAAGATTGTACTCATCAGGGCCCCTACAATCTGTATGAGATCCGAGCTCAATGACCATACCAGGATAATCATTCATTACATTTATAATTTTTTCTAATTCTAAAGAAGCATCTTGTCGAATATTATCTTTATCAAAATCAAAATAAATTGGATTTATTTCAATGATATCAGCAAGGTCTGAACCAACCTGTAATTTACTAAAAACAACAAAACTAGTGTCCGTTTCAATTCCATCAGTAGCAACATAAAAGACAGTATCTGAAGAATATTGTATTTCATCATCAGGAATATATTCAAATGTACCATCATCGTATATTGTAATATCACCGTAGGATGGTTCTCCAATAACATAAGCCTTTAATTGATCCCCACCAGGGTCACTATCATTACTTAATATGTTCTTTGATGGATCAACCTTAATTGGTTCATTTTCACTAAATATAAAAACATCCTCTTGAGCTAAAGGGATAGTAAGATCTATAATTTTGATTCTGACATTTATTGGCTCACTTTCCATAGCAAGATTCGTAACAACATAAGTAAATGAATCTAAACGAGTCTCTAAATTTTCATGAATGTAGGTAAATGTACCATTATCATTAAAATCTAAATTTCCATTTTTAGTGCTATTATCTAGTAAAGTTCCTCTTCTAGCAAGAATTTGTAACACATTAGTTTCAGAAATTATTATTTCTTCATCATTTGCCAAAACACCCATACCACCTAAAACCAATGTATCTCCCCTACTTATTGTGTAGTAATCATCAATACCATAAGGAGATTGAATGTTTATTTTAAAAGAATAAATATCATCTTCCCCTTTTCCACCACTTCTATTTGAAGAAAGAAGTCCATATTTAAAATTTTTATCTAAAAACAATGAAAAGTCATCTTTTGAAGAGTTAAATGGAGCACCCATGTTTTCAACATCTTGCGATTCAGTCCCAAGTCCAGTAGCTAAAAATATATCCAACCCTCCAAGACCTGGATGAGCATCTGATGCAAAAAACAAGACGTCATTTCTGTGAATAAATGGAAATACTTCATTTCCCTCTGTGTTTATTCCAGGTCCTAAATTAACAGGTTTAGAATATCTATTATTTTGTTGAATCCTAACATAATACAAATCAAATCCTCCTAATCCACCAGACATATTAGAAGAAAAATATAATCTACTTCTATCTTTAGATAATGTAGGGTGCATAACAGAATACTGATCGTTATTAAAAGGAAGATTTCTTACCCTTGTAACTGCACCATTAGAAGAAATACCTGCATTATATAAGTTTAGATGCAGTGCATCATCTTTTCCAGAAACAGAACCACTTCTTGTAAATACCAATAATTTTCCATCTTCAGAGAGTACTCCTGGGCCTTCCTGAAATGCTGTGTTTATATCCCCTGTTAATGCCCTAGCATTAGATGATTGAATGCTATCCTCATTAAAATCTCCAATAAAAATGTTAAATGTAGGCCTTTCAGGTCTTATGTATCTTCCCCTATTTAATTTTCCAGCATTTTGTATACCCTGAGATGCAAAAATAAATACGTTATTATTATTTCTTCTTATAGCATAACCCCCAAAATCTGACAATTCTGTATTCGTTGATAGATTTACAAGTTCATATTGACTACCTGCTAGTAATAATCTAGAGTAATATGAGCTGTCTGTCTCAAAAAGAGAAACCCTTACTTCTCTAGCTTTTTCTCTAGAATATTTTTTTCTATACTTGTTAGCTTCACTATAATCACCCTTTATATTTAACAATTGTGAAATATGATAGTAGTCAATCAGCTCAATACCTTGCTTATTATCAATAATTTTTAGAAGTACATAAAGCGCAGCATCTAGTGAATCAATTTCCCAATATGATGTTGCTAATTTTCGTTGAACTTCAAGACTAGGATTATTAATTTTTTTGTATTTTTCAATGGCTTTACTATAAGATTCATTACTAAAATGATAATCACCCCAACTTTTATTTTTTTCTGAATCATCTCCCTTAGTAAATTCAAAAAGTGGGTACTTACTTTCTTTATCTTCAACTTCCTGACTAAAAACAAAAAGTGGAAATAATGTACAAAATAAAAGTAAAAAATTTTTCATAATCATTTACATTAAAAATATCTAGGTGATTTAACAATGTCTTTTTTCTTAAATATAAAGTCATATCTTAACATAATTTCGTGGCTACCACCATTATACTTAAACGTAGTATTTCCTAAAGAATAATCGTAAGAATAACCAAATGCTATATTTTCATTTATGTTAATTCCTGCCATTAAACCTACACCTCCACCAATTTTTCCAGTAGGAATAATTCTTCCAAAAGCAGTCCTTGTCATACCACCAAGCCAAAAAAGATCCTTAAATACAAAATAAGCACTAATATCCATATTTACTGGTGCCGATTTCGTAGATTTTATATACACACTAGGTCTCAGTTTAATATCTCTATTAATCTCAATTAATGCACCTCCTATTAAGAAAAGATGCATTTGTGAGTTATCAAACTCATGCGGAATCACATTAGGAACAGATACCCCAAAATACCACTTTGGAGCGTTGTAATATAATCCAACTCCAATATTTGGTAAAAATTTCTTTTGTTCATCATTTGTAAAAGAATCATCTATCGGTTCATCAAGATCTAAAATAGCAAAATTTGTCTGATAATAATTCCCTGTACCTTTTAAACCAAAAGATAATTTATGCCCACTCTGAGTTACTTGAAGATGATATGCCATATCAAGACTAAATGCTGTAGAACTAACAGGACCTACTTTATCATACAAAAAACTAAACCCAAACCCGAGATTATCATCAAAAAGTGGGGTGTTTAAAGAAAGTGTTCCAGTATTAGGAGCTCCATCAAAACCAACCCATTGTGTTCGATAAACACTCATAACACTCAAAACTTGTCTAGACCCTACATATCCAGGATTTATAGATTGTGTATTGAACATATAATGACTAAACATTGCATCTTGCTGAGCCATCGATATAAAGGCACTAAAAACAAATAAAATAAATAGTAAAAGTTTTTTCATCATATTTTTCATCATTATACTATTCTTTTCTTCTAATATAAACATATCCTTTAACATATTCTTTTCCATTAATTATTACACCATCTCCATACTCAAACACGAAGAAGTACACACCCTCAGGAAGAGGTGTATTATCATCAACTAAACCAGTATTTGATTCACCATACCATGTATTATCATAACCCTGTTTTTCATATACTTTAACTTCCCACCTATTGTATATATGAACGGTATTATTTGGATATTCTCTCACTCCTCTAATTTTCCAAAAATCATTTACATTATTACCATCACCTGGAGAAAATCCTGTAGGAATATGTAATTCTTTATACTTCACATCTAGTTCAATTTTACCAGATATAACGTTAGCACAATAGTATCCTGGAGCAGTAACTAACACCCTAAACATAGTCTCATCATAATCATCTACTGTCAACGTAGAAATTGATAGCTGACTGGTAGTCTCTCCTTCAATACCAGTAAGTCCACTTTCTGATACATTATACCAGGTAAATCCTTGGTCAGTACTTATTTGCCATTGATACACGACTTGAAGACCATCACCTTCAGAAGAGACATCAATAGAAATTATTAAAGCATCACCCTGTAATGTAGTAGTAATAGTATCAGTAATTCCATTTTTATCCTGATCAGGATCATTAAAATTATAAGGATAACTATCAAGTGTTACTGTTAATGTTAGAGCATCTAAACAATCTATAACCCCATTTCCATCAGCATCTATAGGATCATTATATCCATCACCTCCATCTGTTACAACCTGACCCAAATTATCTACAACAGGAACTCCAATACCTAATATTCCATCACCATCTTCATCAACAAAACCAGCCTCCACAACATCATAACAACCATCATCGTCACTATCTAAGTCTAGGTAATCAGGAATAGTATCATTATCAACACTTAAAGGATCATAATCAGTATCTGGCTGATCAGATAATTCAGAAACATCAGACATTCCATCGTTATCAGAATCTACATATCCATCATCTAGAGAATCAATCATTCCATCACCATTTGTATCTAATAACCCATCTCCACCTTCAAATACATCAAATATACCATCATTATCACTATCAACATCTTGATAATCATCAACACCATCCAAGTCATTATCAAGAACTGGAGTGTCTTCAGAAGCATCTGCCATACCATCCCCATCAGCATCTTCAAAACCATCATCTATTGAATCTAATACTCCATCCCCATTTGTGTCTAATAACCCATCTCCACCTTCGATAACGTCTTGAATTCCATCATTATCAGAGTCTATATCTATAAAATCAGGTAATGCATCATTATCAGTATTTGTTACTGGAGTAGACTCAGCATCATCATCCATACCATCCCCATCAGCATCTTCAAAACCATCATCATTTACATCTACTACACCATCAGCATTTGTATCTAAATCACTATCTCCACCTTCTTCTATGTCGTAAATTCCATCGTTATCACTATCAAGATCTAAGTGATTTGGTAAGCTATCACCATCATTATCAATCTGAGAAGTTATTTCAGAATCATCATCCATACCATCTCCATCAGAGTCAACATAACCATTATCATTAGAATCTATAGCACCATCTCCATTAGGATCTAGTGCACCATCTCCAGATTCAGCTACATCATAAATTCCATCGTTATCACTATCAACATCTATATAGTCAGGATTAGCATCTCCATCAGAATTTAATGGTGGAGTAATTTCTGAGTCATCACTCATACCATCTCCATCAAAATCATCAAATCCTGTATCGTTTAAGTCTATAACTCCATCATTATTTGTGTCTAGTGCTCCATCTCCACCCTCAATAACATCTTGGATACCATCGTTATCAGAATCTATATCTTGGTAATCTGGTAATGCATCTTCGTCTGACTCGGTAACTGGAGTTATCTCTGAATCATCATCCATACCATCTCCATCAGAGTCAGAATATCCATCATCAATAGCATCAATGACTCCATCATTATTTGTATCTAATAACCCATCTCCACCTTCAATAACATCTTGGATACCATCATTATCAGAATCTATATCTAAATAATCAGGCAGATAATCATTATCCGTATTTGTTATTGGTGTGATCTCAGCATCATCATCCATACCATCCCCATCAGAGTCAGAATAAGCATCATCACCAAAATTAAGAACACCATCTCCATTAGTGTCTAATGCTCCATCTCCACCTTCATCCACGTCAAATATACCATCGTTATCAGAATCTATATCTAAATAATCTAGATTTCCATCACCATCATTATCTGGTTCAGTAGTTATTTCTGCATCATCATCCATACCATCACCATCTAAATCAGTATATCCATCATCTGTAGAATCAATCCTACCATCCCCATTAGTGTCTAGTGCTCCATCTCCACCTTCAGTAACATCGAAAATACCATCGTTATCAGAATCTATATCTAGATAATTAGGTTTTAAATCTCCATCAGAATCAATCTCTTGAGTAAGTTCAGCATCATCGTCCATACCATCCCCATCTGCATCAGTAAATCCTGTATCGTTTAAGTCTATAACTCCATCATTATTTGTGTCTAGTGCTCCGTCTCCACCTTCATTAACATCGAATATACCATCGTTATCAGAATCTATATCTAAATAATCTGGATTTCCATCACCATCATTATCTGGTTCGGTAGTTATCTCTGAATCATCGTCCATACCATCCTCATCAGTATCAGAATATCCATCATCATTAGAATCAATTACTCCATCATTATTTGTATCTAATGCTCCGTCTCCACCCTCTACAACATCAAAAATACCATCGTTATCAGAATCTATATCTAAATAATCTGGATTTCCATCACCATCATTATCTGGTTCTGTAGTTACCTCTGAATCATCGTCCATACCATCCTCATCAGTATCAGAATATCCATCATCATTAGAATCAATTACTCCATCATTATTTGTATCTAATGCTCCGTCTCCACCTTCAGTAACATCGAAAATACCATCGTTATCAGAATCAATATCTAAATAATC
>Ga0310123_10000565_pt1 | contig 32824 bp, 28 predicted proteins | sample CB6_AW_1057_MG_FD_203505 | JGI IMG/M metagenome (GOLD analysis project Ga0310123, IMG submission 203505) | Marine microbial communities from Western Arctic Ocean, Canada - CB6_AW_1057 | ecosystem: Environmental > Aquatic > Marine > Oceanic | place: Canada: Western Arctic Ocean | collected... | reverse complement strand
TAAGACAACGCCGACCATATGTGCTGCCAAGCAGTAAAGACAGATTGAGCCCACAAACACCACCTGCACGAAGACAAACCAAGCAGCTGCAAGAATCAACAGACAGGTCAAAAGCAATACGTACCACGCAACCCGATAGACGCTTGACGGCAAGTTGGGGCTGATACCCAGTGCAGCCACTGACACCACGCCGTACAGCAAGAACGCCGGCAGTGCCACCGGTATTGGACCGACCCGGGACCACACGCTTGCGAGCACTTGATCGCAAGCTGACTGCGGACCACAGCCGGGTAGGGTTGAGCCGTCCAGCGATTGGTACAACAGAAAACCTGAAATCAATAAGCCCGCGAACGCCAATGCGGTGATGAGCAATTGGTTCAGCAGTGAGGTGCGGTTCTCGCGAGTCCTGCGATCATCAGCCCAACCGTTCATCACTCGCTCCCATCAGCCTAACAGTGGATCGGCCAGATCAAGCTCAGCAAACGCGCGCATCCGCAGCAGACAGGCATCACATCGCCCGCAGGGCTGACACCCCAGCGGATGCAATACGTCCGGCGAAGGATCGTAGCACGAATGGGTCAATGCATAATCCACACCCAACTCCAGCCCCCGCTGGATAATCTGGGTTTTCCCCAAGTCGATCAACGGTGCTTGGATGCGCAGCGGTGCAGGAGATGGCAACTGTACCGCTGCCTTGGTCGCGAGATTGGCCATGGCTTCAAACGCCGCGATATAACCTGGCCGGCAGTCAGGATAACCTGAATAATCCACGGCGTTCACCCCGATGAAGATATCCGAGGCGCCAGAAATTTCCGCCAAAGCCAAGGCATAACTGAGAAAGATGGTGTTACGGGCTGGCACATAGGTTACTGGGATCTGGGCCGTCATCTGCTGCGAATCGCGATCCTTGGGCACATCGATGGGGTCAATCAGGGCCGAACCCGAAAACCCGCCCCACGCTGCTATGTCAAGGTGAGCCACGCGATGCGTGATCGCACCCAGATCGGTCGCCACTCGCTGCGCCGCGGTCAATTCAGCGCGGTGGCGCTGGCCATAGTCAAAACTCAGCGCGTGACAGGTGTAACCTTGATCCCGTGCGATGGCCAGTACCGTCGCCGAGTCTAGACCACCGGACAAAAGCACGACGGCTATCAGGTTTTGTGTGTCTTCGGACAAATCGTAATCTCACGGCCGGATCCTACCCATACTGGCAGTTGCTGCATCATTCTGAACTGTATGCCGAACATGCGTCGAAGTGAAAATCCGGTCTCGGACTCAGCCCCTGAGCTACCGGATCGGCTTGGCTTGGACATTTTCACCAACTCTATTACAAACTAACGTAAGGACAGCCAAAGATGGGGGGAATATCCCGGTCAACTCCCCCCTTCCAACGGCATTACCGGCATCACCACGACGGTTCGTGCAACCATGTCACCCAGACGCTGGCGATAAGGCCCTATCACAGGCAAGATCAGCAATAGCCACGCGATCAAATCGAATGCTTTTAGGAGATTGCGAACCAACAGCTGCCAGCTCCGGGGTTGGCGACCGTCCAATGTGGTCACCCGTAGCCCGGTGACAACCTTGCCCAAAGAACGACGGGTGAATAATTCAGATACACCACTGTGAAAGAGAAAGATAGCGATCACGATCACCCCCGGCTGCATCCCTTCCCAGCTCATGCCCGCTGCGGCGCCCGGCCAACGCGATAATAGCTCCTGCGCCCCGATCTGCTCAAACCACATCGCGCCCACGAACCCAGGCGCCATATCAATCACTCCCGCAACGAGGCGCCGGCCCAGATCAGCCAAGGCCAGTTGCGAAGGCAGAACAACCTGGTTCAAGTGCGGATCCCGCCGCCAAAAGACGAGAATCATCAGTGTCGCCAGTACCAACACCGACACCAACACCACGTACCCACCTGCCTCACCAAGAGTGCTTGACTCGTGCACCTGCAACGGCTGTGGCTCCGAAACAATCTCGCCCAGCAGGTTTGCACGGGTCCAACTCAGCTCAGAAACCGATTCGGCTCCGGGCTCACCGACCTGTACGATCAAGGCCACGGTCACCCCCACCGTAGCCACTGCCCACGGGCGATCTGGCGGCGCATCGATTGACAGATCTGCCACCGGACTTTTTTGGCCTTTGCGCAACACTGAAATTGCCACCGATACCGATGTGTCGGTAGGCAAACGTTCGGCCAACACCAGCTGATCCGCAACACTGATGGCCACAAATGGAGTTGCACCTTGGCGCAGCGGATAGACCTGCTTACCCCAGCCATTGGCTTCCCGACCGTACACCCACAATGATTTCTGATCCAAACCAGATCGTACCAGCAGCATTGGTGATATTTGATCAGCCCCCAGCATGACCAGCCTCGCCTGCCTCCCATCAGGCCAGTCCTCGGGCAAATTGACGAGCCGCCACGAACCACGTTCCAGAACCAACAGTCGGTCCGTCGGCGTTACAGAGTTGGAGATCTGGGGTGGTGTGGGCTGTGTCACCGACTCACTCTGCGCCCCTTGCTTCTGCCATCGAACATCCGGTGGCAAGCCCAAGGCTACGTTGAGTCGGCGCTGATCCGTCCCCCGTAATGACAAACGTGAAACCAGAGACTGGTTAAAGAGCTGCATCGCCTCAGGAGAATCGACGCGTACCAGAGACCACAGCCTACTGCGAGCAGCGGCCAGAGCACGTAATCTGCTCGAAGAAGGGAAGGCCGGCTCTACGGCAGCTGCGTAGCGCCAACTCGGTCCGATGGGTGAGCGATTGGCCACAATCACGTTCAACCGGATGATCCCCGACTCCTCCTGAGCCCACCACAGACGTCCGCCCGATGACGACACACCCGACTCCAAAACCACTCCCGCCGGGTCCAGAACATGGCGTACCGATTCATCGCCGGGTGCGCAATGCAGCACCCTTACCTTTGAGCCAGGCCTGTTATCAGGACCATCCAGCAGGAGCCAGAGGTGCTCACCCTCACTGTCGCCTGCCACCGGCAGCATTTGCGCGCCAGCACGGCCGAAACCAAGTAGTGGCGCCGCTCCAAGCACGAGTAGACCCATCAAGATGCTAAGTGGCACGCCCGTCAGGGTAATCAATCGGGGCGCCGATGACAGCGGCTGGTCACGCTTTTTTACAAACACAACCGAGCTGGCAGACGCCGGTTCGACTACGATGCCAGCCATGCTGCGGCATCGGCTCATTTTTGGCACCGTGATGATCTTTCTGCTGCTCACAGTGCTACTTCTGGACCAAGCATTCGACCCGATCATCCTGCCTGGGCTCGGTGTGATGCCACGAGGCGGGGTCCTCTTTGTTCTGTTTGTCGTGTTGATTTCACTAGCGGTGCCCGAATTGGCGAGGATGTTCGAGGCCCGGGCAATTATCGCCGATCGGTTGATGCTCTGGCTCGCCGCCACAACGGGCCTGGCGCTGGTTTACTTTGAACCCCGCCCATTCGGTGCCGGGTCAATGATGATGATCGCTGGTACCGGTATCGCTATTCTGTTCATGCTTGGATTGATTCGGATTGCATGGCATCGACGCCCCGATGGTGCAATCTCAGCCACTGGAGCCGTCTTGTTCTCCTTCACCTATCTCGGCATACTGCCGGGCTTCTATCTAGCAATCCGCCAAGACCACACGGCATGGCTGATTGCCGCCATCCTGCTGGTAACCAAGTCCTGTGACATCGGTGCCTATTTCACGGGGCGAGCTATTGGCCAACACAAGCTGATCTCGTGGCTTAGCCCTGGCAAGACTTGGGAAGGCCTGTTCGGCGGCATGGCACTGGCCGCAGTATTGGCCATGATGTTGGCCGCGATCGGGAATGCCACCCAATGGACCGGCCACTACGGCCCCAACGGGAATTTCGTGCACCATAACCTGCCCATACCCTTGGCTGCTATTGCAGGCTGCCTGCTGGGTGCCTTGGGACAACTAGGCGATTTAGTTGCCAGCCTTTTGAAACGGGATGCGGGTCTGAAAGATTCTGGACGTTGGATCAGGGGCTTCGGCGGCGTGCTCGATGTCATCGACTCGCCCATCCTCGTCGGACCCATAGCGTACTGGCTGCTGACCGTGACAGGGCGATGAATCAGCCCAATCACCTCCATAATCGCAATCTCTATCCCAGTGCTTGATTCATCGAGTCGCCAGCGTTACGCTGGTAGTGTCTGATCAGGCCAGAAAACGTCACTTTTTGGAGACCTCCGCCATAGCCAGAAGATTTCGGCCGCAGCCCAAAGAGACCGGCAAGCGTCTGCGCGTCAACGACCAAATTCGTATCTCTCCCATCCGCTTGATTGATGAGGAAAATGGCCAAGTTGGTGTCATCGAACTTGATGATGCAAAGCAACGAGCGCGCGGAGCTGGGCTCGACTTGGTGGAAGTCTCACCCAATTCGGAACCGCCGGTCTGCCGAGTCATGGACTACGGAAAATGGAAGTATGCCCAACGCAAGAAAGAGCAAAAGGCAAAGAGCCACTCCAAACAGTCAGAACTTAAGGGCATGCGCCTGCGTCCAAAAATTGATGACCATGACCTTGGGATCAAGGTCGGCAAGGCCCAATCATTTTTGGAAGATGGTGACAAGGTGCAATTCACTATGCTGTTCCGGGGCCGAGAGATGGCCCACCGCGATCTAGGTTTGAAGCGGATGCGGGGGGTAATCGACATGCTGGCAGATATTTCCAAGGTAGAAGCTATCCCAAAAATGCAAGGTCGGCGCATGACTATGGTGCTCGTGCCCGACCGGAAATCCGGCAAATCTGCCGCGATATCCTCTAAACCCGCAGAGTAACCTACCTACCGTTAGCACTTGAATCTGCCAACCGATCGCAAGATCGACTATCCTAATCGTGATCTGGCACAACGGATTTCTATCCACCACGTACAGAAAATCAATATGCTGAAAAACTACCGCGTGGAGATTCATGTGCTGTACCACCTAAGACCAATACCTGAAATGGCCGTTGAATACTCCCCACACATGGTGTACTTACATAGTTTTTTCGAAAACTTAAGCTGATCTACGATGACCAAGCGCATCCATCGCCTATCGCCGCCTAGCGAAGAGGTCGAATCCCATAGCCCCTCCGGGGCATGACAATCTGCCGGTCCTCCCATACGATCCGCGGATGCCGACCGAACGGGCCATCCTCCATGTGGACATGGATGCATTTTTTGCCGCTATTGCGGTCCTGGACGATCCTCGCCTCCGAGGCCAGCCCGTTCTGACCGGTAGCAATGGGCCGCGTGGCGTCGTGACCACGGCCTCCTACGAAGCCCGGGAATTCGGTTGCCATTCCGCAATGCCAATGGCACAGGCCAAACGATTATGCCCCCATGCGCAGGTGGTGCAGGTGCCCGGCCAGCGAATCCGAGAAGTGTCTCGCCACCTATTTGCGATCTTGGAACAGTTCACACCACTGATGCAACCCTTGTCCGTAGATGAAGCGTTCCTGGATGTCACCGGATCAAGGCGACTCTGTGGTGAGCCCGTCCAGATTGCACGCAACCTGAAAGAGCAGATCGACAACGAGTTGAACCTGATCGCCTCGGTCGGCGTCTCCTTCAACAAATTCCTGGCGAAGCTGGCATCCGATCTAGATAAACCCGATGGCCTGACGGTGATCACGCCACCAAATCTGGACCGGACACTCTTGCCGCTGCCAGTTTCGAAGATCTGGGGCATTGGACCAGCCACCTGTCGATCGCTCGAACGTCATGGCGTGCGCCACATCGCTGACCTGCGCCAACTCACGTTCAAGCAACTTCAAAGGCAGTACGGCAAGCAGGCAGAATACTTCTACCGGCTCTGCCGTGGCATCGATCACCGACCCGTTGTACCCGACCGCAATGCCAAATCAATCGGCCAGGAACAGACCTTCGGGCAAGATCTGATCGACCCGCAGGATGTCCGGGCATTCCTAATGACCCAGACTGAGCAGGTAGGCCGTCGGCTACGCACCCATGGACTCAGTGCCCGGGGGGTGTCGGTGAAAATCCGATTCGGCGATTACCAGACCATTACTCGATCGGCAACGCTCCACCGCGCCAGCAGACTGACCACTGAATTGTGGCACGCGGCGCGACAGCTGTTCGACATGTGGGCCAGCCAGTCGTTTAGCCCCGTGCGATTGATCGGCGTCACTGCAACGCAGCTGACACACGGCGAGAATCAACTGGATCTGTTTTGCGACCGAGGCCGAAGTAAACGCCAAAAACTAGATCAGGCCCTAGACCAGATTGCTGACCGATTTGGCGCCGGTTGCGTACATCGTGGAGCAGGCCGACCCGAATATCCCGCAACGGCTCCCCCCGACCAACAATGTACCATCAGCAATCAGGGATAGTGACCTCGCGAAGTAAGATCCATTGGCCCGTCGAGTCTGGAAGATTCAGAGGTGTACCCCATTGATCGGATCGGTTCATATACCATTGGCTGCACACCAGATTGGCGGTTAAACATGATCACGCGATCTGGTGGATGATGGCTCCACAGATAGCTAGCCGTATCAGCCGGTTGAATCCAGCGAATTGGCACCATCAGGCGCGGCCCGGCATAGCGTATTAAATAGTCCGACAATGCCAAGCCACAGGTCATTGCGGGGACATCGGTCTGGAACCTATGGAATGGATTGTTCAGATCATCACCAGTGACCAACGGGCGGCGCAGATGCCTGGCTTCGTCATCGGGGATCTCCCACTCAAACACACCCATCATCTCCGATCGCTCCCGCATGGTCAGCCGATAGCTCCAGAATGCCTCCAAGCTTGGCACCTGGCCATGAATCACATCATCTACCCGGGCAACCATTGGGCTGTGGAACCCGTAGATCCCCCCGGGATCCCACATCGTAAGCTCGTCCGATGGGCCCACAATCCGAACCAGACAGTGGCTGGTAATTGGGCCGTAACAGAACAGCAACTGTAATCGGCTTGGTCCGCTGTCATCCAATTCCTGGACCATGATCTGGCGCGCCTCCCATCCCTTGGGTACGCGTGGCAACGCGCAACTGGCAAGTGAAATGCTCGCCCCCAGAAAAACTAGCAGGGTCCCATGCATATTTGAGCTTATCGGCGTCACCGCAGGAAAATTGTAGTAAGCCGCCGACGCCGATAACAGAGCTCGCTCTACCAATCCCATGTCACCACCACTGACAGTCAAACACCCCAGATTAATACCGGTAGTCCTGCGGCTTGTACGGTCCATCGATTGGAACACCGATATAATCGGCTTGGATCTGCGTGAGGCGGGTTAGCTTCACTCCAAGCTTATCTAGGTGCAGGCGGGCCACCTTCTCATCTAGGTGCTTAGGAAGCACATACACCTGTCGATCATACTTTTCGCGAGCCGTGGCCAATTCGATCTGGGCGAGGGTCTGATTGGTGAAGCTGGCGCTCATCACAAAGCTCGGATGGCCTGTCGCACAACCGAGGTTCAACAGACGCCCCTCCGCAAGGATCAACACGCTGTGACCCTCGGGGCGATCCGCTGTCGGAGGAAAGCGCCAGCAATCGTACTGTGGCTTGATATTCTCCTTCTGGATCCTTGGAATCTGGGCAAGCGAAGCCATATCGATCTCGTTGTCAAAGTGGCCTATGTTGCCAACGATCGCCTTGTCCTTCATTTTCTGCATGTCCTCAGCGCAGACAAGATCTCGGTTACCAGTCGTGGTAATGAAGATATCCGCCCATGCAACCACATCCGCCAGTGCCTTGACCTCGTAGCCCTCCATCGCCGCCTGCAGAGCGCAGATCGGATCGATCTCGGTCACGATAACACGCGCGCCCTGGCCCCGCAGAGACTGGCAGCAGCCCTTGCCCACGTCGCCATAGCCACAGACGACCGCGATTTTCCCTGACATCATCACATCCGTAGCCCGATTGAGCCCGTCGATCAATGAATGACGGCAACCGTAGAGGTTGTCGAACTTGCTCTTGGTAACCGAGCCATTGACATTAATCGCAGCAAATAGCAGTGTCCCGTCTTCTGCCATCTGGCGTAAGCGATTCACGCCCGTGGTCGTTTCCTCACTGACCCCAGCACAATTGGCGGCCACCCGGCGCCATCGGTCAGGGTCGGCTTCGAACACACGACCGAGTAGGCCAAGCACCTCCCGAAACTCTTCATTGTCCGCTGTCTCAGGCCCCGGCACAGCACCGGCATGTTCAAAATCATGACCCTGGTGGATCAGCAAGGTAGCATCGCCGCCATCATCGACGATCTGTGTCGGGCCCCGGCCATCCCCAAAGTCCAGGGCACGCTCGGTGCACCACCAATACTCCGACAACGTTTCGCCTTTCCACGCGAATACCGGTACACCCTCGGGCCGCTGTGACGTCCCTCCAGGGCCAACGACCGCTGCAGCAGCAGCGTGATCCTGAGTACTAAAAATATTGCACGACGCCCAACGTACTTGGGCGCCTAGTTCAACCAGCGTCTCGATCAGAACCGCAGTCTGCACCGTCATGTGGAGGCTACCCATGATGCGTTGTCCCATCAAGGGTCGGCGGTCCCGGTACTCGTTGCGCAACGCCATAAGGCCAGGCATCTCCTGCTCGGCGAGCAGGATCTCCTTGCGGCCCCATTCAGCCTGTAACAGATCGGCCACCTTAAATTCGAGTTGGCAATTAACGTCAGGCGGGGTAGCAATGGTCATCGCTGCTCCAAGATTGAAGTGATGTATGGCTGAAACATCGGGCTCCGGCATGGTACTCGGATCGGTTTGTCGGCATGGTCATGAACATTGAACTTCGGTTTGGTTTCTACTGCGACTCGGCAGCTTTGCCCCCGCGTCGTCCCGTTGCCAGCAGCAAGGCTGGACCATTGGTATCCGGCTGTGGCGGTAGTGGTCGGCACGAGACATCACAAAACCCTGCGGCCTCGAGCATTGCGGCCAGCTGCTCGGGTTCAAAACCCATGATCTGCTGGCCCAAATCACGCCGAAAGTCTTCGCGATCATGACGCAGCAGATCAACAATCACGGCCCTGCCGTCCTGGGAACCGCCCTTGCCGTCGGTCGTGCCGCCAGGGCGCAAGATCCGGTGCATCTGCCGCAGGGCCGGCTCCGGGTCGGACAGGTACGTCAGCACAAGTAGCAAGATAGCTGCGTGGCAGGTCTGATCCGCGATAGGCAATTCATCTAGGTCACCCCGGCGCAGATCCACGTTCGGCAGGTCCCGGGTGTACTGACGTGCAACCTCAAGCATGGCCGGAGAGTTATCAACGGCGATAACCTGCCCCACGCTCCTTGCCAACTCTGCAGTAATGTCGCCGACACCACATCCAAGGTCAGCAACAATCCAATGCTCCGGCAGCAAAGCCGAGAATGCCGCTTCGCAAAATCGATCGCCGTAAAGGTTATCCCGCGTCCTCAACCACTGTCCTGCATCGCCAGCGAAAAAAGACTCCGCCACTCCAAAGTACCGCGATTGTCGCTGTAGATGAGCAAGGCGCAACTGGTCCTGGCCAAAGGTGGCCCAATCGTCAGTCTGATGCCGAGCCAAGGTCCAAAGTTGGCGGGTTGGCTCATCTAGTTCATCTAGCAGCATGCGATAGCGATTGGCAGTCCCGATTCTCCGAAACACAACCCAGCCATGGTCCGCCAATAGTTTCAGATGTCGGCTGACCGTCGATTGTGGCATCTGGAGCACGTCGCAGAGTTCAGCAACCCCCAATTCCTCATGCTCCAGAAGCCGCAGTAGGCGTAATCTGGTCGCGTCACCGATGCCTGAAAGCGGCCCCATCCACTGACTCATGACATCAAAATTGGGAGGTTTCATCGCCATCACACTTTAATCAGTATATCCGGATATAGTGATGCATTTTGACCCATCTAGTCAAACTTCCGAAAATCGGCTCTGTTTTATAATTTCGTAAATAATTATAATAAATCAACTAGTGCCATATTTTCAAAGAATTGACCCTTGATTTTTTATCCGGCCATTCCACCTGTGAAAATTTTCTGATGGCAGAATGCACCTGTTCACCCCAAACCGCTATACGCGACGGATGAAAAATCCCTTAGAATCGGATGTATAGGCTTCGCACATGTTCGTTGGCTAAGGCCCTGTCGCTGCCAACCGACCCTGGCCGATGACCGACGAGTCGGGACCACCAACACTGAGTAACAGGTGCAATGGACCTAACCCATCGATTCTGCAAACCGCTGCATTCATGAAACTATCGCAACCAGCAATGATTCATCCATGTCAATGGACAATCCTGTCAGTTCTAGCCCTCGCAGGCACCAGTTGCGTCGAAACCCGCGTGGTACGAAGTTCGTGGGATGATTTTGCCAAGCGCACCGGTGCACAGATTGGCGGCCAGAATACTGACACCAAAGCCTCCGACGTTGCCTTCGCCAAGGATAATCAGGGATGGACCATCCGAATCCTCGCATTTACGGGTAGCGACCGATACACGCGTGCCACCCAACTCGTCAAGAAGTTAAACACCGAATCCGACCTCCAAAACCTCTGGATTGCTGACCAGCACAATCGAGCAGCCGTGTGCTACGGTCACTATCAAACACCAGACTCCGACGCCGCTAGATTGAGACTTTCCGATATCCGCTTGATCGAGTTTGACGATCAACGCCCGTTTGCAAAAGCAGCGATGATCCCCTTATCGGAACAGAACCGATTCTACGCCGATCCGCTGAATCTCAAGCAGTACACCGGATACTACAGCCTGCAGATTGGCTATTTCGATCAGAGCTTTGGGAATGGTTATCGTGACGCTGCCGAACGCATGGTGCAGTTACTACGGTTAGACGGAGAACAGGCCTACTACTACCACGGACCCTTCCGATCTCACGTGACGGTGGGACTGTTTGTCTATGAGCAGGCGTTTGAGACGATTGAGAATCCCCTGGCACCAGGAACTGCGATCGACGGCTGGTCGACGAACGTCAAAAAGCTACAGGCTAAATACCCGCACAATCTTGCCAATGGGCACGCACTAATGCAGACGGTGGACGGTAAGCCAGTGGGGGCACAAAAGAGTCTCTTGATCCGAGTCCCAGGCTGACCTGCACGTCTTGGCACAGAACAATAAATCATCTGACCCGGAATTCCCAGTGATCCTCTGTAGCATGGCCAACGACATCACCCTCCATACCAGCCTAGAACCACATCCGAGACTTCAACCTGGTGCTGAAAATTCGGGACTGGATTCCAGAGATTCGAATACAGGTTCTGCAGTTCGCCGCCAGTATCGCCATAGTCCCCACATCACCGCAGCATAGACCGGCAGATACTCCGCCCACAACAGCCATGACGGCAAGCCACTGTGCCACCGGTCTGACAGTACCCAGTAACTCCACCCAATGGTCAGACTGTAGACCCACGTGGCGAGATCAAAACGAATCGGTACGAATGCCAGCGCCCATAGCAAGTACCAGGGATGCGCCGTACTTGAAAAAAGCAGCGCCGCCAGCAAATAGATCCCACAGATACGCCGTAAATCTACTCCAGCCCACATTGACCCGAGAAGTACTGCCAACAACAACACTGCCATCGCTGTATCCGCCTGCCACTTGCCACCAGCCCAGTGCTCCACCAACGGATGCAAAGAGCCGTTGAACGACCACGTGCCGACAAATGTGCCCGCCGTGCCGAGCATCCCGCTGAGCCCGCCAGCCATCATGGTAAAAGGCATGTACATCGCCACCAATACAACAGCCAACGCCACAGTCGCCCACCCCAGCAGCCGGGGCCGATCTTTCAGCGTCCAGAGCATTGGGAGCACCAAAGGGCCGATGATCGGCTTGACTGCGATGGCTCCACCAATGGTCAGCCCCGATCCAATCGCAGACCATACGCCCCATTGCTTGGCCTGCTCACACAGCAGAACTGCAGCCAACAACATCGACACGCCCAGTGGATCCTGATGACCTGAACCGGCAACCTCCATGATCACCAGCGGGTGCCACGCATAAAGCACTGCCCACCAATCGCTGCGCCCTTCACGGCGCAAGCACCACAGCAACAGCAGAACAACTGCCAGGTCAAATCCAATGAAACACATTCGAAATACCATCGCCGCTTGGTCCAGGCTGAATGCTTCACCGAAAGCCGTTGCGGTGACAACAGCACTGGCAGCAAACAACCATTGGCTGGCTGGCTGGTAGATCGTGATCAGGTCGGGGTAGTTGCCCTGAAATTCGGGATCCACGTCGATCGGTGCCTGTCCGTACGGATTCGAACGATCAATTCCCAGAACCGTGCCATCGTGGATATAGCGCCAGAGATCGTCGCTAAACGTCGGTACCGTGGCCGCAACAACAACCAGTCGAGCCAGCAGTGAAATCCCCACGATCATCCACGCAGCAAGCATCCGATTCGTCGTGCGATAACGCCATACGGCCACCGTTACCACACCCCAGAATGTAGCCGAGACAGTCCAATAGACGATCAGCGGAACGGTCATGTGTCGTAATGCTGCATGTTTCGCATCGCTTCGGTGAATACCGCAACCAAGTGATGTTTGACCACCGACATACTCGGAGTATCGGCACCCAGCAACTGGGCCAAACTCGTCACCGATCGACCAACCAAGCCACACGGCACGATAGTCCGAAAATGGGAGAGATCAGTTGTGACGTTCAATGCCAAGCCATGCATCGTCGTGTGGCGACGCACCCGCACTCCCATCGCGCAGAGCTTTTCGGATCGCCGTAGTAACCGGCTGGCTTGTCCATCTCCGGTCCCGGAGCCAGGATCACCAGAGTCCACCCACACGCCGGTCGCCCCCGGTTCGCGATGGGCCGTGACGCCAAAGAGCGCCGCAGTGTCGATCATGATCTGCTCCAACAACCGCATGTAGCGACCCAGATTCAATCCCAACGGAACCAGACGCAAGATTGGATAAACGACAAGTTGGCCCGGTCCGTGATAGGTCACGTCGCCACCGCGGTCGGTCGACTGCAGATCGATGCCCAACTCCCGCAGCCGGGCGTACGACACGAGTAGGTGCCGGCCAGCGCCGCGACGGGCTGACACCGTGACAACCGGATCGTGCTCCAGTAGCAGCAGCGTCGCTGGCTCGACGCCATCACAAACGGCCTGATGCAACCGCTGCTGTTGCGCCAAAGCGATAGGATAAGCCACTCGCCCCAGATCGAGAACCTGCAATTGGGCGGTCATCGTCGCTTGCATGTGCAGTATCATATCGAGCCCCATGATCACCAGTTGCCCCACCACTGTGCATATCGATCCCACCGCAATGGTCGCCCCCGATGCCGAATTGGCCGAAGATGTTTTTGTCGGCCCCGGCTGCGTGGTTGAATCAAATGTAAAGGTCGGCAGTGGAACACAGCTAATTGGACGTGTCTGGCTGCGCGGCCCGTTGTGCCTAGGCCGCAACAACACCATCTATCCCAACGCGGCGATTGGATTCGAGCCGCAGGATCTCAAATACGATCCTGAAATTCCTGGCGCCGGCGTGGCCATCGGGGACCAAAACGTGCTACGGGAGGGAGTGACAATTCATCGCGCCACGTCGGCCAAACCCACGACAATTGGTAATCGTAACTATCTGATGACCAATAGCCACGTCGGTCACGATGCCCGACTGGGTGATGACATTATGTTATCCAGCGCAGCAACGTTGGGTGGACATGTACAGGTAGAAGATCGTGCGGTGCTCGGAGGTGTCGCCACCATACATCAATTCTGCCGCATCGGGCGCCTGGCCTGCGTCGGCGGATTGGTTGGCCTTTCGCAGGATCTGCCACCTTTTTGTACGAGCTACAGCATGCGCAGTGTCGGATCGCTGAATCTCGTCGGCCTGCGACGCGCCGGCTATCGCCAGCACATCGGTCCGCTGAAGCAAGCGTTTGACATCGTATTTCGCCGCGGCATGTCCAATGCCTCTGCGGCTCAAGCGATCCTTGCCGAACTTCCAGACAACCCGTTGTGTGTCGAGCTGGCCCATTTCATTGAATCATCCCAGCGTGGCATTACACGGTATTACGATTCATCAAATATCAAACCAGAAAATTAATCCACATCTCCCACTGCCCCAGAGCGAAGTGACGTACGAAAAATTTCCAGGCTAAACGCTCAGCTTTGGCTCATACCCAAGCTCCGAGGCATATCGCTCGCGGATCGGTTCAACCAACTCCACTAGAAACGCATCGACTTGCTCTACAGCACGACCAACGTACCGCGATGGATCGAGTTGGGCGCCAAGATCGATCCCATCGAACATCGCCTCACCAGCCAGCCGCTGGAGCAGGTCGTTGGCAGTCGCCTCCTGCTTGACCTGCAGCGCTGCGGCTTGGCTATGGTGCCGAATCAACTCATGCGCTTCTTGGCGATCGGCTCCTCGCCGTACCGCAGCCATCATCAGATTCTCTGTGGCCATGAACGGCAACTCGGCCGCAAGGTGTTGTCGGATGGTCTTTTCGTATACCACAATGCCCGAGGAGACGTTAATCAACAGGTCGAGCACTCCATCAATCGCTAGAAATGGTTCGGGCAACGTCAAGCGACGCGAGCTGGAATCGTCGAGTGTGCGCTCTAGCCACTGCTCGGCCGCCGTTACCAGTGGCGTCTGGGCCATCCCGATCACGAACCGTGCCAAACCGCATATACGCTCGCATCGCATCGGATTACGCTTGTATGCCATGGCCGAAGACCCAACCTGTTCTCGTTCGAAGGGTTCTTCCAACTCCTTGCGATTGGCGAGCAGACGCATGTCGGTCGCAAATTTCTGTGCCGCAGCCGCGACAACAGCCAAGGATGAGCCCACCATGGCATCCACAACGCGCGGATAGGCCTGACCAGTCACCACAAAACGGCGATGCACCGGCCAACCCATTTTTTCGGCCACGAGTTGATCGAGTTTCTCGACTTTCTCATGATCACCATCGAACAGGGCCAAGAAGGATGCCTGGGTCCCGGTCGTGCCCTTGGCACCACGAAAACGCAAAGAGTCGATACGATGCTCTATTTCCTCTAGCGCCAAGACCAGATCCTGCCCCCATAGCGATGCGCGCTTGCCTACTGTCGTCGGTTGCGCTGGCTGAAAATGCGTAAAAGCAAGTGTTGGCAAGTCCCGATGTATAGTGGCAAATCGGGCAAGCCGATCAATTGCCGCAGCCAATTTCTGCGCCACCAGACGCAGTGCATCGCGAATCTGGATCAGTTCTGTGTTGCAATTTACAAACTGACTGGTCGCACCAAGATGAATGATAGGCCGTGCTGCCGGCGCCACCTCACCCAACACGTGTATGTGGGCCATCACATCATGCCGCAGCTTCTTCTCGTACTCAGCAGCCTTCTCATAGTCGATGGGTCGGTCCACGGCCGCCGACAACTCGGTGATCTGCCGATCGGTGATCTCCAAGCCCAACTGCTTCTGAGACTCTGCCAAGACGAGCCATAGGCGCCGCCATGTAGTGAATTTAGTCCGTGCAGACCAGATCTGCTGCATGGCGGCCGAGGCGTTGCGAGCCGCTAACGGTGAGACGTAGCTCTGATCAGCATCCATCGAATCGCTCGGTTGTTGACCGGGTATTCGCCAGCAGTCATAGTAACGGATATCGGGTATTCCACACCAGATACCGGATTTCGGCTGGCGCATGCCTATGAGAAAGTGTCGATTGCGAACCGAATATCGGCAGGCAACTGATCGTGATGCGTCGGATTGAGCGTCGAAATAACGGCGCACGAACTGGGCACCACACCCATGGCTCCGACCGCAGAGCAAAAACTGCTCGATCAGTTTCGCGATGGAAATCGCACCGCTCTCGGACTGCTTCTGAAGTCCCAGGAGAAAAGGCTTTTTCACGTTTGTCTGCGAATGCTCAGCAACCGCGATGATGCAGCGGAGGTCTGCCAGGAGTCACTGCTCAAGATCGTCCAAAAAATCGACTGCTATCGAGGTGATGTGGCACTCGCTACCTGGATGGTGCGGATCGCCATGAACCAATCAATCTCCTTTCTTCGCAAGCGAAAACCCCGCCGTACGACCAGCATCGACCCATCTGATAACAGTGGGCAAAATGACGAGCCGAGCACACCCCTGCAGCAGACCCTGGCCGACCAGCGGGAACCTGGGCCGCAACGACGCGTCGAACAGGAAGAGATGCTGCAACTACTCCAGATTGCTCTGAGTCGCATTGACAATGATTTTCGGGCCGTACTGGTCCTGCGTGACATTGATAACTTGGAATACCGCCAGATCGCCCAGGTGCTCGATCTGCCTGTGGGAACCGTCAAGAACCAACTGCTCCCAGCCCGGCTGGCGCTACGTGAACAGATGCTCCAACTCTGCCCAAACAGTGATCTGTCAGAACCGCAAGGCGGACCCCACGATGGCTGAATCCTACGACACAACAGTCCTAATGCTCGGCTATCTAGAGAACGACCTGTTGCCACAGGACCGTGCACGATTTGAGCGGAAAATGTCCGCGGACCCGGCACTGGCACAACTGAACGAGGACCTGCAAGCAGACCGGGCCGGACTGCGCCGACTGCCCTGCGAGGAGCCGCCCCAAGGGATCAGTGAACAGGTCATCCAAATCAATGAGCGGCAGTTGCTCCTGGATTGGGCACCTCTCGGTTCAACCGTAGACGCACCGGATTCGGCCCGGAAGCGATACCAAGTCCACCGCTGGCTCTCGTACGGAGGTCTGGCCGCGATGCTCGTGCTCGGTGCCGGCGTATTGACTTTCTCACTCCTGATCCCCAACCCACCGGACCAGATGCAGATCGCTTATCTGACCCCAGACGCCCGGACAAAAGCAGAGGAACGCACGACCACCGAAACCTCAGACCAACTAGGAAATTTCCGGAACAAGAAGACAAAAATTGCAAAGCTGCAATCGGTGCCTGCCGGTACCGAACTGAACGAGGGGACGGTCGGTGGTGCCAATGCCCGTAGCGAGCAGCAACGTAAACATGAATGGGCCACAGGCCGTAATCAAAAGGCCCGCACAGCGACATCACCTATTCTTGCATCGCAACAAGAAGCCCAAACACCTGCCCTTGGTATGGCATCGCTACATTCTGGCGACATCATCACCGGCCAGGCTCTTCTGCCATTAGTTGACATCCACGTAGACACAACTGACACCGTGCAGACGCGCCAGCAACTGACCCGCTGGGCGATCAGTAATGATGTATAGATTATCTCCGAGCCGCGGAATCTTGGATTGGCTCCGACTCAGGGCCAAGCCTGGGAGATGACCCTCAAGGTTCGCCAGCAACAGGTGTCGCAACTCATGGCCACATTGAACCAAGCCCACGGGCAGCGTGCAACGGCCTCGGGGCCACCTTCGGCACTGGCAAATAGCTCCTTGCCTCCCGCAACCTCGGTGTCAGTCGGATCGCAGATCGTCTTACTTCCCAACGATAGGCCACACCAGCAGATGCGCAGCCGTGCCATCCCGGGGCACGCTCCATTGACCTTGGCAGAAGAATTGCCAGTGGACGTATTACTTGCGCCGGTAACGCCAGATCGATCCAAAACACAACTTGACTTCCAGTGGGTATCGGTGCTGGAACACCAATTGCCACTGGCACCACAAACACCAATTGATTCGCTATTCGAACAGCGCGCCTTGCACTTACGGCTGAGGATCTATCAGAATCTAGTGCCTGTTCCAACCACCACAACCGACGAATCGGAGACCGTCGATCCCCTCCCTGCAACGACACAGTGACACCTGGCATTCCCCGCCTTGTCTGATCAATCATTGCCGGAACGTGCGAACATGGATACGACCGCGATGATCAATCTTCAGCCAGACCATCCCCCGCTCGGCGGTCACGAGTCGGTGTACTTCACCCCGCCCCCCGATAGAAGTGGCTGCCAGTCATCTTGATGCATGCGGCCCGGGCCGCAGGATTGCAGCACAAATGCCGGACGAACTGCATCTAGCCATGCCGGCGAAAGGTCTATGAAACTGCCATGGTGGGGCAGGTCTGCCACGTCGGCCTCCAGATCAATGCCGGAATCCAGCAGACTGGCGATTGCTCGCTTCTGGATATCGCCACTGAGCAGCACGCGCCGCCCGGCCACGCGTACCGAAAGGACCAGAGAAGTATCGTTGGCGGGCAACGGGTTCAGATTGGCAGGCGGCCAGAAGCAGATCCAACCGCGAGGTGCCATGCATTTCATGCCACCCCCGGCTCACGGCGACCGGTGACAATCCTCTTGCCGTCAACTGTTCCACGAGAAATTGAACCGACCCAGCAGGTTCATCTTGATCGCGCCGCAAAAGCTGTCGCGGCACCAAAATTCGATCAATCGAAAATAATCGACAAAGTCTAGGGGTACTTACGTAGTGATCCAAATCTGCGTGGGAAATCATGAGCGTATCGATGTGGTCGACACCCTCATGGCGTAGGGCAGGAATAATGCTGCGCTGACCGATGTCCCATGGAGCCTGCGAACCGCAGTCAAAGACAAGAGTATGCCGCCGATCAAGACGAACCAAGTAACAAGACCCATCGCCCACCGCGACCATATTCAGGCGTAAGGCTGGACGATACCAGCCCTCACCGCTGATCTGCCCCAGAACAACCCAAAGCATAAGTAACGCCGCTGTGGTAACCAAAGACACCAGTCGGCGTGCAAACCAACCAGAAAACAGTGCTACCGACCAGCCCATCGCCCCAATGACCCAAAGTACGCTCGGAGCCTGAGCCAGTTCGACATGGACACCGGGCCAGCTCTCAGTAGACTCAACCAACCCCAGAAGTGCCGCCGCCAGATACTGCAACGGCCACGCCAGCAGGAGCGATGCACTTGGCAGCAGAAAGCCCAGTAGGATCTTGAGATAGCCCACGGCTAAAAGACCGGTCAGAATCGGTAGCCCCGCAAGGGGAATCACGACCGATAGAGGGGCAAGCACATGTGAAATGCTACTAGTGGTGTTGCCGCGACAAAAGCGCCCACACTGGCCGCCATGATCTCGGCCAACTGACGCCCCAGTTTGGCCCCTGTTGTGTGGCAAAAAGGCCCTCGACTCGTGTTGGTGCCGCGATCCATTGCCCAACCGGTCGGGCGAATAAAAGCGGCGCTGCCACTGCAGTAAAGCTTAGTTGAAACCCCGCTGTAAAGAGATCTGCCGATTGCCAAATCAGAAGAATCAAGCCGGACAGGGCCATCATCTGAATTCCAGTCACACGCCCTCCAGATGCATAACCAATGCAAAATACAGCTGGCATCAGGGCTGCACGCAAGATCGGCACCCGTGCCGGCACCACCAGCAGATAAAACCCCGGCACAATAAGAACCACCCCCGCCACCTACTGAGGGCGCCAGAGTAGAAGTCTGGCAGCCCACCATACCAAGGCCAATAGGATTCCCAGATGGGCGCCGCTGATAGCCAGTAAATGGGCCAAACCTACTCGGCGAAAGGACCGGACCATATCAGGGCCAGCGCCATCTTGATTGCCCAGCAAGACGATCTGGACCAGACCCAGAGCCCGGCGATAATCGGCCAGACTCAGGTGTAAGGACGTACTGGCCGTCTCAGTAAAACGTCTGCGGATCCAACTAAGGTCGAACGCCGCCGTGTTCGGTGCATCGAGTGGCGCCCAGTTGCTGGAAGACCCCAGGCTCAGACGACCGGGAATACCCCGCCGCCGCGCCGTACGGCGAAAATAAAATTCGCCTGGATTATTCCGCCCCGACAGAATTAGATAACCAGCCGGTGTCTCGCATCCGCTGACCGCGCCGAATCGCCAGATCAGCCTGACTGATTCTGACCCATAAACGTCCACTGACCGGCTGTAGTCGCCCGGAGACAAAGATAGATTCCAGATCCAATTCAAATCTTGTGACTGGATCAAGATAACTGAACTGTGCAAATGGCCCACGCTATGGGCTGACTAAATTCGGTGGCCCGGCCACAGTGCCAATCACCTGTATGAGTTGCGGTCGGTCCGCCAGAACATGATCGATGGAGTCCAGCCCGATGCGTTCGCTACGGACCACGCAGCAGCCACAACCACCAGCGCCAGAAACGCCCAGCATCGCACACCGCGCGGCCTGCCACGGAACCCCATGAGGACTATTCCCGTCGAACAGACCGACGCCAGTACCAGCCATAACCACAGTGCCTGACATAACGCCCCGATCGTAATCCCCATTGTCCATCCGATAGCACCACTCACGATCGGATGCGTCAGTGCCGACTCAGCGTCGACAACCAAAACGTTGGGACTCTGCTTGTCCATATTTTGTATAGAACACCGCAGCGTTCAGAGACAAACGGCTTCATCTGACCTTTATCGTCACGTTCGTCAACCGGAGATCCCCAACCACCCTCGTAACAGAGTAGAATTATGGATCAGAAATTGGCCTCCTCATTGCGCGTTGTCAGATTCCACCGTCTCAAGTGCAAGCATCAACACATCAACTATCAAACTACCCAAAACATGGAATGATCTTAATCCATGGTGGTAAAGATAGGATGCCTTGGCCAATTGCGGCAATGGTGAAAACCTGGGACACCATCCTCACAATTGTCATGGAGCCCAAAAGCGGCCCCCACTTACTCCAAGTTCCGAGCAAATAGAAATAGATTGATGAGTAGGTTCCGTGCCGACTCGGAATTATATCCGTTGATTCCTGCACGGCGCAAGCCCATCGCACCCAAGGATAGATCCTCATGAGAAATAACTAGAGCAGGCCGGCCATTGATGCGGTATGCGGCCAATCGCGGAACGTGGTCGACCCCCAGGTTGAGTACTGAGAATGCCCGATAGGTCACTCGCCGATTGTCAACAGCACCGGGAAGGCCTTGGCCTGAAATAATCGAATCACGACCTTCTAGCGGAACTGGAATGGTTCCCAGAAAGTCACTGAGCTGACGCTGCACATGAACTGAGAAATCTCCGCGACCACCTATCGTTTCCACGAGTACCGTACCACCGCTGTCAATGAATCGCCTGATGGCTTCCAGTTCGCCTGGCATGAGATTGACTGGATCGACGCCCGCCAGATGGATCAGGGCCAAACCGCTGTCCCCTTCGAGCTGATCCAGTTGGATATTTCCATACGCCAGTTCCAGTGAAGTTGCATTGAACAGATACGTTGCCAGTGGCTCCCAACAGCGAGGCTCTATATTCCAATCACCGTCATACCTCGCACGAGCAACTCGCACTTCGCCACGGGGGTGGCCCTCGCGGCGGGTTGGAAACGGATAGATAAGCCGGTTGTATGCCCGGTGCCGTTCATACGCCACCGAAAACAGTTGCTCCATCGCAAACCACTCTGAGCCGCGGCCCCGCGGGCGATGGCGCTGAAACTTTAATCCCCAATCCTTGGCTGGCATAAAAATTAGGTCCCGCACACCATTATGCACCGCCATCGCCCCATTATGGGCCCCTGCCATCCGCAAGGGGTGATCGACCACAAGTGGCCGCATCGGATATCTTGGATACATCTGCTCTGCAAGCTTTTTAATGGCATCTTTAAATCTCGTCGATCTCATCTCTGCATTGGCAATTAACATCCCACCTAAATCAAGGTACGTCTTGAGGTTTTCCTGCTGAATCTCGGTCATTTTTGGAGCCGAACTGGAACTCAACCACGCCATCGCCGCGTTCATCCAGCTCTTGGGATCAGAGTCAATCTCGACAACCTGCCAGTTGAACTCCCGCTCATGTTGATCGGACAGGTAACGATTAAGAAAATAGATGTCATTTGGTCGGTTATTCCACTTCGCACCAGGGATCTTCACTTTGTTGATCCAGACCGAAACTCGCCCGCGAGCAAGAAACATCAATGCAAACGCGGTCTCGCTGAAGCCGTCCTTGATCGAGCCAGTGCCGCCCTCCACTTCGAGAATTCGCCGTGCGCCGGCGGTAAACCAATCCATTCCATTGAGCTGCTTGATACCACTAGCCAATGCAACCCGCTCAATACAGTAGAGATAGTAATAGGGAAAGTTCAATCCGAAAGGATTTGTGTCCGGAGTATAGTGCCGGTCCAGCCAATCGAGCCCAAGGTCGATATGCTTCCGAATGTGGGCCGGAGCCTGGTTTTGATTCCGGTACAGTTCTTGTAGACCCACATATAGAACCGTCAGCCCGGCCGCAGTCATTGAGCCTGATGAGCGATCGCCCTCCCGGGAACGATAACCCCAGCCGCCATCTTGGTTTTGGGTCTTGAGAAAATGCCCAATAACATCGCGCCAGAAACGACGAGGCGTGCGCCCCCCCCGCTTGGCATGCTCCCACAGGCCCAGCACCCCATATTGGGTGCAAGAATGATCATACCGGCTATTGCCGTCCGGTCCGTAACTGAACAGGCCATGACGTTGGGCTGCCTGCAGCCACCGTGCATCCGTTTCCAACAGTGGCAAAAACCGGTCAGGCAAAGCTGCCCATACATGGGCACGCATGGATACGGCGTAGGTTCCGTTCATCGACGTTTTTTGCAAGAAATCGATCGCCCGTTCGATCCGTGGATCTTGGTGCGACTGGCCACTGGTCAACAGCGCCAATGTCACGATCGCTGTCTCGCCACCACGATGCCTCCCGCTGTACTTCCTTTCCCATGACCCGCCGGGCCTCTGATTTTCATAAAAAAACTCCTGCATCCGTGCAATAGCCTGGCCAACCTGCTTGTCGGTGACAGCCGAAGCTGCCGCGGCCATCGAGACCCAGAGCCCTATCGCACAAATCCAACTCTTAGTTGCCACGCACTTGATTGTAGAACGAGTAGGCTTGCAATGGCGTGCCAGTGATGGATCGCCGAATCAGGTGGCGACATGACAAGGGACCATCACTTATATGGAGTCTGCTCCTAGATCGGAATCTGAGGCCGTTCTAGATCACGACGAACATACTCACAGCAAACGATAGGTTAAATATTTAGGCTAACCCACATGGCGTTTCGTTGATGACTGGGAGGACAGATCGCAACCATTGCTCCGCACCAGTTGTGTGAGGGCGATGTCGAGCCGATCGACAACCTGCTCCATCTTGCGCGGGCGATGTACGGGGTCGGTTTCGATGCAATCCATCACCAAACTGGATAACGCAGGCGGAATATTCGAATTAAACTCGGCCGGCGGAATAGGCCGCTCGTCTGAGCGAATCGTCACTCCGGCCTTGCCCCGGGGAATCAGGGTCGGCACGTGCTTACCAGTAAGCAGCCAGTACATGGTCGCCCCAAGATTGAATGCGTCGGTCTCCGGCACAATCGGGCGCCGCTGCACCTGTTCCGGTGCGATGTAATCGGGTGTGCCTTGAATCCTCTCCTTGACGGAGCCGACCTTACAACTCTGACCGAAGTCAATGATCTTAATTTTATGGTTCTTGTCGACTAACACATTTTTGGGTTTCATGTCCGCGTGAACATAACCCTTGGCATGCATTGCATCTAGCCCCTCAGCAATCTGGGCGCAGATGTCCACCAGGTTCTTGAGCCGATCGTGGCCAGTGATCTTGAATCGTTCAAGGGTAATGCCATCAATCAATTCCATGAGCACGGATACCTCACTGATGCGGATCACCTGGCGTTGTTTGTACAGCCGCAATGATCGACGCAGAAGCGAGTGGTCAAACTGGATGGCTACCTCATGCTCACCCACCGCCTGATCGATGTATCGCTGATCTGAGGGAGAGGTCTTGACGACCCGCTTCAATGCAAAAGAATCCCCGGCCTTGTTGCGGACAGCGTAGATGGTGCTGCGCGCCCCGTAGCCCAAGGTCTCGATAACTTCGTAGCCGAGAATTTCGTGGAACTCAGCCATACTGCGGACGGAACACTACTATCTCGCCATGTCGGCTTGGCATTGTGCCGTATTAAGCGTCCCGCATCAGATTGATCGGAATAACCGTATAACGTATTCACTCACTTTATCCGGAAAGTGCTCTGGTTGCAATATAAGGCCGCCCTACGGCCTTAATACCCTCCTAGCGGACATTTTTTAAGATGCTGCAATGTGATATCCGAACTCATGTCCCACCCAGATATTTCACCAATTCTGGTTGCACCTTGTACCCTGGCAGGAGACAAGGCCCCAGCAGGTCCGCCGCAAGTACGCTGAATATACTGAAATTCCACTCGCAATCGCTGGCCATCCGCAGAGAACGGCTAATGCACGCCCAACAGGTCTCTGGCAACATGTTCGGCTAGTGGTTTAGCAGCGTAGAGCGGAACCACGCGTCCGGAAAGTGAGGGCTGACCCGATGAGAATCAGAGCCAATTTGGGCGTACACCGCTTCTCGCGGGATCCCGAAGCGATCCTGCAACCGGCGGACCAACCAGATCAATTCTCGGAGTTGGCTGTCGCTAAATCGGCCTGTATCGGCATCACCAATCAGGCAGATGCCGATAGCATGACTGTTGAACCAATCCGCCCCGGGGCCATCCAGGTAGGTTCCGGAAATCTGCTGCTGCCAGCGAAAACCGATCTCAATCGTCCCGTCCCGCTCCCCGCTGCCATTATTGATCACGAAATGGTATCCAAGACCATCTCGGCCCAGCCGCTCGTGGGCAGCACCCACTGATTCAGCTGAGCCGTCATCGGTCCCGCTGTCGTGGACAATGATAGCCTGCCAGTCCTGATTGCGGGGAATGTTGAATAGTCGATCCGCTGGATCAATCGACTGATCCGTCGACAAGAGTGTGACCTCTGGCAGCGGCGCAACCGGACCCGGTTCAAGTACAAGCAGCAGCGAACTGATCGCGGTCATGCCGATCAATAGCGAGCTAAGTACTACCCATGTGCGCCGATCCAAAACCAATCCGTTATTACTCGTTTGCATCATTCCTTAGATGCCCGGCGACGACCCTGTCACCGCAAGCCTTCCTGGCTTGATCGGCCGAAACGGTTGCTCTCTTTGAATTATCGTGTCCCAGAAGGGACGATAACGATCACAATTGGGTTGCGGCGAGCGGATCTGCTGCTCACGGCTGCTCCAATGGGGCCAAGCGCTGGCGCAACGTGGAACCGGTAGTGCCACTGTGTCCCCCCCCGCCCGTCATCTGCAGGTTAGAGTAGCGCTGGTATGGCGACCGTGGCACGTCGTCCGGGAACAGGGCCGTGGAGGCAGAGCATCCAACTGAGGCCAGCCAGACGGCGAACAGGATGGGAACCGCTCGCATCATGCTAATCCTAATCTGCTTGGTCGGCCGACTCAACTGGGCCGAACGGGAACAGACGCCAAAACCACATAAATTACCCAACAGGCTGCAAGGTTCCGCCACACATTGGCCACCCATGAGGCTGCGTCCTCAGCTGCTGGCCCCGGCGACCACTTCCTGCTGATCCAAGATGCTCTATGATCTGAGCCGAATGCCCGCCCGTTGGACCAGAACGCTGATTCCCACAAGCCGCCAGATTCCCGCGGAAGCCGAGGTACCCTCCCACCAACTCATGCTCCGAGCCGGATACATCCGCAAGCTGGGTTCGGGCATCTACGACTATCTGCCCCTGGGGTGGCGAAGCCTGCACAAGGCCATAGCCATTGTGCGCCGTGAAATGGACGCAGCTGGTGCCGGAGAGGTTCTGCTCCCAGTACTGCAACCGATCGAGCTGTGGGAACGGTCGGGTCGGCGCCATGACTACGGGCCGAATCTTTTCGTTGTGGAAGACCGCCACGGCCACCACCAAGCGCTTGGCCCGACCCATGAAGAAGTGATTACAGAACTGGCCTCAGCTTACGTTGAATCCTACCGGGATCTGCCCCTGAATCTCTATCAGATTCAGACCAAGTTCCGCGATGAGTACCGCCCACGGTTCGGGGTCTTGCGCTCGCGCGAATTCCAGATGAAGGACGCCTACTCCTTTCACCTGACCGATGACGGGCCGGATGGTCTCGATGCCGAATACCGGAATATGTACGAGACGTATTGCCACATCTTTGAAGCCTGTGGCCTGCCCTACGAGGTTGTGGAAGCTGAGTCCGGGGAAATGGGCGGCACCGCCTCTCACCAGTTCATGGTCCTGACCCCCACTGGTGAAGATACAGTGTTGCGATCGGATAAGGGTAATTACGCCGCCAATCTGGAAAAGTGCGATATCGGTGATCGAACCCATAACTTCAGCGAACCTGCCACCGAATCGCTGCAGCAGGTGGCAACGCCGGGTTGTACAAGCATCGATGACGTTTGTGCATATTTCGAGAAACACCTTGGATCACAGCTTAAGACCCAAAGCATGCTCAAGACGCTAGTGTATGTGGCCACGGGTGCCGCTGACGGCTCCGACCCGCGTTGTGCTCAGAACCCCGCGTATGTCTTAGCCGTCGTGCGCGGAAACCATGATGTTAACGAACAGAAACTTCGTGACCGCGTCAGTGACTGGATAGGGCTGGGAGCCCGCACTACTCTGGCACCCGATGAATTAGCCCGCGCCGATGGCTGGGCGCTAGGTTTCGTCGGACCGCATGCCATCGTCGGACGCAATGATACGTACCTTCTGATCGATCCCGATGCCACCGGCAGCGGTTTCTGGGTCACCGGCGCCAACGAAATTGACCATCACGTCACCGGCTTCAACTGGCTGCGAGAGGTGCCCGATCTAGCCAATAATGATCGGATCCAGGTCGCTGATATCCGCAATGCAATCAACGGCGATCCCTCGCCCCGGAACGACGGAGGCATTCTGAAATCCTCACGGGGTATTGAGATCGGCCAAGTATTCAAACTAGGTACGAAATACAGCCGATCGTTGGATGCCACCGTGCTCGACGAGAACAACCAGCGCCAACCAATTGTGATGGGGTGCTACGGTATCGGCATTAACCGCATCCTGGCCTCGGCCATCGAGCAAGCAGGGGGACACGACGAGAACGGCATCATCTGGCCCGTTGCCCTGTCACCCTACGGTATCATCATCACGCCTATCAAGTATGAGGGCCAAATCAAGCAAGCCGTCGACCAAATTGCAGCCGGAATGGCAGCAAGCAATGTCGACGTCTTAATCGACGATCGCGCCGAACGCCCGGGAGTCAAATTCAAGGATGCTGACCTGGTGGGTATTCCACTGCGGATCACTGTTGGAGACAAGGGACTGCGAGATGGAATCGTTGACATCAAGGCCCGCAACGGTTCGATCGCTGAATCAGTCCCTCTGGAAGATGCAGTTGGTCGGGCGATTGAGATCCTCGGCTCGCTATAGCCCAACATATACTTCATAACATGAGTGATCTGTTCGATCACAGGTCCACGGCCGGATACGCACAAGTAGCCCTTGAGCGTGGGATCGATATCAGCGGCAATGGACTCACCTACGCGGTACCAGAGGAACTGGCCGATTTGGCTATCGGCGAACGCGTAATCGTGCCACTGGGGCGTCAAAACCGCCCTGTAACTGGCTTCGTGATCGAGCTCTGCCAAAGCACAACATTAGAAGAATCAGGCTTGAAGCATATTGCTTCGCGCGATGGCAACCAGATCTCACTACCACCGGACCTGATCGACCTGGCTCGTTGGCTCGCTGGATACTACTGCTGTCCACTGGGAATGGTTTTTGCATCAATGCTGCCAGCAGCTGTTGCACGCGGCACCGGGCGTACCACCCGCATCCTGGTCCGCATCGGGGAATCTCCCGTCGAAGAAAAACTCACTCACCTCCAACAGGCCGTACTCGATGCCGCCCGCCACTGTGGTCCCCGTGCGTGGGTTGAACTGAAGCAGTTGGCCAATCTGGCGGGTGCCAAGAGTACATCGCCGGTCAAACAGTTGATCCGCAAGAGATGCCTTGAGACCAAGACCGATCAGTACGTGGTCAGTGACTTAGAACTAAGCGGACTGCACGAAGTGCCACCGGACCGACCACAGACCCTGACTGCGCCCCAGCGTCAGGCCCTCGATCAAGTATTGGCTCATGCTGAGCAAGGTTTCGGTGTCCATCTGCTGCATGGTGTCACAGGCAGCGGTAAGACCGAGGTGTATCTGCAACTGATTGAAGTTCTGAGACAGCGCCGCGGACGCAACCTTGGCGTAATCGTGCTGGTACCGGAAATCTCGCTGACGCTACAGACCGCGGCCCGATTCATGGCGCGCTTTCCCGATGGCACTGTTGCTGTCCTGCACTCCGGATTGACCGCAGCCCAACGACATGCGCAGTGGCGACGAATCCGTGAAGGGCAGGCATGTCTGATTATCGGAGCACGGTCGGCAATCTTCGGGCCGCTGTCCACAGTCGACCTGATTATCGTCGACGAAGAGCATGATTCGAGCTACAAGCAAGACCAATTACCCCGATATCACGCTCGCGATGTCGCTATTAAGCGGGCTCAGATGGCTGATATTCCCATCCTGCTCGGTTCCGCAACGCCTTCGCTCGAGTCATATCACCATGCAACTCTGTACGATCAGTCCTGTCGCCAACTGGAGCATGAACTAACCGCAGATCCCGGTTTGGGCCCCAAGCCACAATCTGCTTCGGCAAAGTATCACCTGATCAGGATGCCGGATCGCGTCGCCGGCCTGAAGCTACCCGCAGTCCAGATCGTCGACCTGCAGGAGGAACGACGCCAGCGACGTGGGGTGCACCTACTGAGCCGAAGGCTAGAGCATGAACTGGACCAAACGCTCAAAAGTCATCATCAAGCCATCCTGTTGCTGAACCGCCGTGGATACGCCAATTACATTGCCTGCCCTGACCACCGGTGTGGCTGGATCATGACATGCGAACACTGTGATGTCACCAGCGTGTATCACAAGAACAAGGATCTGCCAACGGGTGGCCTGATGCGCTGTCACCACTGTGGAGCGGAAAGCCTGTTACCGGCAACTTGTCCATTGTGCGCCCGACGAACCAATGTCTTTGGTCTCGGCACGCAGCGAGTTGAGGAGGAGTTGCGTAGAAAATTCCCCTCAGCCCGGACCCTGCGGATGGATTCCGATGTCATGCGGAACAGCCGAGACTACGCCCACAGCCTTGCTGCCTTCCGTGCAAGACAGGTCGATGTGCTGCTGGGTACCCAGATGATTGCCAAAGGCCTTGACTTTCCCGGAGTGCGCCTGGTGGGGGTAATCAGTGGTGACACATCCTTGCACCTACCCGACTTCCGCTGCGGTGAACGGACATTCCAGATGATTTCGCAGGTAGCGGGCCGTGCCGGTCGCAGCCGCCTCTACACTGGGGGCGGGCAGGTGATCGTGCAGAGCTTCAACCCCACAGACCCAATCATTGGCCTGGCCGCCTGTCATGACTATGACCAGTTCGCCCGCCGCGAGATTGCCCTGCGGGCTAAGGCGAACCTGCCCCCGATCACGCGTATGGCGAGGGTCGTAGTCCGGGACATGGACTATGTCGCCTGCTGTGAACGGGCTAAGGCACTGTCTGCCCGCCTAGAGTCGTTTAATGATCAATTGAACACCAGAGTGTGCTTGCGCGGACCAACAGCCTGTCCAATCGCCCGTATCGGGGGATTTCACCGCCAACAAATCGAGCTGATCGCCCCCGATGCTACAGTGCTACAACGACTTTTAACGGCATTGCGCAATACCAGGATGCTGATCTCCGATGCCCGCACTGCTGTCGATGTCGATCCGGTCAGCCTATTGTGACCGCCAGCGGAGCAGAAGCCTACAAACGATGCCGTAGCTAAAGGCCTCAATAATAGTTTCAGGTAGGCTAAACCGCCCCATCAGGCAAGGGACACAAAATGCTGTAGCGCTTCATATGATCCAAAAGCTCACTGACACGACAGGTGGCAAAGCTTGATGCTGAGTCACTCATTGCATAAGGCACAACCAGTATATCCCCGTGCTTAAGCGCGCCGCAGGAATAGACGACATTCGGAACGTATCCGTCACGCTCATACTCCTCAGGGACTAACAAGGGTTCAGGCAGGTGCCCGATGACCTTGGCAGGATTTTCCCGATCGAGCAGGGACACCCCTATGCAATAACGGCGCATGGCCCCCACGCCATGGGTCAATAGCAACCAGCCCTCCTCGGTTTCGATGGGCGGTCCGCAATTGCCCACCTGCACGAATTCCCAGTAGTAGCGTGGGCCACGCAATTTCACGCATTCGTTCCAAAAGTGGACATTGTCCGACTTCATCAGGAACATGTTCTCACCATCAAGTCGGCTGATCATGTGATACAGCCCGTTGATCCGCCGCGGGAACAGGGCCATACCCTTGTTTTGCACATACTTGCCATTAAGGGTATGCACACGGATATCGCAGAAGTCAGGTGTTTCCAGTAACTGCGGCAGGATGCGAAATCCATTGTACGCAGTGAAGGTTCCGTAGTAGGTCACACCCTCCTGCTCATCAACGAACCGTGTCAAACGGACGTCCTCGATGCCTCGCGACTCGTTCTCGGAACTGGGGAAAATCACGACTTCAGAGACATCAGTGCCGGTCGGCAGTTCGAGGCGGTAATTCGAACGGGCCAACCAGAGCATGTTTTCAGCTGTCTCGTCAAACGGGCGGGGGTGTTCGGAACGCTGATAGATCTCGTTGATCTTGTCGTTCAACTGTCCGTGCGTGAAAAAATCTGGCAATTCATCAAGCACGATTCGGGCTGCATCGGAATAGGCTGCCATCTCAATCAGCTTGAGGAAGAACAGCTTCTTGTCATACAGGCGATCCTGCTGCACCCGCAACCGATTAGTAAACTTTCCTGAAGGATCAAGCTCAATATTACCTTGGAGATCCACGACCCCTGTGCGGAAGACTATTGAGGAGACATGTCCCTCGCCAGTGGCGCGAAGGCTCATGATAAACCGTGCCGTCCCTTCCGCCAGACCGGACTGATCAGGATGAAGCACAATCGATGGATTGAACAGCGCAGCTGACTCAATCGAGTACTCCATTGTGAAGTATGCCCCGATCAGCAACTGCTGGTTCTTTGTAAGCCCCTGTGGTTCATCGATGTATGAACTGATCTGCTCGTAGTGGCGAAGAAGGGCGGCGTTAAGGTCTTGATGCCGCGAGCTGAAATCGGCTAGTAACCCGTCGAGCAGTTCGGACGCCTTGTGATCGGGCAATGAAAGCACGCGGTCGATAACCGCTTGGGTGCGGTTTTCACCCCCGACCGAGAAGAACCGAGTGATGACTCTGGCATCATCAGAATGAAACTTCTCGGGCCTACGCGTGATGCCAACCTTGGGATTCAAACGCAACATCACCCGATGACGGATTTCAAGTACCGGAGTACACGCACAACATATCGGCCGTTCACCCTCCGAACAACAATTTCTAGCCCGGTCCGTGGATGGGGATCTTTGTATCCAACCCGGCCAGATGGCGACGAATTGATCAATCACAAGGGAATTACAACTCGCCAAGTGCCGAACCGAGAAGACTGGCATCGGCCCGATAGCGATCTATAGTACGAATCCCATAAAAGGAGAAATGCTCGGTCTACGCCTCTGTGTCACCGAACAGGGCACGACCAATTCGAACAAGATTGGCGCCCTCTTCAATAGCGATCTCGAAGTCGTCGGACATGCCCATGGACAAGATATTGCACTCCGGACCGCCAATCCCCTCCGATCGGAGTTCGTGAAATATTTCCGCCGTCCGTGTGAAGACTGACCGAGCCTGTTCGGGCGCCTCAAACACTGGGGCCATGGCCATAAGCCCACGAAACCGCAAGTGAATCATTGTGTCGATTTGCTCGGCCAAGTGAATCACTGCAGGCACTGCCACGCCGTGTTTGGCCGTTTCACCGGCAGAGTTCACTTGAATCAACACATCCACCGTCCGATCGGATCGGACGGCGAACTGGTGTAATTCTTCGGCTAGGCGCAAACTGTCGACCGAGTGAATCAGCTTCACCAATGACGCCACTGGCTTGACTTTGTTTCGCTGTAGATGACCGACCATGTGCCATCGGACCTCTGCGGGAAGTGACTGGGCATGCTTGGGAACCGCACGGGCCAAAGTCTTCTTTCGGGCCAGAAATTCCGACATCTGGGGCGCGCGCTGGGCGAGTTGCTGCACGCGGCTTTCCCCAAGGTCCGTATGCCCCATTTCAACAAGCAAACGAATCTGATCCGGTGAAGCGTTTTTCGTCACCGCGACCATCAGCACGTCGCTAGAACGACGCCCACTGCGTTCGACTGCTGTCGTTATGCGGTCACATATATTGTGGTAGGCAACTCGCAACTCGGTCGGTGTGACGATCCTGTCGGTGACCATAAAAAGAGGGTAGACGGTGACCGACGGACATGCAACCGGCCGCCGGTGATCCGGAAATTGCCCGCCATGGCATACTCCCCCAAGCCTCGGCATTATCACCGCCCGTCGCACCACCCCGATCGAATCACAGGCCGGCCGATGCAATACGGCGCTTGAACAATAGCTTTACTACGACAATAACCGCAATCACGAGGAGCACCGCGCCGATTGCAGCAATCTGCCCTCCTGCTACCCAATCTTTGACGCGAGAAATCTGGTCCTCGAAGAAATAGGCGAGGAAGAAGATTAGCGGCACGCTCATGGCCGCAGCCGATCCGTCGTAGAGCAGAAATTTCCAGTACGGGACCTTGAATGTCCCCGCCGTGAACATCGCAGGCGTACGCAACCCCGGTAGGAACCGAGCAATGAAGATGAACTTGCCTCCGTGAACGTTGAGTGCGTGCTCGGTCCGACGCAACCGCCGTTCGCTCAGATACCGTCTCAAAATCGGAATGCGAGGGACGTGACGGCCATATCGGCGCCCCAGATGGAATACGATCGCATCCGCTCCCAGCAAAGCGGTAAACAGCATCGGAAACATGATCCACGGATCAGCATAGCCGGTCGCCGAAAGATAGCCCCCAATGATCAGTGGAATATCCTCAGGGATCGGCAATCCGAATCCGCTGACCACCAGGATCCCGACGAGAATCACGTACGGGGCATGCGGAGAAAACTGAGA
>Ga0310123_10000564_pt1 | contig 32828 bp, 27 predicted proteins | sample CB6_AW_1057_MG_FD_203505 | JGI IMG/M metagenome (GOLD analysis project Ga0310123, IMG submission 203505) | Marine microbial communities from Western Arctic Ocean, Canada - CB6_AW_1057 | ecosystem: Environmental > Aquatic > Marine > Oceanic | place: Canada: Western Arctic Ocean | collected... | reverse complement strand
TTCGTAGCCGCCCTGCTGCCCTTGCTGAAATCCCATTCCCTCTTGCTCAGATCCTGTCGATCCTGTAAATCCTGTCAGAAATCGACCTGAGTAGTTACTGAATCTGAACCGATACATTGGAGGACAATGGTGATCGATCAACCGAACCTTGGAGTCGGCGGTCCCCGCCGTAATTGCCCATCCATGAAATGAGAAAGCGCAAAGTGAGCGGTTAAAGCGATCGATTTTCACGTTCAGAGCACGTATTTCGGTCCTTGCCAGCCGCTCTCTTGCACGTTCAATTTCATGGAGAGAGCAAATACGGCGGGGACCGCCGACTCCAGGGCTGGGGTGACCGATGTACGGCAGGGCATGCCCGGGTATTGTTATTCCCTACGGTGTATGCCACGTTCCGCGTCATCAGCAGTGAGGCCCGGGAGAAAGTGACATGATGACTGGCGAGCATCTGTATGAGCGTATTGGTTTGTCGACGTCGTTCATGCCGTGCAATGGAGAGAGCTTTTTCGAGGCGGTCGATCAGGCGCACGAAGCGGGATGGAAGACGATCGAGATCGCGCCAACGCGGCATCTGGGCCTGACCGGCCATCCTCGTCTGCGGTGCGGAGTGGGCTTCGAGTTCGACGAAATCACCGCATCCGAGCGAGACCGGATCGTCGACTCCGTGACCCGATTCCCGCTCCGGACAGTGCATAGCGCCCAGGCCGACCTGAACCTGGCCTCCCGCAACGCGGGGATCCGGCATGAATCGATGCGGCAATGCCTGCAGTCTGCCGAGTTCGCCCGGGATATCGGCGCCTGGGCGGTTACCTACCACCTGGGCGTCCCGCGTGCGGGGCAGGGGGCGGATGATGGCGCATTTGCCATTCACCACAACGTGGAAGCCGGCAAGCGCCTGGCCGAGTTTGCCGAAAAAAATGAACTTCGAATGGGCTTCGAGCATTCCGGCACCTGGCCCGCCCCGGAACAGATGCTGGAAATCCTCGAGGGGATCGGCAGCCGTCGGTTCGGCTTTCATCTTGACGTGGGGCACGCCTGGCTGGCGCCGCCCGTCGACCCCCTGGCATGGACCGGGCTCCTGGCGGACCGGCTGGTGATGGCCCATCTTCACGGCACGTTCTACCGTCCGGACCGCGGGTTCGAGAATCACGGCTCCCTGGCGCATGACGACTGCACGGACTTTGCCGCGGTGCTCGGCGCCTTCGAGGAGCATGCCTACGCCGGCCCGCTGATTTTCGAGATCCTCACGCCGACGATTGCGGAGTACCTGCGCCAGGCGAACACCAGCCGGGAGATCCTGCTGAACATAAATGAAACGCGCCGGACAAAGCGGAAAGATGCTCCCGCGGGAGGACACACGGCCGACTCGGCGGGATCGGGCATGGCTCCGACGGATGACACGGGGCAGAAGCTCGGAGACCTGATTCGGAGGATCAAGCTGCTGGCGTTCGACTTCGACGGGGTCTTTACCGACAACCGGGTCCACGTCAACCAGGAGGGCATCGAAAGCGTGTCATGCTGGCGAAGCGACGGGGAGGGGCTGAAACGGTTTCGGCGGCTGGGGATCGACATGGTGATCATTTCCACCGAAAAGAATCCGGTGGTCGCGGCCCGTGGACGGAAGGTGGGCATCCGATGCCTCCAGGGCGTGGAGGACAAGGCGGCGGCGCTGAGAGGCATTGCCGAGGAATCCGGCCTGTCCATGGACCAGGTTGCTTTCGTCGGCAACGACACCAACGACCTTCCCGCCCTGCGCGCGGCGGCCCTGCCCATCGTGGTCGGCGATGCGAACCCCGCCGTCGCCGCTTATGCGAAGTTCCGTACGAACGCCCGGGGCGGACAAGGCGCCGTCCGCGAGGTATGTGACCTCTTCGCTGACATCCTTTCACCGGAGCAATAGCCAAACGGAAACCGCGAATGGACACAGCGCAGCGAAACCGCAACCAAACGACTTCTACCACGGAGGCACGGAGGTCACGGAGTGATGATCAGTTGTACTCCGTGGGCTCCGTGCCTCCGTGGTTAAATATTGAGCCATCAAAATCCTCTACCAGGAAATACGAGATCCAATGAGTACAGCACCTGAAATCCCTTCTCACCTTCAGTATTTCGCAAATGATCGATCCCTTTCGTGGTGCGATCACTGGGTCTATCGCAACGACGATTCCGGCAGGCGCATCTGCCACCCGGCCAAGTTTCGATTTCTGCCCGCCCATCGCGATCAGATGGTATTTCCCTGGAGCATGGCCAGAATGGATAACGGTGAAGTGGCCGTGGCCGGCGTGGCCTGCCATATGACCAAGTGGAAAACGGCTCCCAAACAGACCGTCCTGGCATTCAGCAGTGACCAGGGGGCTACCTGGAGCGATTACGTCGAGGTCGAAGGTTGCGAATCAAGACCCATGATGCTCGCCTATCTCGGCAAGGGGGAGCTGAGCTTCATGAGCAGCTTCGAGGCCGGTGGCAACTGCCGGTACTACAGCCGGGACTACGGCCGAACCTGGACCGAAACCGTGCCGCTGGACACCGCACCCGACGGCCTCCAGGTCAGCAGTGAAGGCAACTCACTCGTAGAGGTTGACGACAAGGGTGTGGCGGTCGCCTTGGCCGAGACCGGTCAGACCATGCGCCAGCTGCCGGAGGGCCATTGGCACTGCAGGGGTTGTATTCGATGGTCGCATGACGGTGGCCGGTCCTGGGATCGATGCGACTTTCCCGATGTGTGGCGGTGGGAGGACATGCACGACGGTCAGCCCCACGATCGTGGCGTTGGGGAGGGCGCGTTGGTTCGCGCCGCCAACGGTTGGATCGTCGCCGCGTTGCGCACGGATATGCCCGCACGGTTCATCCCATTAGGTCTCGACAATTTCGAAGGCACCGCGGTGTCGATCTCAAAAGATAACGGTCAAACATGGTCGCCGCTTCAGTTCGTTCTCGACCTGGGCCGGCACCATGCGACATTGCTCCGCCTGCCCAATGACGATCTGGTGATGACGTTCATCCGCCGGCTTGATTTGCGCGATGACAAACTGGGAAGCTACCGCCGTGGCTGTGACGCGGTGATCAGCCATGATCACGGCCTGACCTGGGACACCGATCATTCGTACGTCCTGGACGAGTTCTCAGCCACCGGCACGCCAAGTGATCCGGGCACCGGGGTGCTGTGGTATCGAACCGCATGCGGACACCAGTTTTCCATCGCAATGGACGACGGCTTTATTCTCACGACCTACGGCAATTACCGCAACGCCGGAGCTCTCATCCTGTGGAATCCGTTCTGATCTTCCGATAAAGTGCATCTCCTGTCCACTTGTCTTCCGTCAAAGCTACCGAAGCAGGGATACATTCTCTAACCCGCATCCATAGCGTCCGGCAACGTTACATTTCGTTCTACAGCATTGCCTGCAGCGGCTCGGCGTCGTATTCCGGATAGTCCTCGGCAAGCGCAGCCAATTGCACCTGCTCGAACCGCGGATCGTCGACAGGCAGGTTGTTGAACCAGGCTAGCACGTGTCGCTGCTTCACGAGCGTACGCTGCAGCTTGCCGACGTCAATCGAGCGTACCGCAGCGCCGTCGTCAATCGCCTGAGCGGCGGCGTTGCCGGCGGCCTGACCCGTCGCCATCCAGATCGGCTCGTGGCGGAACGCCGTGTACGCCACGTGACTGGACGACATCGCCACGGGTACCAGCAGGCCGTCCACCTCCTGCGGCACCATGACGCCGTAGGGAATCGAGGATGGCCTATTGATCGAAACCATCCGGTTGCGGTACCAGATCGTGCCTTCGAGCAACTGAAAACCGTCGTCGGCGCGGACCTCGCCGTCGCCGCCACGATTTCGGCAGGCGTGGCAGTCGAACGCATGCTCGTACATGGCGACAGCATCCTTGGGGATGGGGGGCCGCCGGCGCCCGTCCGGGGGCACACTGTCATGTTCGGTCAGCGTGTACTGGCCCACAATCCGCCGTGACTCGCGCACGTAAAGCTGCCACGCCCAATGGCCGTCGTGCGGATACTCGTCCGGCGGCAGCCCGAAGCAACCCGCGTCCTCGTGAAAGGCGATGTGCACGCCCGGGTCGTGCTGCAGGAAATACCACAGCCCCAACGAGTACTCCTTATAGAAGTCGAAAATTTCCCGCCGTGTGTCCCAGTCGCCTTCAGACCACTTGAGGTGTACCTCCGCCACGTCCATGCTGGTCAGCGCCTCAATGTGGCCGTTGACCGTGGCCTTCATGTTGGACAGCGGGTTGAGCCAGACGATTTCGCGCAGAAACTTGACGCGTCCGGTGTGCATGTCCTCGAGCAGGTCGCGATACATTGGATAGAACTGCTGATACGAGTCAGGCTTTTCGATGGCGATGCGCTTGCTGGGATCCACGCATAGGGTGGAGCGGAAGCAGTAGGCCTGGATGTACTCGCTCGGCTCGCCCGTCGACGCCGGATGCAGCTCGCCGTGGTGTGGCCGCCAGTCCATGTAGATTTCGCCCGCGAAGCGCTCCCCGTACTCCTGCCGCCCTTCGCGCCCCAGCCGATAGGCCACGCCGGCCGCCGCGGCGAAGTCACCCTCATACGTGCCGTCAATGGCGACGCGGTGCGCGATGTGTCCGGTTTCGTTCGAATCGCGATCGAGGTATTGCGATCCGATGACCGTATTGTCCCTCTTGACCACGCGTTGCAGCTCGCAGCGACGCAACACCGACAAATTCGGCTGGTCGTCACACATCTGGTCAAACAACATTTCAGCGACATGCGGCTCGGGCCAGACCCCGCCGTAGCACAGTCGCAGCTGATCTGAGTTTTTGCCGTAGGTCTGCGTGTAATGGTCGATGACCTTATTCTTGAACTCCAGCGCGATGCCGCTGACGGCGTGCGGGCGCAACACGTCGATCAGGCCCAGCCCGGAGGCGACCATGCCGCCCAGGTGGTCACCGCGTTCGACCAAAACAGTTCGCCGGCCCGCACGTGCCGCGGTCAATGCCGCCGAGACGCCCGCCGCCGTCCCCCCGTAGACCAACACATCGACGGCATCCTTTTCGACGGAATCGTTCATTCATCTGCTCCAACGTGTAAGAGACTTTATTGCTTATCTTTGATATTAAAAGGCCAACCTTCGTCAAGTTCGCGATAGGCGATCAGTCCCGCATCGCTCGTGACGGCAGCGCCGTGAAACTCCAGCTTGATCCGGCTGTCAAATTCGACCCGTAACGCGTCCTTGCGTGCGGTCACCCATTGAATGCTCCTGCTTGGACGGGTTGAGGTAAAGAAAACACTTGATTTACTCAGCCAAACACCTCACGGTTCTTTTAACTGCGGAAATCTATCTGGGAAGTCGTATTCGATGATCGCAGCCCCAACCGGAGAACAAAGAAATGTCGGCATCTCTTGCGGGCCATACGGCGCTTGTGACCGGCGCCGGCGGGGGGATCGGGCAGGCCATCGTGCAGGCGCTTGGCGCAAACGGTGCCCGGATGGTGTTGGCCGGGCGGAAGCTCGAGAGCCTGGAGCGGGTCCGTGCCACCCTCGACGATCAGGCAAGAGCAGGCTGCTCGTTGCTCACCGCCGACCTGTCGGACAGCGACCAGATCGATCGGTTCGTGGACCAAAGCGAACTCGACCGCGTCGATATTCTCGTCAATAATGCAGGCATGATGCTTCCAGCCGGCTCGTTTCTCGAGCGGGACTGGTCCGTCTGGCAGGGCTTGATTGCCATCAATTTCACGGCGCCGGTTCATCTCTGTCATGCCCTGGCGCCCCGGATGGTGGCCCGGGGCTGGGGGAGAATCATCAATATCGCTTCGATCGCCGGGCTTGCGGGAGCCAAACGAGCCGTGGAATACGGCACATCGAAGGCGGCCCTGGTCGGCCTGACGAAGAACCTGGCCGTTGAACTGGCGTCCAACGGCGTCACGGTCAATGCGGTTGCGCCGGGAAAAGTGGAGACGCCCGCCGTCAGGGAACGAAGCCAAACGCGTGAATATCAAGAGCGCTTGCAGAGCGTACCTACGGGCCGCTTCGTCACGCCGCAAGAGGTCGCCCACGTCGTGGCTTTTCTTGCATCGGACGAAGCGAGCCAGATCACGGGCCAGGTGCTCGCGGTAGACGGCGGCGAGACCGCAGCGGGCCCGTACGCAGCGCGCCTCGGGGACAACAAATAGTTTCTGTACCCCTGCGGTGTCCTCACATCTTCGAGCCCCATCCGGAAGACATCCGGCTGGGAACCGTGCGCGGAAAACTCCGCATCGAGCTTCGTGAAAAGGAACGTTCGTTCCACCACAGTAAACTGCTTGGCCAGCGTGGCTGCTCGCAGTGCTCAACATAGCAGGCGGGTCAGATCCCCGTGCTGCCTTCCAATGGCTTCGTGGCGTACTCTCCGCGGATCCAAAGCGCCGCACTCCAAACACGGGCTCCGGCCTTCGAAAAATCTTCTCCGGAAAAGAAGAATTGAAACGATAGCAGCACAAAGATGAATCGCAGAGTGCCACCATCTCTGTCGCAGCGCTGGGGCTCATACGCGAATTTTTGAGATCGCCTCCTCTACATGACTTGGATTCTCAATCGTATCCTTGTGTTCCTCATTGTCATTCTTTGTCCTGGTCTGCCGTCCGTCTTCTTCTGCCGTTGCCTGCAAGGCCTCGTCCATCAGGGGGCCATAAGCACTGAGATCTCTCGAAAAGCAAAGTCCCTTTAGATTTGTCTTCTGTATAGTCAATCGAACTGGTGACCAGTTCATCCGGTTCGTTTGTTTCAGCAATGATCCGGCCATCAGGGTCTATAATTATGCCGCCCTCGTGATTCGAGGCCAGGATGTAGTATCCGTTCTGATAGGCATGTGTGCAGAGGGATTTCCTTTCCATGGGAGCAGTTCCTCCACCACTGGACCACAGCACCAATTTCGCGCCTTTGAGTCTTAGTATCCGCCACGATTCAGTCATTCCAAAATCTGCGCAGATCGATCCACCGATCGATCCGATAGGTGTATGAAACACGTCAAAGCTGTGATGTTCTTTGGTGGCAACCTCAAACAGAGCATTTACTTTACGATAACGGGCTATGATCTCCCCATTCGGGGAGAATACTAAAATAGAATTATAGACACCGCCGTCATGATGCTCGGCTGTTCCCAAACCAATATAAATCTGCAATGCCCGCGACAATTCCGAAAACTGTGGGAGATATGTTTGTTCAATGGTTTGAGCTAAATCTACATACGCGTGCGTGAGCTGAGCTATTTCTTTTTGTTTTTCTGCTGACTTACTCAAATAGGGTCTGATTTGATAAACAAACATACCATCCAGAACCAATTCGGGAGTCAGGACAAGTTGTGCTCCCACGTTGTGGGCCCGGTGGATCTGTGTGACAATCTTCTCAAAATTATGCCTCACATTGCCCACGGTCTACCTGGTGTTAACGGAAGCAGCGGTAACGCGAATTCTGTCCGGTACTTGTTCCCGCATGATTAACTCCTCTGTCTGATTCTCCACAAGGTTACATAGTAGCAAGACCATGAAGCCCCTCAAAGCCCCATCCCCCCCTCCGCTCACCTTCCCGCTCGTACAAGACGGTGCCGTCGCCGGCGAGGATCTTGTCCTGTTTGAGCAACTCCTCCCAGGACGGGAGGTTGTCGATATACGCCTGCACCTCTTCGCGCGTTTGGTCGGAGAAATTGAAGTCCAGCGCGATGCGCCAGGCAGTGTCATCCTCATAGTGCTCGTTTTCCATCAATGCGAGCGTTTTTTCTTCGATCCAGTCATAGACCTCCTTTCGTTTTCTTCGGGTGTAGGTGCGTGCAAGGTCCCGGTTTGCGGTGAACACCGCGCAGGGCGTATAGATCCAGGAGGGCGAATGTAGCGAGTCTGCTCACAATGTTTTCTGTTTTTGGTCTTCCTTTGCTCCGGTCGGCCTGTAAGGCCAACTTACATCTTCCCAGAAGGCTGTTTCCGCAATAGAAACTAAATAGTTTGGCTTCGTTGATGGTACCATGACAGGATCAACTTGGCGGTGAATTTCCCGAAAACAAGGAGAGCAGAATGAGCACGACAGATTGGCAGCAGGACCATGTGGAAACCGGGTTGTATCCGCCGGTGACCTATCTATTGATCGACGATCTGCACATTCGCCGGATGGAGGGTGTCCGTCGTGTCGCGTGCCCGCCTCAAAAGCACCCCGAGCCGGTCGTGAAGCCCGAGAAGCCGTGGGAAGGGGAGGGCGTGTGGATGCACAACGGATGGCTGTACGACGACGAGGAGCAGGTGTTCAAGCTGTGGTACCACGGTCATGATCCCAGCTTCCGCGAGGAATATCCGACCCTGGCGTGGCCCTACCGCCGGCTCTACGCGGTTTCCAAGGATGCGCGGACCTGGGAGAAGCCGAACCTGGGGGTCGTGGAGTGGCAGGGCAGCCGCGAAAACAATCTCGTGGACTTTCCGCCGGCCGGCGGAGACGGCCCGAACTCCAATGTGTTCAAGAATCCCAACCGAAACGAACCGCAAAGCCGCTATATGTCGCTCAGTTCCGAACGCCATCTCCGACAACCGGGCGAGCGCGTCATCATCTATCCGGGCGGGCCGGATGAGAAAGACACTCCCAACGGGCGCGGCTTCTACCTCTGCGATTCGCCGGACGGTTTCACGTGGACGCGGCGCCCCAACACCATCATGAGCCACGCGCTCTGCATGGACGGGCCGGTGCTTCACGGATTCGACGAGGACTTGAACGCGTGGATCGTGTGGTGGCGTCCGCGCATCCAACTGAAGGGGGGGCCGAAGTTCCGGACCATGGGCATCAGTATCGCATCGGACCTCGAGAAGATGCCCTACCCGCAAATGGCGCTGGTGCCCGACGATGAGGATGCTCCCGGAACAGAGTTTGACCGTTGCGGGTCGGTCAAGGTGTCGGGGGGATATGTCGCCCTGGTTCGGACGCTGTTCCCCGAGTACAACAACCGCGATCAGGAGAAGCGGGATTTCCGGCACATCCACTGCCAGCTGGCGTTCAGCCGGGATGCCCGCACCTGGAGCCGGCCGGCCGGACGCGAGTCCGTCCTCGGCGTCGGCGAACCCGGTACGTGGGACGAATTTCTCATCACACCCGCCAATCCCATCCAGGTTGGCGATGACATCTACATCCTGTACCAGGCGGGCCAGGGAGAAACGCGGCGCGGCATCGGATTGGCCACGCTGAAACGCGATCGCTGGGCGGCGATCGAGCCGACTCACATTCACGGTGTGCTGCAAACACAACCGATGGCCTGGGCGAATCGACGCCTGCTAGTCAATGCCGAGACGGCCGGCGGGTCGATTCGCGCCGAGCTCACGGACACCCTGGGCAGACCCGTCCCCGGGTTTACGATGGCGGATAGCGATCCGTTTACCGGCGACAGCCTGGACCACGCAATGTCCTGGGGCGGCAAGTCTGAGCTTCCGGATGACATCGTCGGCATCGCGTATTCGGAAGGGGAGCCGGGTCGAGTGATGTCGATTCGATTCGACATTAACCGGGCGCGCCTGTACTCGTTCTCATGCTGACGGGGCTCGTGTCATGTACGCTGGATCACTCTAATGTTTTGTTCTGTGGGCGGACAATCACTCCATGGCTCGATGGATCAGGCCCCTGCGCCTTTTTGCGCATCCGTTCAATTTCCAGGACCGCAATGCATTAAATCGAGCGGGACGCGGAGACACATGGAGGTCGGCGCTTCCCGATAGCTCGCGATCCATCGTGACATCCGTGGTCGCAGGAGAGAAAGTGTGGGGTATGCAGGGTAATCACATCCATGATCTCTTCGACCTGAAGGGCCGCGTCGCGTTCGTCACTGGCGGGGCACGCAACCTTGGCTACGACATGGCGCTGGCGTTGGCAGAGGCCGGCGCCGATGTCGCTCTAACCAGTCGTACGCCGGCCGGCGCCGAGTCAGCGGGCGCTGCGATTGGCAAGGCCACGGGGCGCAGGGTCCTTCCGATGGAGCTGGAGGTGACGGATGAGGCCGAAGCAGCCGCGGTCGTCGACCGGATTCTGGCCGAGTTCGGCCGCCTGGATATCCTGGTTAACAATGCGGGCAATGTCGTCAGCACGCCGGAGAATGCACCGATGGAGAAGCGTCCCTCCGAACTCTGGAAACAGACCATCGACGTCAATCTCAACGGCGTGTTCTATTGCAGCAAGCATACGGTCGCGAAGGCCATGAAGCCGCGTCAATCGGGCGTGATCGTCAACATCGGATCGACCGCCGGCATCATCGGCAAAGACCGGCGCATGTATGCCGGCACGACCATGGGCGGGGCAACACTCGACTACCATGCGGCAAAGGGTGCGGTCGTCAACATGACGCGCGACATGGCGGTCTACCTGGCACCGGACAACATTCGGGTGAACTGCATCAGTCCCGGGGGATTCGAGCGCGGGCAGGCGGCCAACTTCATCGACGCGTACAGCGAAACGGTCCCCATGCGGCGGATGGGCGTCGATGGCAAGGAGATGAAGGGCGCCGTCGTTTTCCTGGCATCGGAAGCCAGTTCCTACATCACCGGCCACAACCTCGTGGTGGATGGCGGGTTGTCGGCATGGTAGCCCAACCGTGGCAACGTCTGAGCGTCCTCATTGCCGGCTGCGGCAGCATCGGCAAGCGCCATGCCCGCATCCTGGCGGAACTCGGCCTGGACGACATTCGGGTGTGCGATCCGGTCGCTTCGCAGGTCGAGGGCCTGTGTGCCGAAACGCCGTCGGCACAGCCATGTCCGTCTTTCGAGGAGGGCCTGGCAGCCAGCCCGGACTGTGTCTGGATCATGACGCCGCCGCGCCTGCATATTCCCATGGCGCTACGCGCGTTGCGGGCCGGCTGCCATGTCTTCTGCGAAAAACCGCTGTGCGACACGGTGGATGGTGTTGTCGATCTCCAGCGGGCTCTGGCGGCCGGCGACCGCAAGATGATGGTCGGTTTATGCTTTCGCTATCACGAGGGGCTGGTGCGGGCAAAGCAGATCCTCGATGCCGGACAAATTGGAAGGCTGGTGTCGGTGCGCGCATTGATGGGAGAGCCGATCAAAGATATTCGGCCCGATTACAAACAGGTCTGGGCCCCCGACACGATCCGTTGGGGGGCATTCGACCTGTCGCACGATATCGACCTGGCGATCTGGTATGCCGGGCAGTCCGTGCGGCGCGTCGAGAGTGTCTACGGCAGATTCAGTGACATCGGTATGCGAGCGCCGGACGTTGTCGAACTCCTGATGGAATTTGAGGACCGGTGTTGCGCTTCCGTGCATTTGGATTTCTTTCAGAGTCCGCGGCGCCGCCAGCTTGAATTGATAGGGACCGACGGCGTGATCACGGTGGAATTCGCCTCCTGGGACAAATGTACCGTTGCCGTTTGGACCCGCTCGTCACCGAATTGGGAACACCAGACGATCGCCACTCATCGCGACGACATGTTCCGCGCCGAGGACCGTGAATTCCTGGAAGCCCTGACCACAGACCGTCCGATCACCTGCACGGTCGAAGAAGCGCTCAAGAGCGTGCGCGTCATTCTGGACGCCCAGGGCGAAGGTGAATAAGCATTGAATCCTGCTACCCGCTTCGGCTACCTTCTTTCTGCCCTCATGAAAGCGCTCTTTCAGGCCGGTCCCGCGCCGCTTGAAAAGCGATTTCTTGTCAGAAACATGAGCTTGCCAACAACATGACCGACGAACGCTTCAACGCGATGTTTCCTGCCGGCCGCTCAGGGTTTGTCGAGCTGCATGACGGCCGGTTTCTCTCCATCCACGCCGGCCTGGCAGGTTCGATATCCGACGATCGCGCCCGGACGTGGAGCGAGCCGGCCCCCTTGATCGATCAAGCCGGCAAACCGATCGAGTCGAACCCTCAAACGAACGTCAGCGGCGTCGTCCGGCTGGCCTCCGGCGGCATCGGGATCAGCTATTGGGGCACCGTCAACGCCGGCCCGTTCGGCGACGTAGCGCTCATCTGCTTCCGACGCTCCGACGACGAGGGCCAAACCTGGTCCGACCCCGTGCCCATCAACCGCCCCGAACAACCCGGCGGGCCCTACCACGACTCGCTCGTCCAGTTGAGCACTGGCCGCCTGGTCCAGCCGGTGCGCGCCTGCTATGCAGCCGGCGCAGCCCACGCCGACCCGGCCCTGTGCACCGTCGACGGCAAGCCTTACACCATTGAAGGCCACGCCCAATACCCGGAAATCGACATCACCTTCGTCCTTTACTCCGACGACGAGGGTCGAACCTGGACGCGCAGCGAAGACTCCCTCTTCGTCTGGCTGGACGACGGCGGCGGCGGCGCCTACGCCTGCGACGAGCCGACGCTCGCCGAGACCAACGATGGCCGACTCGTCATGGCCATGCGCTCGACCCTGGGCCGCATTGTCGAAGCGTGGAGCCAGGACGGCGGCCAAACCTGGAGCAAGGCCCAACCCAACGCTTTGGCCAACTCCTATTCACCCGCCCGCATTCGGCGAATCCCCAGCACCGGCGATTTGCACATGGTGTGGAATCAGGTTTCGCCCGACGAGATTCAAGGCGGCTTCAGGCGCTCGCGACTCAGTTCCGCGATCTCGGTCGACAACGGCCGGTCGTGGAAGAATTTCAAAACACTCGACTGCTGCTCACTGCTCGACCCCGGCCCCCACGTGCAAACCCAAGACCCACCCCGCTTCGTGATCGCACGCAAAAAGGTCGGCCAGTTCCCGTCCGACTATTGCATCTACCGGTACCCCAACGTCCGCTACGTCGGCGACACCGTCTACTTCATCTACGACCGCGAATGCGTCGGCGAAACCACACGCTACCGCTGCGTCCTGCGAGCCATGCCCATCGACACTCTCTATGACGACCCGCCGTGGGATCTACGGCTAAGCAATGATCTCCAGCACGATGAAGCCCCCCGGGCGATGCAAAAAACAGCACATAACGAATCATGATTGAGGTGCAAAAATTACGCCCGAATTACCCCGAAATCGTCAGTTGCCACGAGGCTGTGCCGCGCTGGTGCTGCTCGTCACGATGAGCCCGGACGGGATCGCCCGCGGCGAGGTCCGCCTTGCGCAGGACGGCCAGGCCACGTGCTCGATCGTCCTTCCGCCCGACGCGCTCGAGCTCGAAGCGCTGGCCGCCCGCGAGCTGGCCGACCACCTTGAACAGGTGACCGGGGGACGGCCGCCCGTCGTCGACGCGGCGGAGACCGGTGCCAGGATCTTCGTAGGCCGGTCACCCGCGATCGAGCGCCTCGTGGACGACGTGGACTTCGGCGCGCTGGGCACCGACGGCATCGTCATGCGCACCGTGGGCAACGACCTGGTCCTGACCGGCGGCCGGCCGCGGGGCGTGCTCTTCGCCGTGTACAGCTTTCTGCAGGACGTGGTCGGCGTGCGCTGGTGGGCGCCCGACGCGACGCACGTTCCCAGCCGGCCGACGCTGGCCGAGTCCGACCTCGACGTCGTCTACCGGCCGCCCTTCGACCTGAGGCACTTCCGCACCGGGCCCATGCTCGACAAGGCGTTCGCCCTGCGCCTGCGCCACAACGGGGGGCTGATGAACTACGACACGGGCGAGCACACGATCGGCAAGCTCCTGCCCGCCGAGGAGCACTTCGTCGACCATCCCGATTGGTACATGTACGTGCCCAAGGGCGAGGAGGGATCGGGAAAGTACTCGTACGGGGCGGCCCTGGAGGGAATCAAGGAGTCGCGGCCCGAGTCGTGGTCCCGCATTGCCGAAACGCAGCGCCGCTTGCCGAATCAGATCTGCCCGTCGAGCCCGGGCGCGCTCGATGCGACGATGCAGGCGGTCCTGCGCAAGCTCGAGAAAGAATACGGCGGCTGGAAGTACCCGCCCAAAGTCGTGTGGGTCAGCCAGAACGACGGGCGCTTCGAATGCCGGTGCGACGCCTGCCTCGCAACACGGCAGCGCGAAGGCGCCTCCAGCGCGGTGTGGATCGAGTTCGTCAACGCCATCGCACAGGCCGTCGAAGACGACTATCCCGACGTGCTGTTCGGAACCATGGCCTTTGCCCACACCGAGCAGCCGCCCCGGACCCTGCGGGCCCGCGACAACGTGCTGGTCTACTCGATCCCGGTGAGCAGCAACCGGAGGCTGCCGCTGTCCGAGATCGAGAACGGCCGGTGGGTCGCCCGATGGTGCGAGCTCGCCCGGCACGTTTACATCTGGGAGCACGAGACGAATTTCCGCAACTGGGTGCAGCCGCACCCCAATCATTTCGTCCTGCCGCAGAACCTCGCTTTCTTCGCCGAGCACGGCGTGACCGGCATGATGATCCAGGGCGGCTACGGCAGGGCCAGCGACTTCCAGCGCATGCGCGCGTACGTCGCCTGCCAGCTCATGTGGAACCCGCACCAGGACACGCGCGCCCTGATGCAGGAGTACCTCCACGGCTACTACGGCGACGCGGCGCCCCACCTGATGCGATGGCTTCTTGTGCAGCACCAGGCGGTTCACCGCCGCCGGGACATCTTCCTGGGCGCGTACGACACGACGACGACCAAGTGGCTGACGCTCGAGGTTCTGAACGAGGGCACGCGTCTCTTCGACCGGGCCCTGCAGGCGGTGGCCGGCGACGGCACGCTCGAACACCGCGTGCGCCGGGCGAAGCTGAGCATAGACATCGTCTGGGTCGAGCGCTACTCGGAACTGCGAACCACAGCCACGGAAAACGGCCGGCCTTTTCTCGGTCCCGAAGATCCCCACGCAGCTCTCGAAGTGATCGCCCGCGACGAGTTCGCCGTGAATGCCTACCGCGAGTGGGCGGACTTCCACGAATACGTGAAGAAGCTGCGCAAGGCCCTGGCATCAGACGCGGGCTCGAACTGACACTACGATCGTGCAGGAAGTGACGGGACCTCCGATTGTCGTCCGCTAGACAAGTCGGAATTGATTAACGACGGAAAATCCAATAGCCTGCGCGAGTTTCATTCTGAATCGAACCGGGCACGGAGGTACCCATCGTGGCAAGCGAAGATCTGATCAAGGAACTGGCGGCCTTTTCCACGCCCACGGTGGTGGATGCGATCGAATTCTTCGGGGTGCGGCCCAAGGATGACGGCTACATCGCCGGGGAGATCGTCTGCCGGGTGCCGGAACTGGGCGTCCGCATCGGTTACGCAGCCACCATGTCCTACCGAACGGACCGGCCCGCGGATCCGTCCGGACCGATCGACTTTGAGGCATACATGGAGCACGTCCTTTCCGTTCCAGGCCCGCGATTCCTGGTCGGCGAGGACCAATCGGAGCGTCCGGCGGGCGTGGTAACCGGCGAGATCAACGCCACGCTTCATAAGGCGCTCGGCAGCGTCGGCTACATCACCAACGGCGGCATTCGAGACCTCGACGCCTTTCCCAGCCTGGGATTTCAGGCGTATTCGGCTTTCGTTCACGTGTCGACGGGTTACGGCCACATGACGGGTTTCGGCGAACCGGTCACCATCCAGGGCGTAGAGATCCGGCCGGGGGACCTACTACATGCCGACGTTCACGGCATCTGCCTGGTCCCACCGGACATTGCCGCCGACCTCCCCAAGGCCTGTCGCGAGGTTCAAGCCGCCGAATTGGAAGCCCTGCGCGAATCCCGAAGCCCCTCGTTCAGCCCCGCCGGATACGTGAAGGCCCGCGAACGTTACCGGAACCGCCTCCTCGAGCTTCGTCACCATTACCAGGACGTAATCCGATGCCGCAGCCATTCATCAATACAGGAGGCAAAAAATTCATCGTGACCCTTCGGACCGCCTTTTTCATTTTTCTTTTGTTGCCCGGCATGCACCAAACCTCGGCATCCCAGACTTCCGCCATCTATCTCGGCGGCGATGCCATCGAACAGGAACAGATTGCCGCCTCCGAACTCGCGAGCTATCTGCATCAAATGACCGGACAAACATTTCCGGTTGTGCACAAGCCGGGCCCCGATACGCAGTTCTTCGTGGGCAGAGACGCCGCCATTGAACGCATGCTCGCCGATATCGATTGGCCGGCCCTCGGGGGCGACGGCATCGTGATGCGTACGGTGGACGGCCGCCTGGTCTTGTCCGGCGGACGACCCCGGGGCACGCGGAATGCGGTCTATACGTTTCTCGAGGAGCACTTGGGTTGCCGGTGGTGGACCCAGACCGAAGAGACCGTCCCCAAAGTCGACATGCTCCGAATTCCCGATCTGAATATCGTCTATCGGCCTCCCTTTGATTTCCGCTCGATCATTTCCCAGGGCGCCTATCGAAAGCCCTACGCCTTCAAGGTTCGCAACAACGGGCCCGAATCGAAATTCGACCCGGACGGGGAGTCGATCCTGAAGTACCTGCTGCCGTGGCGGGAACACTTCGTCAATCATCCTGACTGGTACATGTACGATTCCGAGCCGGGCGACCTGGGAAAAAAGTACACCTTCTCCATGGGGTTGGACCAACTCGAAGAAGGCAGCGAAGCCCACACGGTCGCGAAACAGACGCATCGGCTGCCTTACCAGCCCTGCATGACCAGTGCGGGCGCGCTGGCTGCGGCAAAAGAGGCCGCCCTGGCGCGGCTCGAAGAACAGTATCCGCTCATGGCGGATTACCCCCCGCGCGTGCTCTGGGTAGTGCAGCAGGACGGCAGGTGGATGTGCAAGTGTGAGCACTGCGGCGAGGTTCGTGAACGCGAGGGCTCCGATTCCGCCAACTGGGTGAAGTTCCTCAACGCCATCGCGGATCACATCGAGGAAAGGTACCCCGACGTGCTGGTGGGCATGCACGCGTATCTTCACACCATGCGACCGCCGAAAACCGTTCGTCCCCGGGATAACGTGTTGATCTACATGGCATCGCTTGATCGGGACCACGGCAAGGACTTCAGCCGCCTCCCCAACGGCGAGTATCTGAAGGAGTGGTGCCGGATTGGTAAACAGGTGTGGGTCTGGGATTACGACGCCAACTTTCGGAACTACATCATGCCCCACCCCAATCACCTGGTGACCACCGAGACCATCAAGTTCTGCCATGAGGCCGGGGTGACCGGGTACCGGTGCCAGGGAGCGCTCGGGGAATGGAGCGACCTGGTCTACATGCGGGGCTGGGTCAACTGCCGGCTCGCCTGGGATCCCACGCTGGATCCGGACGCACTTCGCAGGGAGTATCTGAACGGGTACTTCGGGCCGGCGGGCCCGCACCTGTTGCGGTACCTGGAGACCATGCAACGGATTCTCGGCGATCGCTTTCTGAACTGCTACGCCACCTCGACCGAGGGCTGGCTGGACCTGGCAGGCCTGACGGAGCTTACCAAGATTTTTAACGAAGCAGCGGCAGCGGCAGCGGGGGACCCGGATTACGCGCGACGCGTGAAAACGGCCCGCCACAGCCTGGACGTGGTGTGGCTCGAGCGCTATCACCAGCTCAAGGCCGAGGCGGAAGAACAGAATGTTCCTTTTCTCGGACCGGAAGATCCCGGCGCCCTGCTCGATGAATTTGCAGAGGCCGCGGAATCCATCGGGCATTTCCGGGAGCGTGTTGACTTTCCAGAGTATCTGGAGAAGTTGCGCGCCATCCACGCCAATCAAGATAGGTAAAGCCGAAGCAACATGGATTGAGCGGCTGTACTCGTTTGCTGCTGTCAACTAACCCGAACCCCGGCGGAGGAACCGAACCTGCACCCTGCCGTGGATTTCCCGGGTGAGGGCGTGTTCCGGCGGCATCGGCTTGCACGAGGGCATCAATCCGGTGTCGGTAATCACCACTGCCGTGTCGCGATCCAACACCCGGACGACCGATTCGCCGCCGGGCGGCCACTGGCAGTACGGGTCGGCGGCGTCACGGGGCCAGGGCAGCTCGGCCCGGTCGAACTGCACCTCCCAGGTTCGGCCTTCGATGTCAGGCGCGCGGACAACCACGAAGCCTTTTCCCGTGAAGCCATAGGAACCTTCGCCCATGAAAGTCTGCCCATATCCAATGGCCAACCAGTCGCCGCTGCTGAGTTTGAGCAGCGTACCGATTCTGAGGCCCCCCGGCGCGTCGGGGATATCAGGCACCTGGTAGGCCTCGGCCTCGTCCTGCTTGAACCAGAAGCCGGTATCGGTCTGCTTGTCGACCAGGCAGTCGCCCACGACAACGGCTGCGTCGCGGCAGCGTGAGTTTCCATCGATTTGGTCATGGCAGCCGCGGAGCCGATAATCGCCCCTGGATCGGTACGCAGCATATCTTCTCCGCATCGACAGGCAAAATCGAAGAATCGCCGAGATGCTTCCAGGTATTGCTGCCGGCGGGTGACCCGATAGAGCCTGCCAAGAAACTCCATCGCGATGCCCGGGTAGTAGAACCATTGGAGACCGCGATTCGTGTGTACCTCGTAGACAAGGGAATCTTCCTCAGGAAAGGAAGTGATCAATCCGCGACTGGGATCCCAACAGGTATACAGAGCGGTGTTGGGATCCGGCTGGGACTCGAGCATTACGATGAACCAGTCGCCCATCAAGACCGCTTCCTGGATGCGACCGGCGGACAGGCACGCCGATCCGGCTTTGCTGGTGGAAACGATGTCCTGCCGTCCACCGTGTTCGGCATGCGGGTTGTCTTTGGAGAAAATGCCGCCGCTGTTCGGGTCCTGATGCGTGAGAATGTATTCGATGCCTTTGCGAACGACCTCAAACCGCCCAAGCCGGGCGGCCCCCAATACGATCCAGCTGTTGGCATAGGTGTAAAATCTATTATACCAGCCGCAGGCGGCCTGACCGTGCTTGCCTTTCAGATCGCCGTTGGACTTCATTCCATGAGACTCGACCCAATCCAGGAGCCGATCGGCCTCACGCCGGTGACCGGTGACGGCCAAGGCATACGGGATCTTGTGATCGGGCTGAACGCCGTCGTCGACGTTGGAGAACGATCCGTCGGTTCTCTGGTGACTGAGAAGCCAAGCGCCACCGCGAAGGGCGCCCTGCCGATATCGCTCCAATCGAGAGTCCTCCGTTTGGCCATTTGGGGCATGCATGCGAGTAAAGGGGCGAAGACCTGGCTGAATCAGGAGAGGACACCGTAATCGAAGCAGGTAGGTGCGGCAAGAGTCCGCGACGGTCTTCGCCTGCGCCGGCCGGGGCGGAAATTCGCTTCCTCAGCGACGGCCCGGAGGTGGAAATCACACTCTCCTGCCCCACCACCGCCTGTGAGTTGATCCCGTTCTGGGGCGGCTTCCAGGGAACGGAACGACTCCGGATCGGAACGGAACCCGAAACCATCCGGCTTTTGTTTCCCGAGCGGCTTCGGCAACTGAAGGATCGAACCGCAGGAGGTTCAGGATTTTCACCCGAGATCTGGCGCCTGACACTCCGTGGACTCGACAGGCACGGCGTTGTTCACTTCCACGGCATTCAAGGCGATGGCCTGCGGCCACCTCCCGGGGAGCAACTGCCGGCACGCACGTACCCGGCCTACGGCACGTCCATCACCGAGGGGTTCAGCGCCTCGGCCGCGCACCTTGCCATTGGCGCCCAAACCGCCCGGCGACTGGGTATGGATCACATCAATCTCGGGTGCGCGGGCTCCTGCTACTGCGAAGCGGCCCTGGCCGACTACATTGCCGAGTCAAAGGTCCCCACCAGGCTGAAGCGGTCGAGGCATACCGAACCGCCGTACGCGACCTCGTCACACAATCCCCCCACTCCAATGTGCACCGGGTCGAAGGGGCTGATCTCCTGAAAGACATCGACGGATACACCCTCGTCCTTGCCCACCCCGGCGACGCCGCGATAACCCAGATCGCCAACCGGCTCGCTCCGCGGTTAGCGGCTCTCCTGGAGAATCGCTGACGCCGGGTCACAACCGCCATCTCGCCAACTCGATACGGACCTTGTCGTCGGGGCCACGATAGGAGTAGGCGGTCAACAGATCCCCTGCGGTGGTCTGCACCGTAGGGCCGAAACCGCCTCCGCTGGACAGACCCACCGGCGATTTCACATCGATCATCAACCGATCGCGCTGAAAATCAAATGAGAACCCATCGCCGACTTGCCGGCCGACAATCGCACGGGCACCGAGCGGGGGATGAAGTTCGCGGACGGTGAACGTAAGGAGCAGGCGGTCATTGTCCAAGGATAGCAACGATGGGTACATTTCGCCATAGGTACTTCCGATCTCCGGTTCCAGGTGCCAGTGCCTGCCCGAGTCTCGCGACCGGAAGTGCGCCAGCCGTTCAAACTGGTCGCTGGTTTCATCAGGCGGATTGCGGCCCTCGATGGGCCTCACCGACGCCTGGTCCACCCGGAACAAGGCATGCAGATCACCATTTGGAGTCTGGTGGAACATCGTTTCGGCCATGAAGGGGATGGAGACGTTGCTGCGATCAATTCCCTCCCCCGCGTAGTCGCAATAAATGGACCGGTCCCAGGTTTTGCCCCCGTCATTCGAGCGCCACAGGTAATCCCGGGGTACTTGCGCGGCGCTGACTCCCAGAAGGAGCGTTCCGTCGTCGAGTTCGAGCACGTTACGGCTGGTGTGGGTCCAGGCATCCGGGGCAGCGCCGGGCACGTCCTCCCCGCTGATCCGAAGCGTGTCCCACGTGCGGGCCTCATTGTCCGTCCAGTGCAGGTAGCTGTAGGTGCATCCCAGTTCGTTTCGATCTTCACGGGTCAGCATGTGGGTGGTCACGAACACCACGCCGTTGCTCGTAATGGATAACCATGGCTCCCGGCCCAGAATGGGCAGGTATTCCCTCTCGGACCAAGTGTGCCCGTCGTCCTCGGACTTATAAAGGAAAATGTCCTCGCGGGTGACGCTCGGGTCGAAGGATCCGACAAACCCGATAAGCCAGAGTTCTCCGGTCGGCAGCTTCGCCAGGCACGGTTTGTAGTCCCCCACCTCGCCCATCGGCATCCGCATCGCTTCGATCTGCGAAGGGAGTTGCACCGGGTTGTGCACGAGAATCGGTTCCGAGGTTGTCATGCTGAACTCCCCATCTAATCCCAAGTTGGCTTGTTGGCCGCAACAAATTTCATTTCGTCATCGGTTCCGATGCAGGATGGGCCCGCCTCGGCGGCAGCATCGTGCATCTGCTGCGAAATCCTGGACGCAACCACGGCATCGCGCGCTGCGGGAAGTCCGAGATCCCGTCCGGCATCCAGAGACCGCCCAAACAGATCGATCATGACATCGAGCTTTTTTCCCCCATAAGGTCCGTCCTTTCTAATGGTTCGGTTCACACCATGCATCTCGAGGTGCACGTTCTGACCATTGTGATGGAACCGGGCGATTCCCCGGGTGCCGATGGCTTCGAAGTAGCAGCGCATCACCCAGTCCTTCGCCATCTGCCCGTACACGAACCCCTGGGTGATTTCGAACGCGATGCCTTTCTGAAATGTGCCGTGTACCGCCACCCACGAGGGCTCCGGTTCGGACCACATACGCACGCCCTGCGCATGCCAATGCTCGTATTCGCTACCGGCGTACCACCGCGCCACGTCGACATAGTGCATCCCACAATCGTGAAAGGAGGGACCCTCATACTCGTGACCGTCGCCGGGCAAACGCCCCGGGGTCATGTGGCTGATGCGCAGAATACCCAACTTGCCGATCTCACCCTCATCAATGAATTCCCGAATCGCATGGTGATACCAGGCGTTGCGATTGAACAGATTTACCGCCACCAGGCGATCGCTCTGTTCAATTTCAGGCAACAGGGCCTCTTCGGCGGCCACGCTTGAGGCGATTGGCTTTTCCGCGATAACGTGCTTCCCCGTTGCCAGGCATCGTCGTATCTGATCGGGTCGGCGGTCGGCCAACGTACAGAGGACGCCGACCTCGATGTCCTCCGCATCCAGCACCTCGGATTCGTTATCGGTGATTCGGGCGTCGGGAAACTGCATTGCCGCCGGCGAGCATCGCGCCGGATCCCGCTCGCAGACGGCAACCAGGGACCAATCCGGATGTGCGTCGATCGCTGCCGCCCACTTCGAGCCCATGTTGCCGAAACCGATTACGCAGGCGGTGTGCATGAGCGCCTACTCCAGGTTTTCGGTTGTCGGTTGTCGGATTTTGGGATCATTCCCCGTGCTTCCGGTCATTGGATATGTTCACTCGGAAAATCTACTTTAGCACATGAACGCATACAGCATCGCTCGCTGGATGGTGAACCGGAAGGCCAGCCCGCGGCCCACGAGGGGCTGGCGCCGCGCCGTGCCGATGATAGGGGTGAGGTCGGCGCTTCCCTGCCAGGTCACCGTGTGGTCGAGCGAATCACCGGTAACCGGATCGCATTCCCGAGATGAATAGCCCGGAACCGGTTCGCCGGTTTGATAATCCATGACATCGACCAGGATGGATCCATGTTCGGCGTTCGCGTTGATATGCAGTTCGTTGTGCGCGATACTGACCAATGAAGTAAGTACCGCGCCCTCCCGGCCGTCCGCACTTGGACCCAGGCCGACCCAGCGATCCCGCGGCAGTTTCTGCAGACCGATTCCGGACCGGGTTATGCGCTTGCCGTCGAATGTAGGATCGCCCCAGATATGACCTGCATTCTTTCCGTAATAGAAGAGGAAGATTTCGTTGCCGACCTGGATGGGGTTGTAGGCAATGATGCAACCGTCGTCCCAGGTGGGCGGATCTCCGGAAGGGCGCATAAAGGGTGTGCGGCTGACCCGGGTCCAGACCCGCGCGTCCCGCGAATAGACCAGTTGCGGGATGACGCCGCCCACCCCGAAATCCTCCAGAACAAATCCGGTCACGCCGAGGATGCCGATGTAACCTCCGTCGGGCGATGCCATGCTGCTCAGGGCGTCGAACTGGGTTTTATCCGAATCCTCGTCGTCGGGAACCAACACGAACTCGGGGAACGACCAGTTCTCGAAGTCCGGCGAAAAGCTTACCCCGATGGCCCGGTACTTGGGCATGATGCGGGGCCGCTGCCACAGCACCCACTGCCGGATGCGCTCGTCGTACCCGTGCAGGATCGATCCGTCCATGATGAGAGCGGCGGAACCGGCCCAGCCTTCACTCAACCTCCAGGTCAGCCCATCCGCCGAGTAGGCAGTGAACACACCGCAGCCGATGTGGCTGCCGTGTTTTTCGTACCATTCGTCTTTGCCGTCGACGCCGGTCCAGGTGATCTCGTCCGGCCGCACCGCATGGCGGTCCAGACCGATGGCCTTGTAGCGCTTCGCCGGATCCGGTTCTCGGGAATCCTTGGCCACGGACCATAGGAGACCGACGACTTCGCCAACGTTTTCAAACCGAATCAGGTTGTTGTCGGCCGACCCCATGTATTCCGTCAAGCCGAGGGAAGGCCGCTCCCACTGCAGCCCGTCGGCGCTGACGGCGTACGCCCAGCGTCGTTTGGAGTTCACCGGGGTATCCGGCAGCGACGGGTCGTGACAGGGGTACCAGCACTTGAAGAGCTTCTCGTCTTCGTCGTAGAGGATGCCGTTCCGTCCAATGAGACCCACGCCTTCCCACGGCATCTCCGGTTCCAGAACCGGACCCCCGCCCGCCGGCGCCGGTTTTCCGAGCACGCGTTTCACCCCGTCCATCTCCCGCACGAAAAAGTCGTCGAGGAACAGGTGCGTCCGGGGCGGGTAGATGCCGGTGTCGTGGGAAGACACAATCATGTGATGAATCCTTCCTCCTCAAGTTTCTGCCAAAGGCTGGTAGAAACCTTTCACATGAGCTTCCAGAAGTCAAACAACCAGGAACGGATTTCCGGTCCGTAGAGACCGATCCGGTTGAGGAGCTTGTGAATGTCCCTGGGCAGGGGACCTGCCACCGCGGCGTCAAAGTTCTGCTGCACCTGGTCGACGGTGATGGATGCCGTCAACAAGGTGCTGATGTTCGGATCGCTGATTACAAAACGAATGGCGAGCTCGGGCATCGAGAGACCGACTTTCCCCCGAATCTCGCATAGCGTCGCGTACCGCTCGGCGATGTCCGCCGTCATCCAAGCCGGCGGATCATCGAGCCATTCAAGATGTACCGCCGCAAACTTGCCGTTGAACAGCGGACCTGCACTGATGAACGCGGCACCCTTCTCATGGGCGATCGGGATCGCGTGATTAACGGCGCCGCGCCAGATCGGGTCGTAATTGTAGGCGACCAACATCGAATCGACGTCGACCTGTTTAAGCACGTGCCCCATGAGCGCCGACGTGTTCCCGGTAATGCCGATAAACCGGCACAGGCCCTGTTCGCGCGCCTTGCGCAAGGCCTGCATGGCGGGTGCGCCAGCATAGTCCAACGCTTCTTCCAGATTGATCGGCACGTTACTAGGTTCGTTATCTGACCACCACCCGCGCCACTCTGCCTCGTGCAATTGCAAGAGGTCGACGTGATCGCGTCCGAGGACGCGCAGGTTTTCGTGTGCCTGCGCAAGAATCGCGTCTGCGTTCCGGTAGCTCGCCCGATCGTTCAGGTGGCCCACTTTCGTCGCGACGAAGACCGGCTCGGAGATCTGAGCCAGCGCCTCACCCAGCACCCGCTGAGACTGGCCGTTGCCATAGTACGGCGCCGTGTCGAAATAATTCATGCCGAGTTCCACGGCGCGCCGCACGGCGGCGATATGCTCGGACGCGGTGTCCACCCTGAACGGCGAGCAACCCATGCTCAAAGCGGGCACGAACTCGCCGGTCGATCCGAAGGGTCTTCGTGGCATCACGTTCATCGTTCAATTTCTCAGATCCACCCCAGGTGGAGCAGAGAATTCCCGTATCTTCACGAGGCTGGATTCCCATGCTAACTTTTTGAGTTAACATCACGGGGCGAACCAAAAATCAGCTGGAGCCGTTTCCGTCCTCATCATGGAATCAGCACCTCTGTTCTGTCAAACCCAGCATCAACCGGGAGCAGGTAGAGGCTGCCGATTAGAGCTCGAATTCGGGACCCCAATGGAGTATTCCCGGTAGATCTCGCGATGAGGTGTATTCCGGAGTTGAATGTCCTTCCTTCTTCATAGCGGTGTTTGGTTTCACGGCGTAGCCGAGCTGCGTTCCGTCGACAGATTGCCCGGACTGCGATTGCAGCGCGTTCCCGAGTCCGTCCGGCAGGCGCTGAATGAAAAGGCAGCGAAGCGCATGCAGTCACCCGATGGGGCGGAGATTCGTTTTGTCAGCGATGGATGGGAGATCGATGTCACCCTCTCGTGTCCGGCGACTCCCTGTGAAGTCATTCCTTTCTGGGGCGGGATTCAAGGGCATGAGCGACATGTAATCTCGGAGAAACCAACGACGCTTCACCTTACCTATCCCGAGCGGTTGCGACGGATGAAGGATCGGGGTGTGGGTGCGAGCGGGTTCTCACCCGATGTCTGGCGATTGACCCTGCGCGGGTGCGACAAACATGGCGTGGCTCACTTTCACGACATCGACGGCGAAGGGTTGCGTCCGCCCGCGGCGGATCAAGTGCCGGCTCGCACCTACTTGGCGTACGGCACATCGATCACGGAAGGGTTTAGTGCATCGGCGATGCATCTCTCCTTCATCGCCCAAACGGCGCGCCGGCTGGGGACGAATTATATCAATCTCGGCTGCGCGGGATCCGGATACTGCGAGCAGGCGATGGCCGACTACATCGCGAACCGGGACGATTGGCATTTCGCGACGCTGGAAATCTCCATCAATATGGTGGGCGCGGGATTCAGTGTGGAGGCATTTCGCGAGCGGGCCGGGTACTTGATCGACCGGATTGGGGGATCCGATCCCACCCGGCCCGTCGTCTGCATCGTGCCCATTCCCTACTTCGGGGATCTCTGTGCCGGCATCGAGGGATCGCACCGGGCGGAGACGGCGGAGGCCTACCGGGAAACACTTCGCGCATTGGCGGCTGCATCGCCTCACCCCAATATCCACCTGGCGGAAGGAAGCGAGCTGTTCAAGGATCTCGAAGGCTACACGGCAGACCTCGCTCATCCGGGGGATGCCGGCATGACGGAGATTGCCGAAACCCTTGCTCGCGTCCTGGAGGAACTCTGATCTCATGCACGGTGTTTTCGCATCAACACGAAAACGAATAAAGCCGTACGCGGTCGAGATGAAATGTAATGGAGAGAAGACGGCCCACCGTCGGTTGCGAATAGGCGGTACCAATCATCTCTTTCGGCAGCAGCCGTTTTCCTTTCCAGGAAAGGCGGTGGCCCAGTGAATCGCCCGTGAACGGATCGGAGTCGGCGAGTGCAAACCCGGGGACCGGCTTGCCGCGATGGTCACGCAGTTCCGCCCGAACCTCGCCTCGGCTCGCGTCTGCGTTGATGCGAAGCTCGCGACCCGCCCAATACATTCGTTTCGTCAGCAGTGATCCCGAGCGAGAAACCGGTTCAATGCATGCCCACCGGTCCCGTTTCATTTTTGCGAGACCAATGCCGGGAAGATTCAGGCGCCCGTCGGGCAGCGGGCTTCCCCAGCCGCCGACCTTGATGTAGCGGGTCCGTCCGTTTCTATGTTCCGGGAAAAATGATCCGTTGCCGGTGATGCTGCCGTGATAGAGAATAAAGACATCATCCCCGACCTGCACCGGGTTGTGCGCGAACACGTTCATCTCATCCCAGCTTCCGGGTTCACCCGCGGGGATAAACGGTTCCCGTCCCGCCGGCCGCGTCCAGGTCCGGGCATCGCGGCTGAAGGCAAGTTGGGGTTCCTTTTTGCAGCCTTCCCGCGGACGAAAGTCTACCACCAGCCCGGCATAGCCGCCGGGTACTTTCAATGCAGCCATATGATTGAACTGGCATTCAGGAGGATCGTCGGCGTCGGGCGTCAGGATCTCCTGCGGAAACGGAATACGATCCAGATCTTCGGCGAAGCTGACCCCGATTGTGCGAAATTTGTCCCAGGTCCGGGCCTGGCCCCAGATGATCCACTTGTTCAGATCCGGATCGAATCCGTGGGCGAGCATGTTGTCGGTATTGATGGTGCCGCTCATACCATGACGCGACCGGCGCTTCCACGTGAACCCGTCCCGTGATCCGTATACGTAGAAACCGCACGTGATGGGGACATCGCGTTTGTGTTTCTTTTTCAACTGAAAGCCGTTCCCGTCGTACCAGTACTGTGGGCGTTGCCCCTTTGGCGTGCGGAAACGGGCCATGCCCATGGCTAGAAACCGATTCGGGTCCGCCGCGTCCGGATTGAGAAGAACACTGCCCAGGGGACCGTCACCGCCATAGGGAGGGAACTTCACCAGGTTGTTTCGCTTTGATCCTTCCCAGGTGACGACGCCGAGCTCGGGTTTGTGCCAGGTGCGACAGTCCTCGGAAACAGCGTAAGCCGGACGCTCTTCCCACCGAAGTTCCGGATGTTGAAGAGCGAACTTCGGATCGTTGCAATGGTACCAGAGCTTGAAAAGCATTTCCTCGTGGTCGTACAGAAGGCCGCTGTGACACCAGGCATATAGCCCTTCCCAGGGATGATCCGGGCCCAGGATCTGTTCCGGCAGTTTTTCCGGTATGCCCGGACTGCGCCGGAGCCGGTCCATTTTCTCGATGTACAGGTCGTCGAACAGCAAGTAGGTAACAGGCGGATAAAAACCCGTTTCCACATGTTGTTCTCGCCACTGTTGAATCGTCTTCAAAGGCACTCGGACCGTCGCAATTCAAAAATCGAAAATTAAGCGTTTTTACATCCGTGGTCAAACCGTGGGCGCAGGACCCACTCGATACCCACTCGACTTCAACACCTGGTTCATGTCATAAAGACTCCGGTACAGGTTCATGGCTGTTGTACGGCGTGACCCACGCTTGCCATAAACTGCGCGAACAGGTCAATGTTTCCGGACGTTTTTTTTGGTTTTCACAATTTTTTTGATCCTCTCTCGAAGAATGGGCGGCATATTCGTGGTTTCTGAGGAGATTTTCCAGCCATTTCGCTTCATCGTCCTGACCGACCTTCACGTTCGGGAAATGAACGGCCTCGACAAGCTTGAGCGCGCCGTCGCCCGCATGAGATCCGAATCGGGGGTCAAATTCCTGCTCCTGCTGGGCGATCTGATGTGGGATGACGAGATTCCGGCGTTCCAAGAGATGATGTCTCGGCTCGGGATGCCGTGGTATCATGTGCTGGGGAATAACGACAGACCGCGTCTTCGAGAATACGAGGATCAGCTGGGCCCCCTCTACCACTGCGTCCAAACGCACGGCTGCTTGTTTCTCGGACTGTTCAATTCGGTTCCGATGGCGGGCTTGGAGCAACACCGCGGGACCATGGATCCCGGGCAGATTGCGTGGGCGGAACAGATGCTGGTGCACGCGCGGAGCGCCGGGCCTGAATACCAGCACATTTTTCTTTTCGCGCACGCGCCGGTGAAAGAAAACTGGCAGGTAGAGGAAAAGTACTGGATGTTGCCGGAACTGTCCGAGCTCTTGCTGTCGTGGTGCCGCCGTTTCGACATCACGGCCTGTTTCTTCGGGCATGTGCACCGGGAAGAGTTCTGGACCTACGGCAAAACGCAGATGATTACCACCCAGTCGCTGAATTGGAATTTCGACACGGAGAATGATCTCGATCAGCCTTTCTGGTTGCGCGAGCGAAAGGAATGGGGCGGTTACCGCGTGGTGGATGTGGATGCCGAAGGCATCGAAACCACACTGCGGACCATCGCTTGGAACGTATGACAACTGATCATCGCCTCTCTAAATTCGATCCTCTGTCTCGCATCCTGTTCTTCGATGATTTCGACGAAGGGATCAACGGCTGGTGCGAACTGCTGGGCAACCACGACAATAACCTCGACAACATCAAGCCGCGCACGCGCGACCCTCGTCCGGCCCAGCTCAGCACCTGTTCCTTTTTCGACATCGGCACCCACGGCAGCGTGGACGGAATCTATGCCCTCAAACTGGCCACCCGCCCACGGGTGAACCACATGGCTCAGCTCATCAAACGAATGACGTACGTGAAGCGCGGTCTCGTCCAGATGGAGACTTATTTCACGTATAAAGCGGAAACCGTCTTCGATTCATCCATTCAGACACCTCGGCAGTGGGACGGGAATTATCACCCCGTGGAATCGATGTTCGGAGAATTCACCATCAGCAATGATGTAAACGACGGGCCGCGGGGGAGCCGGCATCACTGCGTGCTTCGCTACGTCAACACCGATCGCGAAGGGAATCTGGTGCGAAAATGGATGTACAAGACTTCACTCCAGGTGACGACCCGGATGCAGCTCCAGGGCACGCCGGTTCCGGAGGACTGGCACACCGTCAATCCGGACGACTGGGAAGAAGTTCCCGGCGGCCACTTTGCGCTCTGCCACAACGAAGTCCCCACCAAGATCAACTGGCATTATCTGCGCTGGGTCTTCGACACCGAAACCCGGCGTAACGTCGAGTTACAGGTGAATGACCGCATTATGGACCTGCGAGACATCCCGGTTCCCGTCTACGATGACACGTACCACGGTTGCGACCGTCTCCTGAACTTCATTTTTGACGTTCGGACTTATATGCCGGTACGAAATTTTCTTTTTCTGGATTCGGTCCTGGTTTCCGTGGATTGGTAACCACGAAGTCTCGACCTCAAGGAGATCACGGAATTCCGTGGTTTAAATGAAGTGATGAATTGTCAATGCAGGCTTCGTGGATGCTGAGGAGATCTCATACCGCGGTCTTGGAGAAGAACGAAGTCTTTACGGAGAACTTCGAGACCGAGCCATATGAAACCGGTTGGGCCTGCGAGGCCATCTGGTTCGTCCGCGTACTGGAGGCGACGCCGGGCACGAAACTCGTTGCCCATGCCCAGGTCTCCCCGGACGGTCTGTTCTGGTGTGACAAGGGCGACGCGCCGTTGAGCCTGGAGGGTGAGGGACTCGTCCATCTTCCTCTCCGTGATTTCGGCGGGTGGCTACGCCTGCGCTGCGAACTCAAGGGTGAGCGTCCGTCCGCGAAAGTACTGATCTACCTGTTTCTGAAGGAGTGAGATAAGCGGGTTAGAACGCGCCCCACACCGAGGGCTGGAATTCCAGCCGATGCTTCATCTCATCGGTATAGGGCCCGTCCCACTCGACGGACCCGCCAAGGGTCGCCACGTTGCGTCCGACTGGCTCGATGGTGAGGTGATGAAGTTCCCGGGTTCCCCACCCGCCGGGATGGTTTTTATAATTCCAACCGCGTGGAAAACTTTCCACCCAGACGTTGAAGTCTGCCCAGACCACGAGCTTGGCATCGTCGCTGTCGGTCACCGCGATTTCGTTGGTGTTCAGCAGGATCGACGGCGCAATCGGTCCCACGTACATGTACCCTGGGATGATGGTGTTCCCGTTCCCGGAAGCAAGCCATCCTTGTTCCTGTGAGATCCATCCCCCCGGACAATAAAAGATGCCCCGGTTTTCGCCGAAATAGGTCAGAAAATCAGGATCACGGCGGGTGTCGGTAAGACGGAAAACGGGAAAATTACCATCCCACACCGCGTTGCCGTCTGACGCCAGGCTGTGTCCCAGCAGGTATCCATTGTGGTCGCCGGCAAAGAGGCGCGTTCCGATCTGGAGTTGTCGCAGATTCGAGGAGCAATGGGCGATCCGGGCCCGCTCCAGGGCAGTCTTCAGCGCGGGCATCAGCAGGGCGGCAAGGATCGAAATAATGGCGATCACAACCAGTAACTCAATGAGCGTGAACCCACCTGCCGGGGCACTGTGGTTGATCCTGCGACTTGACACGTTGAGGCTCACATTCGGGGAATGTGCACAATTCTGTTCCTGATGAGAAGGGAAAAGAGATTCCGCGGCCGAGTGAAAGATGCGATTTGTACGACTAGCATTCGGTCATGTGTCCCATTTATCCCTCCCGCGAAGACAGCGTTGGCGCTGGCGTGTAAAGCCGCGGCAGCGCGGCAACGGAAGGTGCGCGCAAGCCTGGGCACGGCTTCCACCAATCCCTGGTGAGCACGGCCTTCGTGACACGGAGAATCCGGACGTAACAGAACTCGCCAGAGTTTCGATTTACATAGGAGAGTTCTCGAGGCCGTACTCGGAAGTCTAGTGTAAGGTGTAAATATCCAACCGAGTGCGGTTGCCAGCTTTCCCGGGACCAAAGGAAGGGAATGCGGTCGTGACCTCATCCGCTATGAACGTATCCTGCGAACGATTTCGCCGGCAGGTCAACATCAATGTCCAAGGAAGGCGTACTCGTGCATGTATCGTCGGGGATTCTGGAGCAGGCGATTGGGCGAGAACTGGATTTATGCAGCTTGCTCGGCATAATAATGATTCAGCATTCCGCCCAGAGCGAACTCGCTACCGGATCACCCGGGGAATAGGAAAGTGACACCGGAGCTGCTGGAGGGGCGGCTGGCTGCCCGTCCGCATCACCTGGTCCGGCTTCACCAGGAGAACCCGGCACCGCCACGTCCGGAACCTGTACCACCACCACGCTGATATGTGGCGCGACCAATAAATCCTACCGGAGACAGGGCTGCCGAGGGGGTGGGACGGGCTGCTGCGCCACCCCGACTCCGGCGCCGAGGTACGGATCACATCACCCCCCATTAAGGTTGGATCCAGCCCACCGCCCCGAGCCCGAGACGTGCCGCGACAAGTGAGCGAATCGCCGTCACAAAGTAACTGACGCCCTTCCAATGGGCATCTGAATCTGGCGTCCACCCCCGGCTAACGAAAAGCCGTAAAAGTGCGGCCGTGCGGCGTCCAAGAGAAGACCTCGACCCGGAAATCTTCGTCTAGCCCGCGCGAAGCGTTCTCGCGAAGATCAGACAAATAACGACACAGGTTCTTGAAGCGTACTTGCGGGCGTGTTCGACACACTACCCGCGCAGGATCGGGCATCGCTCGGCCTCATTCAGGCATCTCCGGACCTTGGCGTCCTATTGGGTCTCTTTTCAGCCGTTCGATGTATTCCTGTAGGTATTTTTTAGAATCTTGGCCCGATTCCACGCCGGGACCTGCTCCGAACGCCTTGAGCAACTCCGCCCTTGGGTCCCCCTCGTCCGCCGGGGACCTTCGTCTATTTCGGGAGTCTCGTTTCCGCAAAGAGTTCTGCGAGTTCTTCTGCCCCTTTCCCGCCATGTGATCTTCCAGCCACTTGCTAATTTGCCGCTCGGTGCAGCCCAGGTCCCGGATGGCCGCCGAGACTCCCTGCTCCCATGCATACGCTGTCGCGAATCTGCGAAACTCGGCGGGATTCTTTCGGAGCAGGGCGAGTTCCTCTTCCTCAGGAGGAGGGATCTCATTGTCAAAGCCGGGGATCATGCAGCGTCCCCTAACGAGTCTTGGAACTTTTGGATTTCCCTAAACCAGATGATCAAAGAGTTCGATTCCGTTCCCTTTAGGGGTGCCACTTTTTCCGCTCCGTTAACCGCACTTAACTTGCTCGATCATGGCGTATTGTGTCGCGTGCAAGTCCTGGGCGGGTACGCCAATGCATTCCCTTGGGGCGAGAGGGTGTCCGGAGAAGTCGGTGCTTCGGTGCAACGGCCCTCAATAACGGGAACCCGGGATTCGAGTTGCGTTAGCGTGCTACGCACCTACTAACGATAGTTTACCGCTGCGACGGGATTGGCGCGCCTCGATTGGAAAGCAACAAGAATTCGTCCCCATAGCGACCCTAGACCACCACATTTTAGCTATCTCAGCGTTCATGCGCGAATGCAATTCCCCCAAGAACAGGACTCCGTCGTTCGAGAGGCTCGATTCACCGGAAACCCTGTGAAAAAGCGGCCGCAATGGAATTCTCGTTGGGAGAAATACGGCTCAGTTTAGGTCATCCAACGGGCTTCGCACATCGCGTCCGTCGGGATTCAAGACGTGCAGGTAAATCATCGTGGTTTCCACGCTCCTGTGCCCGATCTGCTCTCGCGAAATGCGCATCGTAGCCCTCATCGACGAGCGCGAGGTGCTCGAGCGTATCCTTCGGCACCTCGGCCTGTGGGAACAAGGCATCC
>Ga0310123_10000563_pt1 | contig 32841 bp, 30 predicted proteins | sample CB6_AW_1057_MG_FD_203505 | JGI IMG/M metagenome (GOLD analysis project Ga0310123, IMG submission 203505) | Marine microbial communities from Western Arctic Ocean, Canada - CB6_AW_1057 | ecosystem: Environmental > Aquatic > Marine > Oceanic | place: Canada: Western Arctic Ocean | collected... | reverse complement strand
CGCTGGACATGTCGTTCTTGATACCTTACTCGATCGCCCAGTTGTTTGTGGCGTACCTGAGCGATCGGCTTCAGCGGCGCCGGGTGCTGGTTTGCAGCCTGTTGGCCAGTTCCTGTGCATTGGCCGCGATGGGATTCTCCGGCGGCCTCTATTCGCTGATCGGATGGCGAATCGTGCTGGGGTTCTCGCAGTCGGCCAGTGTTCCGGCGATTGCCGGCGTGATGGCCGACTGTTTTTCGTCGAAGAACCGATCGACGGCGATCGGGGTCTACAACCTGTCGTTGAACCTGGCATTCATCACTGCCGGAAAGTACGGCGGTCTGTTCGCCGACTTGCCGAGTATGGCGTTGCCGTTTGAGGACTGGGGGATCGGTCCTGCCGAGTTGTCGGGCTGGCGGATGGCGATGCTCAGTTTCGGTCTCCTGGGGGCCACCGCCGCGCTGGGTATCTTCGCGGTGATGCCCGAGCCCGAGCGGACCGAACGCCAGTCGCAGCAGGGCCTGGGCACCGAGGGGGCGGCTCTGCACGTGACGGTCGGTTCGGTGCTGAAAATCCGCTCGTTCTGGATGCTGGCGATTGCCTTCGTGTTCTTCTGCGTGGTGGCCAACGCCCACGACATGTGGCTGCCACGGTACTACGTCGAGGACTTCGAGATGACCAACGAGGCGGCTGGTCAGTTCGCCACGGTCTGGAGCAAGACGGCGACGATCGTGGGCCTGTTGCTGGGCGGGTTCCTGGCCGACAGGCTGGCTCGCCGTTGGCGAACGGGACGAGTACTGGTCCAGGTGCTGGGGATTGCGATCTGGGTGCCGGCACTCTACGTCCTGGGCAGCACGGCATCTCGGGGAATGCTGCAGGGAGTGATGGTTGCCTACGGGCTGGGCTATGGTTTCTACGCGGCCAACCTGTGGACCACGACTTTCGACGTGATCGATCCGGCCGCCCGTTCGACCGCGATCGGATACCTGAACGTGATCGGCATCGCGGCGGCACCGACCACGACGGTGATCGGCTACCTGGTCGACGAGCAGATCCTGAGCCTGGGCCAGGCAATCTCCGGGCTGTCGCTGGTGGCCGCTGTGATCGCCACCGTGCTGGCTGTCAATGCGATGACGTTTCTGCGTCACGATTACCGTGGCCCGCTGTCGGCCGAGTGATCGTCGAAGTCCCCGAAAGCAGCCGACGAGCAGGCCGCGTCAGCCCGGGCAGGGGTTCTTACCCGGTGGCCATCGCCTGGAGTTCCGACCACGAGTGGCGTTCTTCGGCGGCGTAGATCAACCGGTCTCCGGATTGTGGCCGGCAATTCTACCACGAGGTGAGACTGTCCGGGCCCCGGTGTGACACACAGTACGTTGATGTCTCTCTCGAGCAGTTCCTGAGCCATCTGGGTGTAGCTGGCATCGCTGTCGTCTGGGACATCGGTACTGAACAGCGTCGTGCCGCGTGAATTGCTTGTGATCACCTCGATCAACTGTGCGATCCCCGGGTCCTGGGCTTCCTGGGCCAGCAGGTTGCCGCTGATGCCCATGCTGAAGACGATCGAGTCGCAGTGGACCGAATCGAACAGCGGCCGGTGACTGGGATTGATGCATTCGGCGACGATGTGGATGTCGGGCTTGATGCTGTCGATCACGGCCACGGCCGAGGCGACCACGGCGTCGCTACCGGGGTCCTCGTAGGAGGTCGCCAGCACGATGGCCTTGCTGGCCTTGTCGACGCAGGCACGCAGGTAGGTGGCACGATCCAGGACCGAGCCGCGGACAAACAGGATGTGAGGGTCCTGGAACGGCAATTCGTCAATCCGGTCGCTGATGATGACGATGTCGGTGGACTCGTGGCTGGGGTCGGCCTGGAGTTCGGTGACGAGTTGATCGAGACGCTCGTTGGTGGGCGCATTGACGATGACGATGTGGTCGTGTGCCAGGATGTTGGCCATTCCGCTTCTCCTGCGTTCAGCAAATTCGGTCAGGGCGTCGATCGTCATGCCGACGATCATCGAGAAGGCACCCAGCCCGACGATGACGATGAAAAACACGGTCGTGATCCGTGCTCCCAGCGTCGTGGGGAAGAAGTCCCCGTAGCCGATCGTGGTGATCGAGATGATGCTGTACCAGATCGCGTCTCCGAAGCTCAGCGGCGATTTACTGACGGGGCCTTCGAAGAAGTAGAAGCCGATGGCATTGCCGAGGATGGCAACCAGCATGACGCCCAACACCAGCAGCGGGCGGACAAAGCGCCGCGCGCTGAGACGGCGGTAGATCCGGGCGAAATGAAGCAGGTGCATGAGCGGGCCAGGGCCCCGTGGCTGGGAACAGGACAATTGAACCCGTGAGGAGCTGTGGGGTCAAACAAGAAGTGCCGTGCCGCTGCCGTGGCCTCCAGGCCAGCGGGTCCAGAAGAACTGCGTCGGGTGTGTGGATGCACCACGTGGTCACCAGGGACGAAGCCAGGGTATAATTCGAGCGAATCTTCTTGGCGCATCTGGCCCAGTGCGAGTGTTTGTCGTGCACAGTCACTCTGTCTGCTACTGCACCCGATTGACGGTCGCGGTCTCGTTGCTCCTGGCCTCTTCGGTCGTCGCCGCCGGCGAGAACCAGACCTCTGTGAAGACGCTCCGCCGGTATACGACTCTCAACTCGATCGGCGTTGAGTGGGACATCGAGGGTGATGCTGATCACGATGCCAGGTGTCGGGTCGAGTATCGGCAGTCGGGACGTGCGAAGTGGTCCCCGGCGATGGACCTGTTGAGAATCGACTACCACGGTTACTACGACACGACGAAGGCCGACCGGCGCTACAACATGCTGGCCGGCAGCATCTTCTTTCTCAGGCCCGGTGCTGCATACCAGGTGCGACTGACGCTCGAGGACCCTGACGGGGGTGGCCGGGTTGAGCAGTTCGAGGTGAAGACCTGGTCCGGGTTGGTGATCCCGACCGACGGACGACGGTTGCACGTTGTTCCCGGTGGGGGTGGTGGAACGGGAACCGCCGCCGACCCGTTCCGCGGACTCGCCACCGCCGACGCCCAGGCAAAGCCCGGCGATGTCTTCCTGATGCACAAGGGAGACTACGGACGGTTCTCCCCGAAGACCTCGGGCCTGCCGGGGCGACGGGTGCACTGGATTCCCGCCGGCGACGGCCGCGTCGACCTGCATCACCTGAACATCCACGCCAACCACCTGTGGCTGGAGGGGTTCCGGATCACCCGGATCGCCGAGGCGGCCCGGAACGGGGTGCGAGACCGGATCAACGCCACCGACATCGTGCTGCGAGGCAACCTGATCCAGGGGTTTCACTACGGGGTGCTCGTGGGACGGTACAAGGCGACACGCTGGGTGATCACCGACAACGTGATCGTTGGAGACAAGAATCGTCGTACCGGTAAGGGCTACGGCAGTGAACACTCGGCGGGCGAGGGGGTGGAGTTGAACCACTCAAGCCACCACGTCGTCTGCTACAACACGATCTCAAAGACCGCCGACGGGATCTCGTATCCCGGCCGCAACTGCGACATCTTCGGCAACGACATCTTCGAGGTCTCAGACGACGGTCTCGAACCCGACTACGGATATGGCAATGTCCGGATGTGGGGCAATCGGATCCAGGAGACTCACAAGGCGGGCATCAGTTTTCAGCCGATGCTCGGGTCGCCCTGGTACATCATCCGCAACCAGATCATCAGTGACACGACGATGTTTAAGACTCGTGTCTGCGATCGGTTCGTGATGATCAACAACAGTTTCATCGTCGGCAAATCCGGAGTGGGCGCCGCCTACCTGATGCTCAACTGCGTGTCGCGAAACAACATCTGGTACAACCTCCCGCACAACGACTACTTGTGGATCGCTCACGTGGCCGACCCCAAGCAGGTCGATTCGATTCGTCGTTACACCAACTACCCGCTTTCGGAGTCGGGATTCCATCCCTCGTGGGCGACCGATCTGGATTACGACGCCTTCGGCAAGCAGAAGCCGCCGGCCGGTGTCTTTGTCGGCGATGTCTTCGGCTGGTACGACACTCGTACCAAGCGGCAGACGCATTTCGGTTCCGTCAGGGAGTTTGCAAAATTCCTGCCGGGTGTCGAGTCGCACGGGATCGACATCGATGCGAAATCGACGTTCGAGAACTGGTCGCTGCCGGCGGACCTTTGGCGGAGTCAACCCGGCGGCAAGGTGATCGACATTCCGCCGCAGTTGATCACGTTGAAGGCCGGCGCCACGGCGATCGACGCGGGCGTCGCGCTGCCCAACATCCACGGCGGGGGTTTCGCGGGCAAGGCCCCCGACCTGGGAGCCCACGAGCGTGGCCGACCGCTTCCGCACTACGGGGCTCGAAGAGGTGCGGCTCTGAAACAACACGCCAACGACTGGGTGCTGCCCGAGGAATTGCGAGAAAACGATGAGTGATCAGCCGGGGAACCGGGTCGAGAGTGTCGATGATCTTCGAGCATTCCAGTTCCTGGAACTCCCCGCTGCGGTTGGACCGGACTAGTACCGCGATCACGAGTCGGTGCCGGATCGACGAAGTGGTCATCGATTTCGCAGTGTGATCGGTTGGCGTTCGAGTTCCGAGAACGGGACTTGCTGCTTGAGCGTCGTGGACGTGTCGTTGTACCGCTTGCAGACTCTCACGGGCAGCTGCTTGGGCAATGGCGCTGTGGCGACAAGCATGTTGTGTCATTGACCTGGCGAGCTTGAAACCCAATTGTGCCATCTGACTGCGACGTGGCCGATCAGCTCAAGGGGACGACATGAACACAGCCGATTGGATTGTCGCTGCCGGTTGGGGACAGCTCGCCGTGGTGATCGGCAGCCTGGGGATTCCCAGGGCACTGAACTGGAAGGGCGAACTTCAGCAGGTCTCACCCCTGGTTCGCCAGATCTTCTGGACCTACGCCGGCTACATCCTCTGCACCAACCTGGCCTTTGCCCTGGTCTCGATTCTTGGCAGCGAAAGCCTCACCGACGGGTCAGCCCTCTCCTCGTGCGTCTCGGGTTTCATCACCGTGTACTGGTTTGCCAGGATCATGATCCAGTTCTTCTACTTCGACCGTGAGTCGGCACCGAAGGGTCTGAAGTACACCGTGGGGGAAGTCGTGCTGGTGGCGCTGTTCGTGTTCTTCACGGCAGTCTATGCGACGGCGACGTGGAACAACCTCTCGGCGACCGGGATCGCATGAGCCAGTTTCTGCCCTCCGACATCGCCGTCCTGCTGAACAACGTGATGCTGCTGGCAGCCGTCATCACGCTGGGCTACTGGGTGACGGGAATCAGTCGCCTGGGAGTGGCGAGAGTGCTGAGTTGGCTGACGACGTCGGCCTCGGTCACTGCCTGCCACCGGCTCTGCGCCGACGAAGCTGCCGGATACCGGATGGTGTTCCTGATCGTGACCTTGTTGTGCGGGATGAAAGCGGTCGTTGCCGTCGAATCCCAGGCGTCGGGCAAGCCGAGACTTGGGTTCCTGCCCTGGCTGGCCTTCTGCGTGGGATGGCTGGGAATGCGGATCGAGACCTTCAGCGGGCTGGGCAAGGGCCCGCGCGGTGACTGGCTCGCCTATCTGAAAAAGGGCACCGTGCGATTGCTCGCCGGGCTCGTGTTCCTGTCCCTGGCGTTTGCCGTGTCACGGCTGCCGACCGACAGCATGTCACTGCCAACCAGGAAGATCGCGGTCACCTTGTTGATGTTCGTCGGATTCAGCCTCGTGGTTCACTTTGGCATCATCAACCTGATGGCGGGCGTTTGGCGGCGGGTTGGTGCAGACTGCCGGTCGATGTTTCGTGCTCCGTTGGCGAGCTTCTCGCTGCGAGAATTCTGGGGCAGGCGATGGAACATCGGGTTCTCGGAGATGACGGCACTGGGCGTGTACCGCCCGCTGCGGACACGCCTGGGCACGCAGGGAGCGACCTTCATCGGTTTTGTGTTTTCCGGGATGCTGCACGAGTTGGCGATCACCGTGCCGGTGATGGAGTGTCTCGGACTGCCGTTGTGCTACTTCGCTTTGCATGGATGTGCGATGCAGGCCGAGACGCAACTGGAACGACGTGGAGTCGTGTTCCGGGACCACCCGGTGCTGGCCCGCATCTGGACCAGCGGGTGGATGGTCCTTCCGCTGCCTCTTCTGTTCCCGCTGCCGTTTCTTCGAGAGGTCCTGTGGCCGATGATCGAGTGGTATCCGGTGTGAGGATTGCTCAGACTGGGACTCGTCACTCACACCAGGCGATCATTCATGAAGCCCGTTGCAGCCGTGTTTTTCTGTCTACTGCTCGCTTCGGCAGGTGGACCGCTTTTTGCCCAGGACAACGCCAAGAAGATCCTCGGCCAATACCAGGCCGCGGCACGTAAAGGCGGAGACGTCAAGCGGGGCGAGGTGGTGTTCAAGTCGAAAAAGGCCGCCTGTACGAAGTGCCACATCCTGTCGGGCACCGAGAAGAAGGCCGGGCCGAAGCTGGGCACGATCGGCGACAAGTTCACCCGCGAGCAGTTGATCCGCTCGGTGCTCGAACCCAGCGCCGGGATTCATCCCGATCATGCGACGACCACGGTCGTGACCATAGCCGGCAAGACCATCAATGGCGTTGTGCAGGCCAGGAACAAGCAGCAGATCGAGTTGGTCGACGTTGAAGGGAAGCTGGTGCGGATTGCGGCCGAGGAGATTGAACTCGAAAAACCCAACAAGACCTCGCTGATGCCATCGGATGTCTACAAGCAGGTCACCGCCGTGCAGTTTGCCGACCTGGTGGCGTACCTGGGTAGCCTAAAGCAGACGATCGGCAAGTCGCGGTGGGTGGGGATGCCCGACGTGATGCCGATGATCAAAAAACCGGTGAGGCTGGAGCGGTTGCACTCCAACGCCATGAAGTTCGATCACCCGGTCTGCGTGATCGCCAACCCGGTGGCGGAGGGCGAGTACTTTGTCGTCGAGCAGAAGACTCGCCGGATCTACCGCCTGATCAAAGGCAAAGGCAAGGGCAAGGGGCAGGGCGACTTCAGCACCGACAAGAAGGTGCTGTGGGTGGACCTGAGCAACGAGGCGTCGACGGGGCAGTTCGAGGGCGTGGTGTGCCTGGCCTTTCACCCCGACTACAGGAAGAACCGCAGGTACTTCGTCAACTACCACGTGCGGAACCAGGGCAGCCACTTCTCGCCGATCATTGCCGAACGCAAGGCGGCGGGCGATTTTCAGAAGGACGCCGGAGGGAAGTCGCGGCGGCTATTGCAGATTCCCCAGGCCACCGACCTGCACTGGGGAGGCAGCCTGGCCTTCGGGCCCGATGGCTACCTGTACATCGGGGCCGGTGATGCCGGGCCGCAGGAGGATCCGGATGGAAACGGCCAGAACCTGGAGGTGCTGACCGGGTCACTGTTGCGGATCGACATCAATCGCTCGCAGGGAAACCGGCCGTATGCGATTCCGAAGGACAACCCGTTTGCCAGGACCCGGAAGAACGCCAGGCGACTGAAGGCTGCTCACCTGGAGAACGCTCGCGAGGAGATCTACGCGTTTGGCCTGAGAATGCCCTGGCGGTTCAGCTGGGACTCGAAGACCGATGACCTGTGGGTCGGCGATATCGGACAGAATCTCTTTGAAAACGTCCGGATTATCCGCAACGGCGAGAACCACGGCTGGAACGTCTTCGAGGGGTTTGCCGCGTTCTCGGATCGGTATCGCCGCAAGGCCGAGACCTACATTCCGCCGGTGTTGTCCTATCGACGCAAGGACGGCGTGTCGGTGACGGCCGGGTATGTGTACCGCGCTCGTAAGAGCTCGTCGTACTACGGCGCGTTCATCTTTGCCGATTTCGAGTCGAAGCGGATCTGGGCCATGACCCAGAAGAACCGCAAGCTGGTCAAGGTCCGCCAGATCGGTGTGTGCCCCGAGAAACCCTGCTCGTTCGGCATCGACGAGAACGGCGAACTGCTGGTGATCGGCTACGAGGGGACGATCTACCGGCTGGTGCTCGAGGGATCGGTGTTCGAGTAGGTCCGAAGCGAGTCGGCTAACTACGACATCCAGCTCTGCTTGCGGGCATGCATCGAGAGCCACAGCAGGACGGCCGCCAGGACGATCACGACCAATGACATGATCTTGTCGGCGGTTCCCAGGACGTCTGAGCCCTTGGCGATGAACATGGTGTATCCCATCTGGATCACGACGGAGACGAGGCTGACGGCAAAGAGGGGGGTGGCCCACGACTTGCGAACCAGCAGGCCGATGCAGGCCAGGGTGCCCGAACTGACGGCCAGGAAGTAGACGACGTAGATCCAGCCGGGAATCCCCTTGGCCCATTCCTGGGCCTCGGGGGTCATCGCCTTCATCATTTCTTCCGGGATCAACATCTCCGCAGCAAACGCGGCACACCCCATCAGGTTCCACAGCAGGGCGATGACGGCGACAATCCGAAACCAGACCGGTATCCGGGTTGGCGTGTCTTCACTCGCGACATCTGAGTGGGTTTCCGCTGCAGCGGTCGGTTGCGTCTCTTCGTTCAGGACTGGGTCCATCGCGTGTCTGTGGGGTCCGGGCAGCGATGACTTCGAAACACAGATCCTACCAGTTGACGACCCGGTCATCATTGCCGGCCCTGCTCTCGAGTCACTCCCCGGCAGTTGCAAGCGGATCGGGACACGGCGGTGTCACTGATCAATCAGACGCCGTCGACCCACTCGGCAAAGAAGGCAAACGACTCGTCGACCTCGGCTGCGTCGTCCAGGATGGTGTCGTTGCCATCACCGCCGCGGACGGTATCGCTGCCGCCGTCGAGACAGTCGTTGTCGACTGCCAGCACGGTAGCATCATCGACATCGTCCCCCAGTAGGACGTCGTCACCGGCGGCAACGGCGACGATACACTGAAGGGGATGCGAAACGCAGACACGCTCAACGGAGGTGCCGGCGACGACTGGCTCGATGGCGGCACACAGGATGACCGGTTGAGTGGCTGGACGGGTGACGACGAGTTGTACGGCCGCAGTGGCAACGACACGCTGGTTGGTGGCGAGGGTCACGACAGCCTCTACGGCGCGGCTGACAACGACATCCTTCAGGGCGACGACGGCAAGTCGGAAACGTCTCATACCCGGGATGACGACCGCCTGGATGGCGGCGACGGGACCGACACGGTTCGAGGTGGCGACGGCAGTGATACGATGCTGGACGATGAGTCGGAGATCGACGAGAACTTCACTTACTGGGACGCATGGGTCGACGTCGTCTAGAGATGTTCCGGAGATGGCCCGCTAGCTCTCCAGGCCCAGCACTTCGCGCAACAGCACGGTGGCGTAGACGCCTGAAGGAAGCGTGACTTTCAGCTTCAGGCCGCCGGTGGCCGGTTCGGCCACCAGGTCGTCGGCGGCCACCATCAGCTGACGGCGGGTGCCATGAGCCACCCGCGAGAATTCGGCGAACTGATCCTCGGTCAGCTCCCACCTCGCCAATCCCGCTTCGTCCCACTTCGCCGCGTCGCCCTCGGCCCGCCGCATCTTCGGGCCGTGCATCGGGCCGGTCAAAGCCACCTCACCCGCCTCCAGTCGCGACTGGTCCGCCTCGGCATTCTCGCAGACAAACATCCCTCCCGTTTCGATCTTCTGCAACACGTCTCCGACGGTCACCGTCGTGATCCTGCCCTCGGTAATCCGGTTGCCCAGCACGCTGTTGAAGACCATGGCCTGGGCGGCCGAGATGCACAGCCGGATCAGAAATCGACGCCGTTGTCGAGGGATCTGGTTGGTGCGGAGCTGTCCCTTGAGCAGATCGAAGCCCTGCGTTGCCGTCTGGCCCGCGTGGCCGAACCGCTGAGGACCGAAGTAGTTGGGAAACCCACCGGAGGCCACTCGCACTGCCGACTCACAAACCCCCTCACGCAACGGCTTGGCAATGCCCCGCACGTGGATCTCGAACCGGTTCGCCACCAGATGACCTGTCTTCAGCTTGTTGCGATGACGTGCCGACTTCAGGACCTGCACCGCCGCGGTCTCGACCCGATCCAGTTGCGACTCGGCCGTGGCCGGAACCGAGACCCACTGGCGTGTGATCGCCCGGCGGTCCTTCATGCCCGCGGCCCCGATGTCGCGGGTCGGGATCTTCAGCGTGCTGGAGAGGTGCGTCAGGAGACCCTCGGCCGAGATGTCTCGTTTCTGGATCCACAGGAACAGGTGCTCGCCCTCTCCGCACGGCTCGTACGCCGCCACCTCCTCGACCACGAAATCCTCGGGGTCACGCTTGATCACAGCGTCGATCGACGGCGCTTCAGCGTCCAGGCGGGGGAGATAGGGCCAGATTTGCATGTCAGGTTGCCTACGGCCGGATCCGGTAGGGCAACTCTTCACCGGCCAAGCCCGCTTCGAGGTTCTCGATCGACATGTTCATCATCATCTCGCGGGCCCGGTTCGACGCGCTGCCCAGGTGTGGCAGGATGATCACGTTGTCGACACCGAGCAACGGATGGTCTCGAGGCAACGGCTCGGGATCGGTCACGTCCAGGGCCGCTCCGCGGATCTGGCCGGTCGTCAGTGCGGTGTACAAGGCGTCGGTCTGGACCACCGGCCCGCGTGCCATGTTCACCAGGAACGCCGACGCCTTCATCGTCTCGAATTCGGCCGGGCCGATCATCCCGGTCGTCTCGTCCGACAGCGGACAGTTGAGTGTCACGAAATCGCTGGCCGCCAACAGCTCATCCCGCGTCGCGTAGCTCACGCCCAGTTCCGCCTCGGTCGCCTCGTCCCGGTTGCGGTTGTGGTAGAGCACGGTCATGTCGAACCCGGCGGCCCGCCGTGCCACCTCCTTGCCGATCCGCCCCATGCCGATGATCCCCAGCGTGCTGCCGCTGATCTCCTGACCGATCAATATCGACGGGTCGTAATGCAGGAACTCGGGACTGCGTGCGTAGAGATCACCGATCCGCAGGTTGCGGCCAACGGCCATCACCAATGCCATCGTCATGTCGGCGGTTGCCGCGTCCAGGCAGCCGGGCGTGTTGCCGACCGGGATGTCCCGTTCCTGAGCCGCCACCAGGTCGATGTGGTCCACTCCAACGCCGTGATTGCTGATCACCACCAGCTTCGGCATCCGATCCATCAACTCACCGTCGGCCAGCGGGTGAGCGTAACTGATGATTGCGACCGAGCGGGCCAATGCGTCGGAACCCTGCGACGGGTCCCAGTCCAGGACCTCGTAGCGATCGCCCAACGCTTCGCGGAACATCTCCGGAAGCCCATCGGCCATGATCGGAATGCACTCGGTCACCGTCGCTTTTCTCCTGGTGTTGGCCCGTCACAGCCCAATTGGGCTGGCGTGACAGCCGGCAGGCGGGTCGCCATCATAGCCGACGATGACCAACAAGACGATTACGCTCGAAGAGCCCGGACGGTTCGTCCTGGGCAAGACTGACGCCCCGTCGCAGCCGGGACCGGGTGACGTGCTGGTCGCCGTTCGGCGAATCGGCATCTGCGGCACCGACCTGCATGCCTTCCGCGGCCAGCAACCCTACTTCACATACCCCCGCGTGCTGGGACACGAACTGGGGGTCGAGGTGCTGGAGCTTGGTGAGGGGGCCGAGGGTCTCGCGGTGGGAGATCGGTGTGCGGTCGAACCGTACCTGAACTGTGGCCGGTGCCGTCCCTGCCTTGCTGGGAGGACCAACTGCTGCAGTTCGCTACAGGTGCTGGGGGTCCACATCGACGGAGGCATGCGGCAGACGATCAAGGTGCCCGCCAACAAGCTGCACACCAGCGACCGCCTGACACTCGAACAACTCGCCCTGGTCGAAACACTCGGCATCGGTGCTCACGCGGTTGACCGCAGCGGAGTGTCCGACGGCGAGGACGTGCTGGTGATCGGTGCCGGCCCGATCGGGCTGGCCGTCACCCAGTTCGCCCAGATCGCCGGTGGCCACGTCACGGTGCTCGACATCAACCCCCGCCGACTCGCCTTCTGCCGCGACCTGTTCGGAGTCCCCCGCACAATCGTCTCGGGCCAAGACGGTCTCGAGCCGATCGAGCAGGTGCGGGAGGCATTTGGGGGGGAGTTGCCGACGGTGGTGTTCGACGCGACGGGGTATCCGCCATCGATGAACGCCGCCTTCGATTTGACCGGCAGCGGCGGCCGTCTGACGATGGTCAGCCTGGTCCAGGCTGACATCTCGTTCAACGACCCCGAGTTCCACCGCAAGGAACTCACCGTACTGGCCACCCGCAATTCGACCGCCGAGGACTTCCGCCGCATCATCTCGCTGATCGAATCGGGCACCGCCGACACCACGCCCTGGATCACTCACCGTACCGGTTTCGACGGCATGATCGGCGAGTTCCAGAACTGGCTCGACCCCGAGTTCGGGGTGATCAAGGCGATGGTCGAGGTGGAGTAGTCCGGGGGCCAACGGGTCTAGGTGATGTGCGCCCCGATCGCCTCGGTGTAGACGGCATACAGCGACTGGCTGCCGGTCATGAACAGCCGGTTCCGCTTGGTGCCTCCGAAACAGACGTTCGAGCAAATCTCGGGCAACAGGATCTGCCCGATCCGGGTCCCATCGGGCGCGAAGATGTGGACTCCGTCGTAACCGGCACCGACCCAGCCGGCGCTGGCCCAGATGTTGCCGTCGCGGTCGGCCCGGATCCCGTCGGCGAACCCGGCCTGCTCCTCACCATCAATCTCCAACGCCATCGACGTGAACTCGCGGCCGTTCTTGATCCTCTTTCCGTTGTCGATGTCCCAGACCTTGATGTTCTTCGGTGCGTCGGGGTAGTGGCTGGCACCGGTATCGGCGACGTAGAGCTTCTTGTAGTCGGGCGAGAAGCACAGGCCGTTGGGCTTGAAGATCTCGTCGGTCAGCTTCGTCACCTTGCCGCTCTTGGCATCGATCCGGTAGATCGCTTCCTTCTGTAGAGGCTGCACGCTGGTGGTGTTGGCCTTGTGGCCCTCGTAGTTCATCAGGCTCCCGTAGCCGGGATCGGTGAACCAGATGGCCCCGTCGTCGGGATGCACGATCGCGTCGTTGGGAGCGTTCAGCTCCTTGCCGTTCACCTTGTGAGCCAGCACGGTGATCGTACCGTCGTACTCGTAACGGACCACGCGGCGGTTCCCGTGCTCACAGGCGATCTGCCGACCCGCGAAGTCGAAGGTGTTGCCGTTGGAATTGCCCGAGGGGTGCCGGAACGTGCTGACGTGGCCGTCTTCCTCCAGGTACCTCATCTGCACGTTGTTGGGAATGTCGCTCCAGAGCAGGTAACGGCCGACGCCGTTCCACGCCGGACCCTCGGCCCAGAGCATGTCCTTGCTGTGGTAGACGCGACGGATGGCCGAGTTGCCCAGCTTGTACTTCTTGAATCGATCGTCGAGCACAACGATGTCGGGGTCGGGGTAGCGAATCGGCTGGGCGTTCGCACCGTAACGGCTGCGGCCCTTGGGCGAGGCCGCCTTGTCCTGGCCTGAGGCCGCGCGAGCTCCCAGGGCGATCGCCGCGGCAGCACCCAAGAAGTCGCGGCGGGCCAGGCCCGAGTTGTTGTGATTTGCATGATCAGACTGGCCTGGCTGGTACTGCTTGGTCGTCATCGCTGTCGTCCTCGTGATGTGGGTCACTGTGTTCAGGTGGGTTGTCTCGTTGAGTCTCACTTCGCGGTGTCGATCGCCAGCATCCGGACGCAGACCGGTGAGGGCACCCGGATCACCGAGCCGGTCTCGGCCAACTGGCCCGTCTTGCGGTCGATCTTAAGCACGTGAATCGTGCCCGAGCCCTGGTTCTCGGCCAGCAGGAAACGGCCCGAGGGATCCAGGCCAAAGTTGCGGGGCGTCTTGCCCCCGGTGCTGTAGTTACCGACGTAGGTCAGCCTGCCGGTCTTTCGATCGATCCTATAGCTGACGATCGTGTTGTGGCCACGGTTGGAACCGAACAGGAATCGACCTCTCATCCCGACTCGTACCTCCGCGGTGCTCATCCCCTTGCCCCGTTTTTCACCCGGTGGCAGTGTCGAGATGGTCTGGATCTCAGAGAAGGTCCCGGCCTTGCTGTTCCACGAGAACGCGGTGACCGTCAGGTCGATCTCGTTGATCACGTAGCCGAAGCGGCCGTTCTGGTGAAACGAAAAGTGTCGCGGACCGGCTCCGGCGACCACCTTCGGCCCGGCCGGCTTGTTGGCCAGCAGGGTCCCCTTGGCCGGGTCGAACCGGTAGACCAGCACCTGGTCCATGCCCAGGTCGGCGGCGACGGCGAATTGGCCCGAGGGGTCGATGTTGATCGAGTGAGCATGCGGGGCGGCCTGGCGCGGCTTGAGCAGACCCGAGCCCTTGTGCTGCACGAATGACGACGACTCGCCCAGGCAACCGTCATCGAGAATCGAGTAGCCGATCACGCTGCCGCCGGTGTAGTTGGCCACCAGCACGGTCTTGCCCGAACTGTCGATGACCAGGTGACAGGGGTGAGCACCCCGGGTGGGCTGCTGGTTCATCAGGTTCAAGTGGCCGGTCTTCGAGTCGATCTCGAACGAGCTGATCCCGCCGCTGTTTTTCAGGCCGTCCCACTCGGTGGTCTCGTTGACCGCAAAGACATGCTTACCGCCGGGGTGAATGGCCAGGAACGATGGATCGGCAGTTTCGGCCGCCAGGCTGACCTTGCCCGCCTTGCCGGTGCGGGTGTCGAAGGAGAACTGGTAGATGCCCTGGCTATCGCCCTTGGTGTAGGTGCCAACGTAGACGCGCACGGTTCGTGATGCTCTCTTCTTCTTGGTGGTTTTCTTGTCGGCTGCGGTGGCTGCGGTGGATACGGCCAGCGTAAGAGTGAGTGCCAGGAGAACGGCCAGGCACCGGGCCGGGTTGCACGGGAGGCTGGTCATGGTGTGTTCCTTGGTCTATCGATGGCCGGGATACTCCCCGTCATTGCCGTGAAGGGGGATCGATGATTGTCGGAGAACACTCGGTGATTCTCAAGCAGCCCGGCCGTGCTGTACAATGTTGGAGCGTGAAACGCGGCACCTCCGACGTTTATGGGACCCGACTGATGCACTCTCGCTCGTTCACCAGGCTGCTGTTGGCCGCGGGAATCGTGTTGGCGGCCCTCGGTGGTGCAGGCAACTCGACGGCCCTGGCCCAGGGCCGTGATTCGGCCGTCGGGTTCCAGTTCCCCACCAATTCCGCCTCGTGGGTCAACTCGCAACCGTTCACCCGCGAGCAGATCAGCGGCAAGTGTGCGGTGATGGTCTTCTTCGAGGAGGGGTGACCCAAGTGTTCGGGCATGTGGCCCGATTTGCAGGCGGTCGCCCGCAAGTTCCAGGATAAGCCGGTTCTGTTCCTCGCGGTCAACTCGGGAACACCCCGGCCGCAGCTGCAGTCCTACCTCCGCAAGAACAAGGTCCGCTGGCCGGCGATCGCCGACACCGACCGGTCGTTCGAGCGAAGCTGCGGAGTGCCGACGATCAGCCTGAAGAACATCTACCAGGTCCGGATCATGAAACCCGACGGCACGCTGGTCGCCACCAGCCCGACCCGGATGGAGCAGGCTCTGGCTGCAGCCATGGGAGCGGCGAAGTGGAACGTCGACCCCAAGGGAATCCCGATGAGCCTGAAGTCGGCGTGGGTCCACGTCGAGTTCGGCAACTTCGCCTTGGCGGCGGGGACCCTGAAGAAGGCGGGCAAGTCGAGGAAGCCTGAAACCAAGCAGGGAGCCCAGAAGCTGCTCGACTACGTCGACAAGAAGATGGACAAGCAGATCAAGGACGCCAGGACGGCCCAGGCCGACGGGAAGGCGTGGGTCGCCTTTCGCGGCTACTCAGACGCCGCGGTCCGCTACAAGGGCTACGAACTGCCCAAGGACATCACGGCCACGATCCAGAAGCTGAAGGCCGACCCGGACGTCAAGAAGGAAGTGACGGCCCTGAGAATCCTGGGGGCGGCCAGGAGAAAGCTGTACGGCAAGACCGCCTCGGCGCGGAAGAGCGGGTTCCGAGCGTTGGAGCGGTTGGCCGATCAGCAGGCCGAGACCCAGGCCGGGCAGGAAGCTCAGCGACTGATCGACTCGCTCAACAAGCGGTAACCGAGTTCGCGAGACTCCGGACCCTCACCGCCAGTCCGCCGGCCAGCAGCTGGTATGCCAGCCGCTGCGGATCCTCCATTCGCGGAGCTCATCGAGCAGCGCACTCTTGGCCCCGGCCGCCTCGGGATCATCCCAGCGATTGATCACCTCGGCCGGATCAGTCTCCAGGTCAAACAACTGCCCCCACGGCTCGTCGAGGAAGTGGACCAGCTTCCACCGGCTGTCGCGGACCATCGTCACGAATTCGGTCCCCTGCAGAATGCCATCCTTGCCGTGCTCGGCGTAGACGAATGGCCGAGGCGTCCAGTCACGACCTTCGAGTGCGTCGCCAAGCGAGACCGCTTCGAGTGACGCGGCGGGTTCCAGGCCGGCCAGTTCGAGCATCGCAGGGCCGACGTCCATGTGCTGGCACAACCCGTCGATCTCGACCCCCGCCGGGTAGCGACCCGGTGCCCACGCGATGAGTGGCACCCGCAGGATCAGGTCGTACATGGTCCACTTCTGGCTGTGGCCATGATCGGTCAGGCAGTCGCCGTGGTCACTGGTGAAAAAGACAACGGCATTCTCGAGATAGCCCTTCGAGTCGAGTGCCTGCAGGATCCCGCCGACCTTCTCATCGATCATCGTGACGTTGGCCAGGTAATGAGCCCGCTGGCGGTGACGCTGCTCGGTGGTGGGATCGAGCAGGTGGATGATCGAGTCGTGGTCGACCTCCGAATTGTGCTGCCGCATTTCCTGGAACGGGGGAGGCTGCGAGGCCAGTTCCGCCCCGGTCACCTCCATCAGCGGCAGGTCCTTCTCGAGGTACGGTTCGAGAAACCTGCGGGTGGGGTCATAAGGTGGATGCGGGCCGGGGAAACCGATCTGCAGGAACAGCGGCTGCTCGGAGACGGGTTTCGAGTCGATCCACCAGGTGGCCAGGTCGCCGACGAACATGTCCGACTGCATGTCCTCGGGCAGCTCCCACTCGAACGCACCCAGGCATTCGGAGTAGTCGGCTCGCTGGCGGTAGAGTTCACGTTGCTGCTTGACCAGCCCGCGCGCGTGCAGCGCCTTGTCCCACTCGTCGTAGTAGTACCGTTCTTCGAGGAACCGGTCCTTGTTCTCCACGACAAATCGTTCGTGGAATCCGAGCGGCGTGTGGTAGGGGTAGGAGTGCATCTTGCCGATGTTGACACAGCGGTATCCCGACTCGGCAAGGTCCTCGATCCAGCTCCGCTTCCAGCTGTCGGCGTTCTTGAGGATCCCGGTGGTGTGGGGGAAGTAGCCGGTAAAGAGGCTGGCGCGGGCCGGAGCACACGAGGGTGCGGTGATGTGGCAGTTGCTGAAGCTGACCCCTTCGCGGACGAGCCGATCCAGGTGAGGGGTATCCATGTAGTCGTAACCCAGCGCGGCGATGGTGTCGTACCGCTGCTGGTCGGTGATGATGAAGATGATGTGTGGGCGCAAGTCGGTCATCAGCAGGCTCTCCAGGGGACCGGTTCATTCTGGCGGTTGACCAGTGAACTGTCATTGGACGCGCCCGCCCTAGAACCGAAACCCCAGCCCCAACCCCAGGGCGTGACCGCTGTGGGAAATCGGTACTTCGCCCGTGAGTTCCAGGAACCACGTTTCGTCGAGCCAGGTATCGATCCGCCCGCCGACCCGGGTCCCCTCGCCGAAGATCCCGTTGTCGAAGTACTTGATGTAGGGCGATGCGGCGACCGAGGCGGTGGGCCGCCACTCGATGCCGCCACCGGCAACCCAGCCGAAGTCTTCCTCGTCGAAGACAACGCTGTCCGACGAGTCGCGATAGTCGACGTCGAGGAGGAGGTACTGTGCGGCAACAAAGATGTAGGGGTCGAGCACCTCGTCGGGTCTCGAGTGGCCGGTCAGCCCGACGCCGAAGTGCTGGGCGCCCACGGCCATCTGGTAGGGGCCGAAGGACGAATCGACCGCTTCACCCGACGCTTCGCGATGGCCCAGGAACGCCTGCAGGTCGAGTGTCTTGGAGATTGGCAGGTTGAAGTCGACGTTGAGTGCCAGGATGAAGTCGTCAATCTCCTCGAGCGCCGGATTGCCGGTTTTCAGCCGAGACATCGAGACACGGGTGTAGCGGGTCCCGAGCAGCTCGGATGACGGCTCACCGGGACCCGGTTTGTAGCCTCGCGGCAACTGGCAACCGGCCGTGGCCACGACCAGGCCACCCAGGCACATGACCCACACGATTCGACCGCGTTTCCACAGCACCAGTTGTATCCTCGGATCTCACACGGAGCCGGTTTGTAGCTGACGAGGGCCACGGCCTGTAGGCGAATCTGCCGGAACCCCGATCCAGGGACGGCCTGGTCACACGACTGAGCTATATGTCTCGTTCAGGAAAACCAGCACTGGCCGTGACGAGTCTCTAGTTGCCCGATGGAGCTGGCCTGCGACTGACGGCCAACTGGAGATTGGTCTGTGCTGGGGCGTAGTCCGGTACGAGCTCCAATGCTGCCGTGTAGTCGGCCGAAGCACTCGCAAAGTCAGCCAGGCGGAAGTGAGCGTTTCCGCGATTGAAGAGCGCCTCGTGGTCCGTTGGACTCAGGGCAATCGCCGATGAGAACTCGCGGACTGCTGCGTGAAACTCCCCTGATTCCAGGAATCGGACGCCAGCATTGTAGTGCTGGCTGGCCAGCCGGGCGATCGCTGGATCCCGGGAACGGCTGGCCATGGCGGAGACGGGTAGCAGCGTTTCCTGTCCGTCCTGCTTCGTCGCGGCCTGGTAGAGCCGACGTGTTCTTGGAATCAGTGCCGCCAGGTCTGCGATCCTGGTGTCATGGGACGGATGCGTGGACAGGAAGGGGTGGTTGCCGCTTTTGGATCCGCGGGCAGACATGCGCTGCCACAGAGCGACCGCCGCAATGGGGTCGTATCCCGCTCGCGCCATCAGCTCCATGCCGATCGCATCAGCTTCAGTTTCTTGAGCGCGACTGTGAGGCAATCGGACGCCATACTCGGCCATTGCCCGATAACCGAGGCCGAACGCGAGTTGACTTTGAACGCCTCGAGTCTTGGCGTACTCGTCGACGAGAACCCTTCCGAGATTCCGCAGTTTGTCTTGAGTGCGATCCTCACCCCCGTGTCGAGCCAGGGCATGTGCGACCTCGTGAGCCAACACTGCTGCCAGGCCGCCTTCCGTTTGGCAAACGGGAAGAATGCCTTCGAAGACGACGACCTTCCCGCCTGGCAAGCAGAATGCGTTCCACTTGTCGACCGCGACCACCTGGAATTCCCACTTGTAGTGTGGGACATCAGCGGCGGCGGCAATTCGCCAACCGACTCGCTCGACCACCTCTCGGATCTTCTCGTCCCGGGAAGGTGGGTAGGTCTTCAGGAGTTCACGGTACGCACGCTCACCTGCAGCGATTTCAGCATGCTCCGAGCCCATCAACAGTTGTGTCCGGCCCGTCACCGGCACTGTTCGACACGCAGCAGTCAAACCAGTCATCACTGCCACGAGCACCACGAGAACGGGTGCCCTGTCGACGGCAGATCCCAACGCAGAACCACTTGCGGGCATGAGATCAGAACTGCAGACCGGCACCGCAGCCGAGCATGCGTGTTCCATCACCGAGTGACTGATTGGCTTCGAGGAAGAACAACAGTGTTTCACCCCCCCAGATGTTGAGCATGGCACCGATCGACGCCCCGCCATTCCCATATTCATCCTCGTCGGTGTAGCTCAAGTAGGGGCTGATCGAAGCGTGCTTGTTTAGTTCACACTGCACACCCGCTCCAACGTTGAAGCCAACCATGCTCTCGCTGGCGCTACTGTTGAATTCACCGCTGTAACCGCTCGAAGATGCCTCGAATTCCATATCCATGTACATCAGATTGCTGAATACATACGGATCAACCGCATTGTTTGGCTGAAAGTGGCCAACCAGCCCGGCACTAACACCGACTGCCGTGAAGTCGAGATCCACCGTGTCAAATCCATCCGTTATCGACGTCCCCATCCCCGCTGAGCCGAGGCTCATACGCAAGTCGACGAACTCACTCAGAGGCGCATTGACCATCAGCGACACGCCGGCGGCATTTCCGAACACGTCTCGCAGTTCTTCATTTCCAGGACGTACTGTTCGTCCGGCAATTGCAACAAACGGCTTGCCCAGGATCCCCGAACGACCCGTAGACCGCCGCTGAGGTGGATCACCCTGAAACTGCCGCGGTTGCCTTGAGTCCGCTCCTGGAATCAGGACTTCAGTGGGTGTCGTTCGATAGCTGGCATTGGGTGCCAGTTGAGTCCCGTCCGATGTCAGAGGCGCCGTCACAGCAAGCGACGACCCGGTCGTGAAACCTGGCGACTCAGCCGATTGAGCCCGAATCTGCCGCCCGGCAAGTGAATCCGATACAGACCCTCGTCCCTGCACCAGGGATTGGGAACTTTGGCAGCCAGTCCCAGCCAGTATCATCAGTGACGAGAAGGAGTCCAGCGCACCATTCCCACGACGCCATTGCACTTCCTCGAATTACCAATGTGAAAAAAGGACCTCTCTGTCCTTTCAACTCGCAGACAGCCCCGAGCGCCATGCTCAACCAGAGGTGTACGTCTGTGAGGGAATGAAGGCGGGTCAGCGATGGACTTATCTTCAAAGTCAGTTTTCAACACAACCCCGATTCTCAGCCCTGTGGCGACTTGTGCAGACGAGCCAGCGCAAGGAGGCGTCTCCGCAGTCGTCGATCTACCACTCCACCCGCTGTCCCACCCCTAGCACGGCCGCGTTGGCCAACGTCACCCGGGCAGCCATCGCGTCTTCAACCGCCAGGCCAACCGACTTGAACAGCGTGATCTGCTCATCGCTGGTCCGTCCGATACAGCTGCCGCCAACCAGCTCGGCCAGCTCGGCCACCACGTGGTCGCGGTCAATCACGCCGGCCTCCAGCGGCTGCAACAGGTCCCCCGCCTCCTCCCACGCCGACTCGCAGTCATCGACCACCACCCGCGCACGGACCACCGTCGCCGCGGGCACCTCGACCACATCCCTCTGGTACGATCCGACGGCGTTGATGTGAGTCCCCTCGGCGAGATCGGCGTCGTCGAAGACCGGCGTGCTCGACGTGGTCGTGCAGCAGACGATGTCGGCACCCCGGATCGACTCCCCCGAACTCGCCACCCCCTGGATGTCATCCGGCAGACCCTCTCGGCTGGACAACTCCGACACCAGCCTCTCGACCGATTCAGCACGTGGTGAATACACCCGCACCTCCTCGATCGGCCGCACGCAGCAGACCGCCTCGATGTGACTCCGCGCCTGGACTCCCGCGCCCAGGACTCCCAGCACACGGCTTTCGGTTCGAGACATCAGGTCGGTGGCGGCTCCGCTGACCGCCGCGGTTCGGATTCCGGTCAACGTGGCTCCTTCGAGCAAAGCCAGCGGCTCGGCCGTCCGGGGTTCGAGCACCAGTACCGCCGCCTGGATGCGAGCCAGCCCCTTCGACGGGTTGTTGTCGAAGACCGAGACCACCTTGACGGTCAGTGCATCAGGCCCCTCGCCGCCATCGACAAAGGCGGGCATCACCAGCGTGGTACCCGAGTGTGGAGCGACCGGCAGTTGGGCCCGCAACGGCACAACCGCCCGACCCTCACCCAGCAAGCCAAACGCCTGCTTCATCGCGGCAATGCACTCGCTCATCGGAAGACAACGGCGGACGTCGTCAGCATTGAGAATCAGCATGTCGACAGGCTACCGTGGATGGCCTCTCACTGGCAAAGACATCAACCTCGAGCCACCATGCCACGCATCACACGCATCCAGGCCTTCCAGGTCGACCTGCCGCTTCACGAAGGCAGCTACAAGTGGTCGGGTGGCAAGTCGGTCGAGGTGTTTGACAGCACGATCGTGCGGGTGGAAACCGACGAGGGCGTGACGGGGCACGGCGAGGTCTGTCCGCTGGGTCCGTTCTACCTGCCGGCCTACGCCGGGGGAGTCCGGTCGGGGCTGGCCGAGTTGGCTCCACAGCTGATCGGCTCCGAAGCCACTCACCTTGACGTCCTGCACCGGCAGATGGAACGGGCACTCAAGGGACATCCCTACGTCAAGACGGGCATCGATATCGCCTGCTGGGACATCCTGGGCCAGGTCTCAGGCCGACCCGTCTGCGACCTGCTGGGTGGCCGCTTTGGTGACGACTTTGTGCTCTACCGCGCCATCTCGCAGGAGGACCCCGCCACGATGGCCTCGCGGGTGGCCGGATACCGGGCCGAGGGGTACCGGAGATTCCAGCTGAAGGTAGGCGGAGACCCGGACGTGGATATCGAGCGGATCCGGGCTGTGGCTGCCGAACTGGAACCCGGCGACCGGCTGATTGCCGACGCGAACACCGGCTGGGTGCAGCACGAGGCGGCTCGGGTGGTTCGGGCCGTCCAGGACATCGACGTCTACATCGAACAGCCCTGCCTGGGTTACGAAGAGTGCCTGGCGATCCGCCGTCGGACTTCTCACCCGTTTGTGCTCGACGAGTCGATCGACGGGCTGGAGATCCTGCTGAGGGGTCATGCCGACGGGGCAATGGACGTGGTCAACATCAAGATCAGCAAGTTCGGCGGCCTGACGCCGGCGCGGCAGGCCCGCGACCTGTGCGTGAAGCTGGGAATCGGCATGACGATCGAGGACAGCTGGGGTGGAGATATCACCACCGCCGCGATCGCACACCTGGCCCACAGCACTCCGACCGAACTGCTCTTCACCGCCACCGACTTCAACAGCTACGTCACCGTCAGCACCGCCGAGGGGGCTCCACAGCGAGCCGGCGGCCGGCTGGCAGCGTCGACCGAGCCGGGCCTGGGCGTGGTGCCCCGCGACGACGTGCTCGGTGATCCGGTGCTGAGCATCGAGTGAACCGCCTCTGACGGTGAATTCAATGGAAACAGGACGCTTTCGGCGACACCTCCGGACCACGGTCGTGTTTAATGGAACCAGTCGCTGCTGATTCTCCGTTTTCCTCCAGGTTCAAACGCACATGACACGCCGTGTTGCATTGATGCTGGTTTCGCTGTTGGCTGCGGTGGCTGCGCCGCAAGTCGATGCCGCCGGAAAGATTGCCTGGTACAGCACGCTGAAACAGGGGCTGGCCGTCGCCAAGGCCAGCGGTCGCCCGATCCTGCTCATCTCGGCCGCACCGCACTGCCGCGGTATCTCGGGCATGTGGTGACCCGGCAAGCAGGAGATGGACAGGAGTTTCCTGTCCCACGCCGGCGTGGTCGCCGCCAGCCGCGACTTCGTCTGCATTCGACCGTTGACCTACGAGAGTGCTGCCGAGGCGCCGTTCCTGGAGAGCCTGTTTCGAGGCCGCTCCGACGGACTCGAAAACACCGTCTTCGCAATGCTCGGGTCCGACGGAAAGACCCGGCTGTGCCGCACCGGCCGCAGCCCACGATTCGCCTTCGCCTCACCGAACAGCATGGCCACGGCAATGAAGGAGATTCTCAAGAAGTACCCCAACACCAGGCCCTTCGATCAACCGCTGCCGCTGCTGCCCAACGTCCGCCTGGGGCTCAATGTCAGTTCCTGCGACAGCACTCCCCTGGCAATTGTCTACTCGCCCGACCAGGCCACACGCACGCGACTGCAACAGCAACTCGCCAAGCTGGCCTGGAAACCCGACCACGTCGGGCAGGTGCAGTACTGCATGGCGACCCGGCCTGAAGACCTGAAGCCGCTGGGCGGCAAGGCACCCCGGCCGGGCATTCTGGTCGTCCAGCCGGGTATCTACGGCGATCGCGGCCAGCTGATCTCCGCCGTTGACCTGACCGCACAACCTGACGAACTGGCCAACGCCATCGACTTCGGCCTGCTGGCTTCGGAATTTCAGGCCAAGAACATGCGGTTTCACGTCTCACGAGGACAGCAACTGGGCGTGAACTGGAAGACCGCGATCCCGGTCACCGACTCCGGTGGTCGGCGACGCGGCCGGCGACGGCCCGGGAACTGATCACAGGGCCCGACAACTTCGTCTTCATCTCGGAAATTTCTATGACCGATCTCAATCGACGCAATCTCCTGTGCCAGGGCCTGGCCGGATTGGCCGCCGTCGGCAGCGGCTCGCTGCTGCTGGCCGAAGAGGCCGCCCCGACCGATGCGGCCCCCGACGTGCACAACTACGAGAGTTTCCTCGACAAGCAGGGCATCCCACAGATCGCTCCCGCCGCCGCCTGGGAACCCACTCACCCCGATATCCTCGGCCCGTTCTTCGTCACCGGAGCCCCGTTCCGAGGCAAGGTGACTGCTCCGCTGGCCGAGGGACAGGTACTGGTCGTCCGCGGGCGTCTCTGGGGATTTGATACCAAGAAACCCATCAAGAACGCCGTGCTCGATGTCTGGCAGGCCGATCACAAGGGTCGCTACGACATGACCGACCCCAGGCAACCACCCGAGTGGCACGAGTTCCGCAACCGGATCCGGCTGGTGACCGACGAGACGGGGTACTACGAGTACGAGACGATCCGTCCGGCGGCCTACCGTGCCGGACGAGGTATCCGGCCGGCTCACATTCACTACATGGTCCAGGCGCCCGGCTATGGCAAGCTGATCACCCAGCTCTACTTCAAGGGTGACCCCAACCTCGCCAAAGACCGCTCGGCACGACAATCCAACCTGCTGATAGCGCCACAGCAGAAGAAGGTGACCGGCGGAACCTATCAACTGGCCACCTTCGACATCGTCCTGGCCAAGTCGGCCCAGGCCACCAGGCGGCGGAGATAGAACAAACCAGGCTCACACCATCCAACCAGACCTCCTCTTCCTGGCGGGCCAGGAAATCTGAAACCGGAGACCAACATGACATCTCTAAGACACACCCTGATCTCGGCCACCGCCGTGCTTGGCCTGGCCGTCCTGCTCAGCCTGCCGACAACCGCCGATGAGCCCGCCAAGAAGGATGCTCCACCCAACAAGGACCGCCCCGACGCGGCCAAGAAGGAAGGCCCTCGAGATCGGCCCGACGCCAAGCCTGCCGGAGACAAGCCCCGACGACCTGACGCCCGACGCGGCGGAGACAAGCCCCGACGACCTGACGCCCGACGTGGCGGAGACAAGCCCCGACGATCTGACGCCCGACGTGGCGGAGACAAGCCCCGACGACCTGACGCCCGACGCGGCGGTGACAAGTCCGGACGACCTGAGGCCCGACGTGGCGGTGACAAGTCCGGACGACCTGACGCCCGACGTGGTGGAGACAAGTCCGGACGACCTGACGCCCGACGTGGTGGCGACCGACCCGGACGATCTGACACTCGACGCGGCGGTGACAAGCCCGGACAGCCTGACGCTCGACGTCGCGGAGACCGGCCCGATCGGCCCAACACTCCCCCTGGATTCGACCCCCTGCCGCCGGAAGACGGCGACAGTGACCGCCGGTCCGGAGGGCCCGGGGGACGCGGCGAGAGAGGCTCGGGAGGCCACCCGCTGATCTCGATCTTCGATCGCAACCGTGATGGAGCGCTTTCGAGCGAAGAGATCAACAACATTGCCACAACCCTGAAGCGACTCGATCGAAACGGCGACGGCCGGATCACCTCCGACGAACTCCCCGGCCCCCGATTTGGCCAGGGTGGTCAGGGTGGTCAGGGTGGTCGGCCCGGTTTCAACCCGGGTGGTCAGCGCAGTCGTTTCGGCGGTCAACCGGGCCAATCCGGTTCTCGCAGCCGAAGTGGCGCGGCCGGACGAGGCAGCTCGGGAGGACGCTCGGCTTCAGGTGGACGAGGCGGATCCGGTGGACGGCCTTCAGCCGCCGGACGACCTGGATCTCCCGGACAGGGTGGACGCAGTCGTGCCGGTGGTCGTGCCGGTGGTCGTGCCGGTGGTCGTGCCGGTGGTCGTGCCGGTGGTCGTGCCGGTGGTCGACCGGGTCAGCCGGGGCAGGCAGGTCGACCGGGTCAGTCGGGACAGGCCGGTCGGCCGGGACGAGCCGGCTCACAGGGACGTGGACCGGACCCTGATGCCCTCATCGAACGACTCGACACCAACAAGAACGGAAGACTCGAAGCCGACGAGCTCACAGGTCGACTGGGCACGCTGCTTGAACGGGGAGATTCCAACAAGGACGGCGGGCTCGACAAGGATGAACTCAAGAGGGTCTTCGAGAGCGGCCGCGGCGGTCGGCCCGGTGCCCGACCCGAGGGTGCCGGACAACGGGGGCGAGCTGGTGAAAACCGTCCGCAACGGCCCGATCGACCCGGGCGTCCTGGTCCGGATCGCAAGTCCCGGAAAGAACAGCCTCGCAAGAAGCCTGCGGCCAAGAAGGCGGTCGACGCCTGATTCGCCTGGCGGCAAGCCTGCTGCGGATCTCCCGCTGACGAGGCAACCGGCGCCGGCCGATCGGCTAGCGCCCGGTCGCCTCAACCCGATACAGACCGGTGCGGGTCCTGAGGTACAGGCCGTCGTCCACGACTGCCGGCGAGGCCATCAGGCCTGCAGCGAGACGATTCACGCCGAGCACGCGGACCTGGCGTCCCCGTTGCAGCACCGTCGTGGTTCCCTTGCGGTCGAAGAAGTAGACACGGTCGCCGGCAATGATCGGCGAGGCACTGAAGTTGCCTCCCAGCCGATGCCGCCACAGCAACTTGCCGGACTCGGCATCGAGACAGCTGACCACGCCCTTGTCAGTGACCGTGTAGATCAGCCCGTCGGCAATGACCGGCGAGGGGGTCGAGGGCATCTGGGCGGTGGCAGACCAGTTGACGTGTGAATCGGTCACATCGCCGCGGCCGCCGGGACGAATGGCCAGGAGGTGAGGCCGGGCGAAGTCCGTGATGACATAAACCAGGCCACCTCCGGCCACCGGCCTGGGCACCGAAGAAAAGCCCTTGTACGTCAGGTGCCACAACTCGCGGCCAGTTCGCGGATCGTAGGCGTAGCACCCCTGGGCGGCCGGGCTGACCAGCACCGGGGACTTCTTGTCACCGACGAGCAACGGGGTGGAAAACGCCTTGCGGGCATGAGTCGGGATCTTCGCCAGGTCAATCGACCGATCAACCCGCCACGCCGTCTTGCCCGTCGCCTTATCGAGGGCCGCGATGTACTGACGATCGCGTCCGTCGCAATGGAAGATCAACAGGCGGTCAAAGAGGATCGGAGACGAACCGGCACCCTCCTGGTGGTCCAGGTTCACGTCGCGGCGTGTCCAGAGAATCCTGGCGGTGGCGGTGTCCAGGCAGGCGGTGCCGTCGGTCCCAAAATGCACGTAGACCCGGCCGGCTTCGATCACCGGCGATGGGCTGGCATGGCTGTTGAGCTGGTTGATCGGAGCAGGCTTCTCGATGGTGAACACCTTCACCCGGTGCCGAAGAGTTCCATCACTTCCCACGCACAACACGAACAACGACTTCCCGCCATCATCGGCTGAGGTCATCCACAACTGGTCGTCCCAGGCGACCGGTGTCGACCAGCCCTGCCCCGGCAACTCGACCTTCCATCTCACGTTCTCGGTTTCACTCCAACTCAGCGGCAACCGGGCCGAGGCCGCCCGACCATTGCCCGCGGGGCCGCGGAAGTCGGGCCAATTGCCCGCCATTGCGGATCCGCTCGGACAGAGAGCCAGCAGGCAGAGAAGGACGGGGTGAGTGAACCGGACGTAAGACATCGGGAACTCGGAGTCGGGGGGAAGGAAGAGCCGGGGTTGAATCGGGTGGAAACCCGGTTGATGATCTCTTGAACACCAACACAAGCCGCCCGGTGTCGTGCCTCGTCCGGACCGCGAGGCCCCAACTATGACAGGCAGCCTCGGTCGATGTCCACCACGCTCACAACACTCGACTTCGTCCTGCTGGGCCTGTACCTGGCGGGCACGCTGGGGCTGGGGCTGTGGATCGGACGCTCGGTCCGCACCGGCGAAGACTTCTTCCTGGGCGGACGGCGACTGCCCTGGTGGGCGATCGGGATGTCACTGGTCGCCACCGATATCGGAGGCCCCGACATCATTGGAGTCGGGGGAGCCGCCTACAGACACGGAATGGCGGTGGCGAACTTCGAGTGGATCGGCTGCGTGCCGGCAATGATCGTCGGGGCACTGGTCTTCATCCCATTCTTCTGGCGCACGGGCGTGACGACCATCCCCGAATACCTCGAACGCCGTTTCGACGTCAGGGTCCGCACGGCACTTTCGGTCTGCTGGCAGATCTTCATGGCCTGCAACCTCGGCGTGATGCTGCTGGCCAGCGCACGGATGATGTCCGAGCTGTTCGGGTGGGGCGAGACAACCTGCATCCTGGTCACCGCGGTGCTGGTCGGGACCTACACCATCGTTGGCGGACTCGCCGCGGTGGTCTACACCGACATGATCCAGTGCAGCGTGATGATCGTCGGCTGCCTGGGAGTCCTGGTGCTGGGACTGGTCGAGCTGGGAGGACCGGCCGAGTTCTGGAGTCGACTCGAGCCGGCCCAGAAGGCACTGGTGCTGCCGGTTGACACCGACACGCCGTTCCCCTGGACCGGGATCCTCTTCGGCCTCGCCCTGATCCTCAGCCCCGCCTACTGGATCGGCAACCAGGCAATCGTGCAACGAGCTCTGGGGGCCAAGAGCCCTTTCCAGGCCCAGGCGGCATACGTCTGGGGTGCTATTCTCAAGAGCCTGATCCCGGTGATCATCGTCGGGCCCGGGCTGGTTGCCGTGCTGCTGTATCCCGATCTCAAGCAGGGTGACCACGCCTTCCCGCAACTGGTGGCCGTGCTGCTGCCGACGGGACTGCGAGGCATCTTCCTGGCCGCTTTCCTGGCGGCGTTGATGTCGAGCGTCGACAGTTACCTGAATTCGGCCTCGACTCTCGTCGCTTACGATATCTACAAGCGCTTCATCGCTCCCGACGCCGATTCCCAGGCAATGCTCAGGATGGGAAGACGGGTGACCGCCGGCCTGGTCGTGTGGGCGATCGGGTGTGCACTGCTGATGGCACGGCTCGATGAAGGCATCTACACGATCTTCCAGACGCTGATGTCCTTCTTCCAGGGTCCGGCACTGGCCGTGTTGATCGCCGGGACACTCTGGAAACGTGCCACCGGTACCGGAGCACTGGTCGGATTCCTCGGCGGACTGATGACCACCATCGGCCAGTTTCTGCTCAACAACCAGACCGTCTGCGGACACCTGGGCCTGCAACCTCTGTTCCAGATCGAGGACCCGTTCCTTTATTACTCGATCTGGGGCTTCCTGGTCTCCTGCTGCCTGCTGGTGGCCGTCAGCCTGGCGACTCGACGCGAACCCGATGAGAAGACTGCCTTGACGGTGCTGAAATGAAAACAACCTTCCTGCACCAGATCGGCGAGACGATCCGAAACACGATGGCGGCAGTGCCCCTGTCGCTGGTCAGCTGGATCTTCGTGGCGATCCCGCTGGTGCTGCTGATCTGGGTGCTGTCGGCGAGGATCGGGGATGCGGGTGACGGGGTCGACCCGCATAAGGCCCGCTGGCTCCGCATCGGCGCGGCTGTCGCGCTGCTGTTGCAGATCGTGATCTACGGACTGCTGTAGGCCAGGCCAGTGCCGACGAAGATCACTTGCCAGACTTCTTCCCCGACTTCTTCTGAACCTTCAACTGCGGCAGCTTGGCGAGGTACTTCTTCGGATTTGCCGTGAAGGCCACTTGGCACTTGGGGCAGCAGAACCAGACCTTCTGCTTCTGAAACGTCACGACCTGTTCAGCATCGATCGGCTTTCCGCTGACCGGACACTTTGTCTGCAGGGTGAAGCCCTTAGCGAGTGATCCGAAGACGGCCGCGACCTTCTTGTCGCCCTTGAGCGTTGCCAGCTTCTTGGCACAGCCCGGGCAGCAGACCTTCAGCTTCACTCCGCCGACGGTCACGGCAACCGAAAGAAAGTCATCGAGGGCGTGGCCCTTCAGTGGGCAGGCCACCTGGACAATCTCACCCGTCTGGAACCACTGCCGGTGCACCGCGGTGGTATAGACCCTGGGAGTTGCGTTGAAGATGTCCGGGCAGCTCTGGCAGCAGAAGTAGAGTTTCTTGCCGCGGTACGTCACCACCGCGTCCTTCTCGGCCGGCTCACCCAGCACCGGGCAGGTCGCCTTGAACTCCTTGGGCTTCTTGCTGGCGGCCTTTCGCTTGGCTCGCGTGGCATGTTCTCCACCGGCGACATTCATCGCCAGCGAGTACACCTTGGTGTTGCAGGTCAGGTACAGCGTCTTGCCGTCGGCACCTCCGAAGGTGACATTCGCACAGAACTCCTTGGTCGGGATGAACCCCACCGGCTTGCCCGCGGCCGACGCGACCCAGACGCCGCCCCGGCCGGTGAAGTAGAGGTTGCCCCTGGCATCGATGGTCATGCCATCCGGGGAAGACATGTTCTTGGTGCCCGGGTCAAAAAAGTCCTTGCCCTTGCCGGTCGTTCCGTCGGCCTTGATCGGATACGACCGCCACATCTTCCGCTCGCTGTCGCCCACGTAAAGCACCTTGCCGTCATTGGAGGCGATCAAGCCATTGGGCAACGGCATGTCCTCGATGATCAGCCTGATCTTGCCGCCGGGGGCCATCACGTAAACCTTACTCGTCTTCTTATTGGCAAAGTCGGGGTCGGTGAAATAGATGTTGCCTTGGGGTGTCTGGCAGATGTCGTTGGGCTGGTGCCACTTGTTATTGACCGCCAGCGCCTTTGAGTCGCCAGGTCCTCTGGGACCAAACGAGTAGCTCATCAGCCGGTGCCCGTAGGCCTGGGCACCCAGCAACCGACCATCCAGGGACAACCACGTCCCGTTGACACCCTCGGACTTGTCGAGCCACACCGTTCCCTTGCCCTTTGCGTCGAGCCGGATGATTTGCTGGTTGGGCTTGTCGCCACCGAAGAAGGCGGTGAAGTAGAGCTTGCCGGTGGCCGGGTCCCAGGTCGGGCCCTCGTGAAACGCCGCGCTGGAAAACACCTCGACCAGCACCGCTCCCTTGGCCACCGTCGACGGCAACTCGGCAGCAGTCGCCGGCACGGCCGCGGCCGCGAGCACCAGGAACGTGGAAACGCAGCGAGTCGCCTGCGGCACGGTACGGATCATGAGTCAGTCTCCTCGAGTGGTCGATCAAACTGTTGGCTGGGTTTCATTGCAGCCGATCGAGGCCGATGAGGCAAGCGGGGTGCCTGCGTGGCACACACCTTTCGCACCACCGTAGAATGCACTCCCATGTCGACGTCCGACTCCACACCCGAACCATTGCCAACGCCCGAGCAGTTGGCCGGCACCGCACGGCTGCCGGTGGTGATCCCGGTCGCGTTGATCAGCTTCTTCTACGCCAACCTGCTCGACTACGCGCTGCCGTTGTACCTGGGTGCCCGCGAGACGGCGGCCGAGGCGGCCGGCGGGTCGTTTCCCAGGGGAATGTACGCCACCGCGGCGATCTGGCGAGTGACTCCCTGGATCATCGGGCCAATCCTGGCCGGCCTGTTTTCACGACTCTTCGGTGAACGACTGGTCTGGTCGCTGGCCCTGCTGGGCAAACTGGCCGTCCCCCTCACGCTACTCATGCACCCTCACCCTCAGACCATCTCGCTGATGGCCATCTGGCAGGGTTTCACCGGAGCCCTGATGTGGATCGCCGGGCTGTCACTGGTGCAGATGGTCCCGACTCACCGCAAGGGCTTCGCCAACGGGCTGCTGATGACATCGATGGGAGTCGGCAGCCTGCTGGGTCCGATCTGCGGTCGCATCCTGCTGTACCGGGGCGAGGTGGGCGAGTTGATCTCCGACGGCCAGGGCGGCGAGGCACTCCGTCGCCTGGTCAACCTCTCGACACTCAACTCCACCCCAACTCTGACCGACTTCAACCTCCTCTTCATAATCCTCGCCGGGACCACCACCACCTGTGCCGTGCTGGTCGGGTTGTGGGGCCAGCGACCCGGTCGATTTCAGCGAGACGTCCCTGCGACCTTCGCCAGCACCATCACCGACCTCAAGACACTGGCCACGATGCCGGTGTTCTGGGCATTGGTGCTCCCGCTGTGCCTGTTCGGTGGAGCCGTCTTCGGGACGTCGAACTACTTCCTGCCGTACCGGGCCGAGGAACTGGGCCTGAAGGACGGTTCGTCGGACAACGGATGGATCTGGCTGACACTGCTCAAGACACTGATGTGGATCCCCGGCGGACTGGCCGTCGGAATGCTCGCCGGCCGCCGTGCCCCGGGCATCGCCGCGGTGCTGATGATCGGAACCTTCTCCGCGGCAGCCACCTTCATCGGCGTCAGCCAGGCCGCGTGGCAACTGTTCGCCTCGGTCGCCGTCTTCGAATTCGCACGCCAGTTCATGAGATGGTCGCATGGCGGGTATCTCACCGAACACATCGGCGATCGTTTGAGACCCACGGCGATCGGGTTCGCGATCACGTTTTCGGGGCTGGGTGAGACGATCTACGGCTGGGCGTCCAAGGCGACCTGGGACCCCAACCTGCCCGAGTTCGAGTCGTGGAAGCCGATCCTGGTCGCGTCGATCGCCGGGCTATTCGCTACCGCCGGGCTGTTTCTCTACGATCGCCTGAAGCCGATCCGAGCCGAGCACGCACCAGCATCCGAGGACGGCTCAACCGAAACACCCCCTGAAACAGCCCCCGATCCGCCAGCCGAGACGGTCTCATGAAGATCACCAGCGTCACCGCTCACCTGATGGGTGTCCCCGGCCCCGGAGGCCATTCGCCGGCCCGTAACTGGATCTTCGTCCGTGTCGAGACCGACGAGGGAGTGGTGGGCCTGGGTGAGGCGACGACCGAGTACCACGAGCTGGCGGTGATGGCGATGATCGAGGGTCACCTGGCCGACCTGCTCCTCGGGCAGGACCCCACGCGGATCAACTACATCTGGCAGCAGATGCGTCGGT
>Ga0310123_10000559_pt1 | contig 32894 bp, 11 predicted proteins | sample CB6_AW_1057_MG_FD_203505 | JGI IMG/M metagenome (GOLD analysis project Ga0310123, IMG submission 203505) | Marine microbial communities from Western Arctic Ocean, Canada - CB6_AW_1057 | ecosystem: Environmental > Aquatic > Marine > Oceanic | place: Canada: Western Arctic Ocean | collected... | reverse complement strand
CATCTGCCCGTGGACAGCCATGCCTCTAACTTGCCCTGATGACATAAAGTAGGTGTAGAAGTCCGTGCTATTTCGAGTGAAGGTCCCATCGCCGTTGAACTCGTATTGCACCAGCGTCTTGCGGACATTGTGGTTAATCCAAATGCTGTCTCGTGTCCTATCATACGATATCCCGGTATAATCTCCGTAGGATTGGGTGCTGACATCGTACGAGGCGATGCACTTCCATGCCAAGGGGTCGCGAATGTCCCACTCAACCACACGATGGTATTGGACTGCGTTGCTTCCTCGATATGAGGACAATATCCCGAAGACTCTCTCGTCATCAGTTACAGCCCAGTCTCTCCAACCATAACTCTGCCAGGAACTTGGCGGAGTGGGGCCACTGCAACTGGTGAAATCCAAATCCGGACGCAGCGGCGAGTTGTTTGGTGGTGTAGTGATCTGTGATGCATTGTTGGAAGAAAGCACCTTCACAGTGTTTGAGATGGTATTCGAATCCCAAGTCGAAGCGAATAGCATACCACGATACTTGAACACTGCAGCATTGTAGGTCGCTAGGGTTCCCGACTGCAAAGTTCTCTGACTGGAGAAGCGTGATTCGCTGACGTTGGTGGTATGAGGCTGGCGAATCGAGTATGAGCCATTGTCATACCAAGCAGTGGATGAGGAACTTTGCGAATCCAAATCATGAGGAATGAACCACTCCTCAGAATCACCCATGGCCAAAGTCAGTTGATTCTGCCTTGGATCTACGTCGATTGGGGTGCCATCTTCCCAATCGACACGCAGGTTGTCGATATGGCTCGCCCATCCAGTTGCACTGGCTCCTGACAATGTGACTTCGGCAGCGGTTACTTCCGCACCAAGGGGTACGGCGACCTTGACGTTCCTAGCAGGAGTTCCCATCTGATACAGAGCGATGGCCTCGCTGCTGCCGTCGGCGAAAGTGTAGATGTGACGAGTACCGCCGCTGGTGCCAGCAATTTCGTCATCAGAGAGTTGACCTACTTCTGCAGGGGTTGGTATGGCTTGAGAAAAAACTGACATCACCATGAGCAATACGAGCAATAGGGGGGTGCCAATACGTGTGGATTGCTCACTCATAGGAGTCCGCCCCAAAGGTTGGGGGTTCACTCAAGGACTATCAAACCGTCCCTCACCGGGAATAGGCCCATAGGGCCGTATCCCGGTGGCATTTTCAACCGGTTGTAGTACGGTCATCGTAGCGTATTGGCGAGCCACCATTACCGCGAATACCGTCAAGCATGTCATCATCAATCTCGAACCAGTCGTTCAGCCAATCACCATCGGTATCGAAGTCAAGGGGGTCTGTTCCATCGGCAATGTTGTCGCCATCCATATCGAGATGCCACCAACCCCAGACGTATTCGCCTGCGCCAATGTCGGGGAACTTATCGAAAGTGCCGAAACGGCGCTCATAATCATCAGTCCAGTCACCCTTGACCAAATGCGTGTCATCGCTTGGGTTCAGCACCATGTAATCCGTGTCGTGGTCATTGACGATGTGGGCGTACCTATCGTCGGTGTAGTTAACACGATACATTCGGAAATAATTCGCATACAAATCATCGGGTTCAGCAATGTGCAGCAACCACGCACGCAACTGCCACCATTCGGTAATCTGCTGGCCATTGTAGAGTAACGGAGTACTGCGTACATTCGTCGCGCTGGTCAGAGTAGTATTGCCGAAGAACTCCTGGAAATTATTGTAGGGAATGTAGTTGCAAGTGGGGCCTGAACAGTCCCAACCGCCATCATTGTCGTAATCGTTGACTGCGTCCGCAGGGTCTCGGGGGTCAAAGGTTGCCCACACCCAATCAAAATTCGGGCGGGCGAACACGAGCCCGCTGCCTCCAATCGTGACATTTAGAGGCTTCTTGGTCGAACCAAAATCCTCCCAGACCACACTGACATGGCGATATGAAGAATAGTTGTCATTGGTTTCATTCCAGCCTAAACCATATTCGTAGAAGTCAGGCAGCATGTCGCCGTCGGTGTCATTGTCACCGGGATTGGTTCCATACTTGTACACCTCACGACCATCAGTGAAGTTCCAATCGCGGTGATAGGAGACGGTGTTATTGCCTTGGCCAACGTGAATCATCTTGACAGAATCGACATCGCTGTCGTTGGAAATTGGGATTGTCCCCCATTCCCATTCCTGAAAATTGGTGAAGAATAATGGGCCGTTGCCGGGGCTAATCTGGTCCTCGACCAAGCCAGGATAGAACAAACGCTGGGACCAGGTACCTTGTGGTGCTGGTATGTCGGCAGAGGTGCGGTCAAACCACCCATCCTCGTCAGGGTCATAGTCAACATCGAGTGGATTCACCGGGTTCAGGGTCCAACGCCAAGTGTTGACTGGCTGGACCTCCATATAGCGGGAATAACAGTATTCCCAGCCATCAGGCATGCCATCTAGGTCGCTATCCGGGTGAGTGGGGTCACTAATGCCTAACAAACTTCGATTCCAATTGTCAGAATATGCTTCGTTTATCTTCAGCATTCTCTCTGAACTCATCACGTTCTTACTGACGAACATATCGTGCAACGCACCTCGTGCCTCTCCATAGGACATCTGATTCTCTTGCTGGAACGCGGTCATCGCGTCATCACCATAGTCAATCAGCCCGAAGGAAGCCGGAATTGTAAATCTCTGATCGTAGCGTCCGTAGATTCTCGCTTGATATTCCTTGAGATTGTCATAGGTCTCATTGTCGTCGATTTGACCATCACGGTTACAATCCCAAGAATCATTGTCGCTGTCAATTCCGACGTCCTCATCGGTTAGAGGATTCATCTGCCAGCGATTGCCGTCGAGATCCCATTCTGTAAACCAATACTCGTATCCATCAATCATGCCATCGGCATCTGTGTCATTATTAGTAGGGTCAGTGATACCGATGATTGTCTGTAGCAGCGGCATGGCAATGCCTGTCTGCTGCCAGAGGCTGAACTGTTGCAGAGCAATCAGGGCGCGGCCCTGCTTGTTGAATAGCATCGAATACACACGCGCGGTGGCTGCTCCTTGATTCAGCGCAATCGCCTCTTCCCACATCTTCGGAGCATCGGGCGGTGCTAGGCCCCCATTGACTGGGTTCTGCACGGAGAGATTGAGTTCCTGCAAGTCGGTGAGTGCGTCCTTGTCAGCATCGTAATGGCCATCACCGGCAACCAGTGGATTGAGTGTCCAAGTCGCGTCGGACTGATTCCATTGGGTGAACAGAACCTCGATGCCGTCCAGCATACCATCACCATCGCTGTCTGGATTATTCGGGTCGCAGGTCCATCCGCTGCTATTCGCCTGAGCATCATTGACAAATGCGCCGAAAGATGTCATACTGCCAGCAGCATTCCACACCTGTAGGACAGCCTGCCCCTGCGCCACAATTACGTAATACTGTGGTGAAGTCTTCTCAGGGTCAGTCTCAGAACGATTCGCATCGATGCTGTTGTACTCTTCCCAATTGGTCATGCCATCTCCATCAGGGTCTCCTGAGGCATCCAATTCATTGACGGGATTCATGGTCCAATTCTCAACGAAGGTATCCCATCGCGCGAACCAGACTTCCCAGCCGTCAGGCATTCCATCCCCGTCTGTGTCACGGTTCAATGGGTCACTGCTGCCTCTGTCTTCGAATGGAGCATAGGGTGTATCAGCAAGGACTTCACCAGTTACGGTGGTGCCAAAGGGCTCGTTTGCGGAACTAGTCCACGAAGAATCCCAAAGGTCAGTGGAGTGCGGCATCTCAGCGCCATCTTGGCTGACGTTACCAAGCATTATCAGAGTGGAAATGTAGTACTCCATCCAATTGTTGAACTGCTCACCAGATTGCAATACTCCATCGTGGTCGATGTCATATCCATCTCCATCCGGGTTGTTGAATGCATCAGAACCGTTGAGAGGATTGATGCCAACATTCTGAATGCTCCACACGCAGGAGTATCGAGCTTCCCATCCGTCTGGAAGCCCATCCATATCTGAGTCCTTCAAATTCGGGTCGGTAGAAACCCAATCCTGTGCCGCATCTGAACTCTCGTTGTGACTAGCAAGCCCATTCAATCTGGCTTCATCAAGAACGAGCTGCCACTTGTATTCACAGAGGTTGTCAAGTCCGTCACCATCTGCGTCGTCATCTGCATCGGACGGGTCATTGGGGTCGAGAGACCATTCGTTGCCACCGTGGAAGGAGGAGCCAATCCAACGCCTGTATTCTATCTCCCAGCCGTCAGGCATTCCATCCCCATCGGAATCGGTATTGGTTGGGTCTGTGGAGGAATCAGTACCACCTCCAGATCCAGAGTTCTGCCATCCCTCGATGTAGACTTGTCGTGCGGCGTTGCCGATATCCTCGTCACAAACGTATTCTGAGTTGAGATAATAGCAGGTGAAATTGGTCTCTTCAAGGAAGAAGCCCCAATACTCTACTCCGTCGTACAGGCCGTCACCATCTGTGTCCGCTACGCGTGGGTCGGTGCTATTCCAGCCCTCAGGCGTTATGGCGACGTAACGGAACTCATCGAGATTGGTCCAACTCCTGTCAAAGTAATCGTCAACATCCGGGTCGAAGTTCACCCCATCTGCATCGGCGTCATCGTCCCGGTCATATGGGTCGGTTGGGTCCAATCCAAAAGCGAACTCCCAGCCATCAGGCATTCCATCAGCGTCAGAGTCGTTGGAGAGCGGGTCAATGAGTATCGAGTTGGCGTAACGACCGGGGTCGAGACCGGCGAAAAGAGTGACCTCGCCGTTGATGTCAAGGACTGCGAGGTCAGCAATCTTGCCGGGGATTCGTGTATGGTCTACATCTAGACCTGAAACGAAGCCATGGTCGCCATCCAGAACCCAAGTACCCCATTGTGATCCAATCACGACTTCGGAACCGAGTGGCAGGATATCGTACACATCGTTCGCATCTTCCTCCCCAGTGTGGTGCATCCCTTCGCGATTGAATCCAGATAGGGGGTCTGCGGGTCCGACAAGTAAGTCGAATTGATGCACTCCACCGGCTGTGCCAACCCACAATACCTGTGAAGATGTGATTTCACCATTACTATCACGAGGTCCATCGACAACAAGACTGCGCACGTTCGCGGAGTGTGCTATTACGTAGATGTCAGCAGGAGCAACGTAGTCCTCTGCATTGGTGATATCGAATATCCAACTGGTCGCGAAGCCACCGGCAAGGTCAGTGCTATTTGCCATCAGCAACCCTCGATTAGTGCCTACGAAGAGATGGGTCCCACCACCTGGTACCACCGCATGGGCAAATGCCTGAACTGTGGTGTTGTTCTGAGTTTGCAGAGCCATCGTCAATTGATCGACAGTGCTGACCGCGTCAATCCGACCCTGCTCATCCAAGATGATTCGCCAAGTCATCTGGTCTGCCCCGGCTGCAACAATATCCAGAGAACCGGAGCCGGTGATAAGAGGAGCTATGATTTCGACTGCTTCCATTTCGTATTCATCAATCATCGGCCCAATGGTGCCATCTGATTCCAGTGAATATGTGGCTAGGCCGGCGGTAGTTGCAAGCAATAGCAGTCCATCGCTACTTCCAGCCTCCCATCGATACATATCGAGAAGGTCAACCCCAGCAGGTAATTCAAGATGAGTGGAAGTCCCTGCAATCGTATCAATCAGAGTGACTCCGCGACGGGTGCCGACATAGAGTAATTCGTTCTCATCATCGGCGGATAACGAATGCGCGTCATGATGCAATATCATCGGGTCAGAGCCTTGGTCGAGAACTGTAACTTCCTCTCCGCTCATTCCGTGTGATACCGATTTGACCCCTGCAGTCACCCAATTACCATCATCGAGGTAAACAATGTACTCCTCGAGATTGCTGAATGCCTCACCCAGAGCAATGGTAGCCCCAGAAGTGTCCGGTGATACCGCACCATCGCGGTTGTAGTCCCAACCGTCGAGGTCATTGTCGCGAATCGCATCGCTTCGGTTACGCGGGTCTAGGCCAAAGAATACCTCCCAGCCATCTTCGATTCCGTCGCCCTTCTGAGTTTGCGCGAGCGCGCGATTACCAACCCAGCGATAGTAGTCCGAATCATTGCGCATCGGGTCGGTTCCAAGCCAGCCGTCATCGCCGGTTGGCCGCTCACCCCAGCGCAGCCCATCGAACTCAGTTGTCCAGTTGTCAGGTGCACCCCACGAATATTCCTCCGCATTGGTGTAGAATTCATGTTGCTCAATGACACCATCTCGGTCCACATCAAAGCCATCCCCGCAGCCAAGAGTCAAGTCTGGACAGCGGTCTGAGTCCAAGTCACCATCAGTAGAATTCAACGGGTCAAAAGCGAGGCAGGTCCAGACATGGGATTCATTCAGGTAACCAGTCTCACCCATGCACATAGCTACCTCAAATCCGTCGGGTAGACCATCGCCGTCTGTATCAGCCACACGAGGGTCGAGGAACCAGCGCAGACCGGTTTCTGAAAGTGAAGGTGGCTTTCCTGGTAGGCTGGTACGGTTGCTGGTAAAACAGGAATCAAGGTCGTAAGGCCAACAAAATTCCATCAAGGCGGTTAATCCATCGAGATCGAAGTCGCTGCTATTGTCAGAGCCATTCTGCCAATCGAGGCCATTAATCGTCTTTGAACGGTCTCCCAATGATAGTTCAATCGCCTCGCTGAAAGCCTCTTCATGCAGGTCCGGCATACCGTCCTTGTCATAGTCGGTAATCGGAGGCCCTCCACCAGTAGCATCGCCTGGGTGAGTGGATTCAACACCACTATTCGGTCGAATCTGTGAGACGAATACCATCCCACCAATGATGAGGAGAGAAATCAGAAGTGCAGTCTGCTTACGACGCATGAAGCCACCTGTGGGTGTAACCCACACTCTCTGTCGAATCTCATACGCTTATGATGGTGATGGAGCACCGTTCGGACGCCAACCGTCCACGGAACGCAGCAGAGTGTGCAAAAATGGCCTTGAATGCCTGTCATGAAGCGGTTGATTCAAGGTATGTCGTGGAGCGGATGCGATACGGTTGCAATGGCGCTTGAGATTACCCACCTCGGAACTGGCAGTCGCGGTAATTCCACGCTGCTTTCAACCGAGGAAACCAAGGTGCTAATCGACTGCGGATTCAGCGGCCGTCAGATGGAGAAAAGACTTGCAACAATTGGCGTGAAACCAGATGAAATTGACGCCATTGTACTAAGCCACCACCATACTGACCACGGACAGGGTGCAGCCATCTTCCAAAAGCGATGGGGCGCAGACATTCATGCCAATTTTACGACCTGCGCGGGATTGGGTCTGGACCCTGTCAACCAATGCCAAATCTTTGAAGCACTGGAAAGGCTGCAATTTGGGGATGAAATCTCACTCTTACCAGTGCCAATTCCACACGATGGAGCAGAGAATGTTGGCTTCATCTTCAGCGACCGGCGCGGGGCGCGGGGAGCAGTAGTGACTGACCTCGGTTCTGCGACAAAGGAATTGATTGGTCACCTACATGGATGCAATCACATTTCAATCGAGGCAAATTACGACGCAAAACGGCTGGCTCTAGGCCCCTATCCACCCTCTTTGAAAGCGAGAATTGCTGGCCGCGGAGGCCACCTGTCGAATAAACAAGTCTCCGAGATTCTGACTGAGGTTGTATCCGACGATGTTGAGACCATCGTTTTGTGCCATCTATCCGAGAAAAATAACGCCCCACATATGGCTGAAAGTGAGGTGCTATTCGCATTGGAAGATTGGTCCGGAGACATGCGAATATCCACTCAAATCGGCCCTGAGTTCAGCCATGTACTTGGACAGTCAGGTTCAGAGCGAATTGTCGCTGAATGAATCCCTGCAATGTGATTATTTCAAGACACCTCCCGTTAGGAGGTGTGATGGCGAACCAATAAGAACGGACGCACCCATTTCGCCTTGTGCGCCCCGCCCTCATCACCCGCGAATCGCCCGACCTGAGGGCGGTTTCGGAGATAATCGGCGTGACCATGCTGCTGGCTATGGTAATCTCTGTGATGGCCGGTGTCGTTCTAGTTATGCAACCCTTCCTTGAGGACCTCACTGATAACCGAAAGTGGGTGGCTGGAAGCGTTGCTGCGACCCAATTCAACGACCGAGTGCTCATCGCTGCTGATGCACCAGAAGGTAGTGGAATTGTTGTTCTATCATCACAGTTAGCAAACTCAATTGCTCCGCTGGGTAGTGCCGAGACTTGGGTCGTTTCTGCGGACTTGGTCGGCAACGACAGAGTAGTGGTGCTGTCCTATGCTGGAACCATCAACGTCACCTCTCTAAACGGAACTCCGGCCAGCGTGGAGATCACCACCGCTATCGCCAACGAATCATGGACGATATCGGGCAGCGGCGAACACGAGGTCAACATTTCACTGTCAGACTGGTTCCGTATCGAGGTGAGAGATAGCAGTGGAGAAGTGATTCACAGGCAGATTCAGACAGTATTGGATGGAATGCGACTTTCCACTCCACTCAAGGATGGTCCGTTCAACATTGACCTCATCAATGGTGCAAGGGTGGAGCAACTTCCCAATCAGCCACTTGTAGTCAAAGCATATCCGAGACTCGGCTTCGACGAGATGCTCGACGGCAAATCTCGTGTCAGCCTCGTCCTGCTGGATATCGAAACGAGCAGTTCTATCGATTCAGCATTAAATCGCATCGAAATTACTAGCCAAGGTCAAATATCATTCTTCGACGATTCCGCACGCAATCTGAGGATTGAGATGACATTCCCCGGTGAATCAACCAGAGAACCGCGTTACCTCCACCATTGGAACGAGAACTTTGAGTTGAATCGTGTCACAGACACTCTCGATGATTTCGTCGGCTTTGGTCCCTACGGCCGTCTATCTGGCAGCGAGGGCATGACGATGCATCCAACTGATGCTTCGATCCACCTCGATGTAGTGATGCAGCAGGTGGTGGTTACCTGATTCGACGTGAACGAGACGATGATGCGGTGTCAGCCACCATTGCGACAGTTCTTCTTTTCGCAGGGGTAATCAGCATCATCTCTGGAATGATGGTAACCATCATGCCGCTCATCGATGAGTTGCATGGAGCCGTCGAGCGAGAGACGATGGGGGCTCAGATGGAGGATTTCGCAGCGGAAACCACGCGACTTTCAGAGTCTGGAGTCATTGGCGATGAGGCGAATATGGATGTGCGACCGCATACCGGTATTCTCGGTTGGAGCATGCTGCATGGTGGGACATGGTATTCGGCGACCCTTCAGCAGGACAGCGAATTCAGAATAGAGGGGGCACTCGACCTCGACGATGATATCCGCATAAAATACCCACAATATGGAGTCGAGACAATGTGCGTGACCGACCTTCGCGCCAGTGCAGAAGCGCTATTCCACCATCGGATTCCGATGGCAAACTTGACTCTCAGTGCAACATCTTACACCTCAATCGAATCTGGTTTGGGAAATTATGACCTCACTTTTGAGCAAGGTGTGACAGAGACGACCTACAGAATGCCAATTGATGGCGTCTGGGTGCAGACGGGAGTGACCAGTGCCGCTGGAGAAGCATGGGTGCACAGTGAAAGAGCCGTCAGAGTCATTGCTTGGAGAGGAGATGGAGGGGCAATGCTAGTCACTCCTGATACCCCTTCATACGCTGACAACGGCAGGTCATGGACTGTTCCACTGATTGAGGGGCAACATCTCATTCACCTCATCTCTGAGCAGCCTTTCGATGTTTCTTGGGAAACTTCGTCGGGAAGTGGTAGTGGGACTTCATCAGTGCACAGTGTTTCATCGCACCCACCCAGTGCCTCTTCCAGCATCCATTCGTGGACCGGCAGCATCTCTGCATCAACTTCTGAGAGGTTAGCGCTCATCACCTCATCGCCCGCTCGAATGGTAATCGCCACCGGAAATGCAGCAGATTTGGACGGTAGCGGTCCCGGCAGCATTGCTTGGCCAGACCAACAGGGTTCCTGGAGTGGCCACAATTACCTCCCACCGGCAATGGACGGTAGCCTGCTTATCGAGAATCTCGCCACCACTACCGTGACTACGAGAATCAATGGGCTGTACCAGACTATCTCTGCTCTCGATTCACTGCGCATCTCATGGGATGGTGATGCATCCAGTTGGATTGAGGCAAACGGGCCGATTAGAGTTCACTGGCTAACCGATTCAACGACTGTCGGTGGCTCTTCAGCTGCTGCTGATGGATGGCGTCCGGGAAGTATGGATGTCATCCCAGCCAGTGATACTGGCAGAACCAGTGGTGGTGAATGGGACTTTGAGGTCCCAACTAGCGGGGGTGATTCGGCAAATCCGAGCACAGGTGAGGTAAGTTTGCTGTTGCAGCCAGCATCGTTCATCAGCGGCTGGGACATCTCAGGGGGTATCGCTGATTCTAACCAATCGAGCGGGACACTGGTACAGACAACCGATGGAGTGTCAATAGCCCTTTCAGATACGGTCACAGGTTCCTTCGATTTGGCTGCATCGATTGGCGCAGGTCCGCTGCGTGCTTGGTTAGTCAGCGGAGACGATGGGCAAGCCGAAGTGATGGAAGGCGGTGATGACCGCTGCGTCATCATCAGTTTGCACGCGTCAGGATGGATGGATGCCCTGCTACCATGGAAGGACATCTCCTACATGCAGGACCATGATGTCAGATCTTCTTGGGCCGATGGCACCCACCCCTTTGGCTTCTCTGTGCAGATACGGGGAGAGGTTGGCGATGACCCGCAAGCAATACTTGGCGTGGCTTGGGCGCTACACCTGCCGCGACTATCCTACGTTTTCGATTCAAGCGTTTCAAATCTTGAAATCGCTACCCGAGGAGGATTTGTTGGTACAAATCACCCCGAATACCAACCGGACATCATCATATCACCTCCAACACGAGAAGGTCCGGGACCGAGACTTGCAGCAACAATCCCGGTCTTGATGCCGACGAAAGATTCAGTGAGTGGAGGTGGTGCGATGGAAATCGTGCTAAAGCTCGAATGTAGAGAACAATTGGTCTCGACCAACGCTTGGCAGGTAAGAATGGGCTGGGATGGACCATATGGGGCCGCTGTGGCTGCAGAAGCTAGCAGTGAACTGACATTCTCAGCAGATTGGTTGACATTCCCAGGTCAATTGGACAGGCTTGATGACTACGTTGGCTGGGTGCAACTCAACCCATCTATGTCTGAGATGGTGTACCATGCTGGAGGTGGGGAAGTCATGTTCAATCTGCAGTATTCATCACTCTCAAGCCAATCAACACGAGGTGAGTCCTGATGGCAAGGAGAGAATTGACTCGTCTAGCCGATGACGAGAGTGCTGCGGCAACCGAAATGGGCTATGTGTTCACATTCCTGCTCGGTCTTCTCTTCCTTACAACATTCAGTCTGTGGATATGGGACATTGAGGTTGCAACACAGGAGCGGTGGTCGGACAACGCGATGGAAGACAATCTGCTATCAATTTCAGCGGCTGTGGAAAGAGCGGATGAGGCTGCAAGACTGGATGCAAACGCATCCTACTCCGAACCGGTGAAACTACACATTTCAACTTCAAGCAGTCTGCAACTGCAGTTGATTCTTGATGATGAGGCAGTATTCATCACCGATGCTGGTGGTAGTAAGCAAATCCGCCAACCGATTAGTGGTGCTGCAGCGACTTCTCATAGCGGTAGTATCAGTCTATCAGGAGTGGATACAGTGTGGGTAGTGCTCAAGGCAGGGCAAGTCACGGTGACAGAAGAGCATCCGGACTTCTGATCAGCGGCCCATGATGGACTTGTGAACGGAATTCTGTACTTCACGCATTCTCTCCTTAGCGCCAAGTTCTCTGAAAACAGTAAGCGCCCGTTGCAAGTAATCCATTCTCTCGTGCTTTTCGGGAGCGGCTTCGCCCAGCCGAGCTAGCAACTCTCCGATTAGCAGACGAAGGTCGTTGGCTTCTGCCATCGCCAAACCGTCCAAATAGTGCTCAGTAGCATCTTCAGTACGACCTGCATCCACCAATATCTCCCCAAGCATTATCCTGACTTCAACTGCGGAATGTTGGTCTGTTTCGTCTGCCATCTGCTCCAATGCCTCAGAGTAATGATGGAGGGCCAAATCAGGGTCGCCAGACCGTGCGTACATGCGACCAAGGACTGCTCTTGCTCGAGCGTGTAGTGAGATATCGCCACTCTGTTCAGTCTCATCGAAGGCGGTAAGTGCGTGCTCTCTGGCTCTGTCAATCTCGCCCATCTCTAGGAATGCGGCGGCCAACTTGATGCGGGCGCCAGTCAATTCAGGGCCAGATTCACTTTCAAGTAGCTCCTCAACGTTACCATAGACTTCCAATGCACTACGAGTATCCTTACGATGCCGGAAAATATGACCCATATTATTGTAGGTTCGGGCAGCACCAATCGCATCACCAATCTCAATGAATATCTCCAAAGATTGATTATGCATCTCCAATGCTTGGTCCAACTGACCCCGTTGCACACTGATATCAGCGGTGGATGAAAGCAAACGTGCCTCGCCATCACGCGCACCATTCTCTCTTGTGATGGGCATTGCTTCACCATATTCTTCCTCAGCTTCAGCCCACTTGCCTTGCATGGACAGAATGTCACCACGAATTTCGAGAATATTCGCCCAAGTCAGCGGTGCGAAACTACTGCTATCTAGGCCCGCAAGCAAACCAATCAACTCAACGTGACCACCCTTCAGTAGATCACGACCAAATTCGTCGAGGGCATTTCCAAGAGAGTCGGTATCTCCACAATTCAGAAGATGGTAAATCTGTTCGACTTTCTGCTCGGGTTCGTTATGGTGCTCGCGATACCAATCACATGCTGCAACGTGCAACTCCTGCCGAGTTTTTTCATCGAGAGTTCGCAATAGGAATTCGCGAATTAGGTCGTGGACATCGTAGGTCTCACTGTCAGCCTGCCGAGCCAATCCCTTCTCTACTAGGTCATCGAGAACATCTGTCTGCACTCCATGGTTGGAAATCGCTTCAAGAGGCATCGGTTCACGATAGATGGCAATAGCACCCAATACACTCTTTTCAGCACCAGTGAGTCTACTGAATATCTCCTGCTCGACGAACTTCTCAAGCGTCTCGTGGAATGTGCTTCCAACAGAACCTCGGTTAATCAATTGCAGAACCAGAGGGTGCCCGCGCGACAACGTGTAGATGTGGAGGAAAGTTGTAGTGTCCATTTCAGGCATTGCGGTAAGCAGTAATCGGCAGGACCGCTGGTCTAGTCCTTCAACAGGCATGACCAGTGTCGAGATGTTGCCTTCTGCGTCCTTGAGAGGAACCACGGGCCTGAATGAGCGACTAAACATCACGAAGCCGAACTCGTCCATTTCGTTCATGCGTTGCGAAATACCTCGGATGACTGCAAATAACACCTCATCACTGACCTTGTGCAAGTCATCAACCACGATGAGAGCTGGAACCTCCTCAAGTGCACTTACGATGATGTTCACCGCCACAGCGGGCTGTGGCACAGCGGTTGATGAGAGGTAATCCGATAGGCCATCGTCACCTATTGCTGAAAGCCATTCAGCGCATGACTCAAGGAAAGCTCTGCTCCCCTCCCAATCCTGACATCGATGATAGAGCAAATTTCGCTTGTGGGTAAAAATCTCGATGATTTTTCCTGCGAGCGCTGTCTTGCCGATACCGGCAATTCCGGGCAACAACAGCGAAGTCGAGCGAGCCTCGAGCAGATCCTCGATGTTCTCAATCTCCTGTTCGCGGCCGAAGAAGGAACGAGTGCGAGGCAAATCTCCCAACGTCGTAACCAACTGTTTCTCCACATGTTTGGAAAGGTCCCTCAGTATCAGGTCCTCATTCAGTACCCTCAGGTCGAGCATGCCATTGTCGTCGACATAACGCAACACATCTACTGGACGCATATTGAAGTCAGCCATCTCAATTGAACCGGCTAGCGTGGTTGTGTGAGTTACCCCATCATCGTCAACAAGCCGTATTGGACTCTCGGCGAGTAACTTCCAGGTTTCCTCCGCCTGAACCACTCCAGTATCTGTGAGGAAGTACGCCTTTCGTTTCCTGCTGACCCCGCGCACGTGGGCCTGCCTCTCTATGAGTAGACCTGAGTCCTTCAAACCTGCAATCGCTCGAGGCACATTTGAGCGGGCAATTGCAACTGCGTTGGCAATTCCCATCTGTGATAGCGCAAAAGGCACCTCAACAGAGTCAGAGTAATCGACATAATTGCGAAGGTGCAGCATTATGCGTTCCTGCACACCCGGTTTTAGATGAACCAACTCATCACCCCTGAATACCCTTCATTGTCGGCTCACCTTTCAAACTCATGGTTGTTGGACCCTAAGATATGCCTCAAGGTCACTTGGGTCACTGCTTGTTGTCCGGCACCCACTCGTTGGTTGCCGCATCCCACTGCCAACCAGGATAGCCTTGCTGGACTTGGCTGGCACCCTCAGTTGCACTCTGTTGCTGAGCTGCTTGACCTGCAATTGCGCCAGCAGCGCTGGCCTGCTGTGACTGTTTAGCCCAAGCATACGGGTCTTCCTCTTCCTCAGGTTCGAGGTCGTCCTCGTCCTCCTCATCTTCGAATTCAACAAAGAAATACATGAAAACGCCTCCAGCAGCCGCAAGAGCAACGATGACTGCCAATACAATGAGTGTGGTAACCAGCCAGCTTGCGCTTCCGTCATCGACAGATCCGACGATGACGACATTGTCATCATAAGTAGGCATCTGGTTGCCACCGTACTCAAACACGATGGTATTGTAGCCGCGGTCCATACGGTTTCCAGGTAGCCCAAGCGTCCACTTACCATCATCCCCAACCTCAGTTGAATTGAGGAAAAGTCCGGAGGCGGTTTTTGCTACAACAAGTTCTGTTGGGCGCCCAGTTCCGTTGAACACAGCCATTGCTGCCTGAGAAATTGCTCCATCATCAACCCTCTCAGACGAGAAGGAAACCGGCTGAATCACAAAGTCAATTGGTGTAGAATACGCTCTACTCCCGTCGGGGTCAATAGCGAAGAAAATCACACCCTGCAATCCCCAAGAATCCATGTTTGGGTCGTGGAAAGACATCAACAGAGGATTGTAGTTGGCGCGACCATTAACGTCGACCATAATCAATTCATCGTAAAGGTCGTCGGCAGATATCTGCTCGTCATCCAATACGTAGTACTGAAGCGTATCTCCATCCTCGTCAGTGAAGAATATCGATAGGTCGACGTATGCACCATCTCCACAACGATTCTGAGCGGTACTGCCATCTTCGCAGAAGATCAGTATTTCGCCGATTCGGTAGAGTTCAGACCACAAACTGCTGTTGAAAATCGGTCGGTGGTTATCTGCATCTGGCGGGTTATCAATGATAATCTCCGCCTGCGCAATATCGCTGTAATTCCATCCATCAAAAGAGCGCACCTGCACCAAATAGTGGAAGTTGTGAAGGAGGTATCTCGTATCCCACTCGACTGCCCATCCACCATTCGGCTGCATGTTGGTCACGATGCTGTGTGGGCCTTCGGGCATTTCCAGATATCCGTCTTCAGTGGGTTGCTGCATGTCAAGGATGGTAATCTCAACCTTAGTGACCTGACCATCGGTATCCCGAGCCACGCCTGAAAGCAGTGTGTTCTCACTAGAAGTGATGGTTTGCCCATCGTACGGACTCAGCAGGGATACCCAAGGAAATGCGTTGTCATTGTCGATAGTCAGACTCAGAGTCACAGCGTTGCACTCACCCTGTGTTTGAATACAGAAAGACGAATCAGAAGCCCAAACTGAGACATCATAGGCTCCCGAATCCAAATACACAACATCCCAATCAGCCGACCAGGACTGGCCACCGGGCTTCTCGAAATTAGTGTAGTATCCATTCGGGCCACTCACATCGAACCATACTGAACCGATATCCGAGCCAAAGATTCCGTTGTAGGCATCACTGGCACGACCTGAGAAGTGGACGATACCGTCTTCGATGACGGTGCCATCAGCAGGTGAATCCACCCAAATTGTCGGCGGTTCAGTGTTCAGTTTGATAGTACGAGTGATAATCGGAGAGTAGTCGATACCGTCAAAGGAACGAAACTCAAAGGTGTAGTCTCCTTCCGGCTGGTCACTCATGTCGTACGAGAAGTACCAATTGCGGAATGGGTGATTATTGTATGTCACCTCTCCACCAGAGTTGCTAGTGTCAACGGCCAATCGCATATCAACCCAATCACTGGTGAATGGATCCTTGATCTGCACCTGTTCTACGATACCCTGTTCATCCCACTGAGCAAGGGTGTTGCGGTCCTCATCGTCCATCTGATTGGAGCCATAGATACCAGCCCAATCACCGTCGTGGGCGGAGCCAGTGAAATTGATGACACGCTTGAACGAATGGCCGTCATTATGAGTTATAGTAATGCTCGGAGCCTTATTTTCTAGAGCCACAATCTCAGCAAGTACTCCGGTTTGGTCAGCCAGAATAAAGTTGTAATTCTTGTATCCCTTACCGAAACGATACGCGGTCACGTAATACTTCGACATCTCGCGAGTTCCTGCTCCCTGTGCACAATCTGGGTCCTGCGCATCATAGAGCAGGTCTCCATCATTATCCACGCCATCAGAACACGAATTCTCCAGTGCATCGGTGGCGAAACCATCTGGATTATCTCCACCTTGCAGTCCACGGAAATCTAAGTGGAAGTCGCTCGGTAACGATATTTCAGGCGTCCAGCCTTGGCTATCAGTAGTCAGAGAATACAAATCTCTGCCGTGTGCATCCTCAATCAACACCGAAGCATCACTCACGCGAACACCATCGACAATGGTTCTGAAGCGAACGATTTCGGCCTTGCGAATCTGCACTGCCCACATCACTGGAGATGTGTCGATGAAAATCTTGGAGTTATCCAAATTGGTAAGGTTGGCGAAGGTGAAGGTCGTCGAATTGTTGACGATTTCCATGGCCAACGGGAATTCTTGCGGAGGCCAAACCTTTGACTGAGTCAAATATACCGCAGAGTTCCAACCATTGAAGGATTCGTCACTCGCCTCTGTGTCAGGCCAAGAAAGGCTGACCGGGTAAACTCCGGGAGCAGTATTCTGAATGGATTCAGACTGCACAGTTACGCTACTCTTGGTGATGTTATACCCTTGCTGAATGCTGGAAGACCAGCGGTTCATAGAGAAGAAAGCAAGGCTGCCGTAGTCTGGTCCAGGCCAAGTATTGTGATTGACAATACGAGCGCCGATACCAGAGCCGTTCAAGTCATTATCGCGCACATCGAGGATGGAACCAATCGCACGGATGACGTCTGCATCAGTACCTCCCCAATTCACATCACTGTCAATCAAGGTCAATGAAGTGCGATAAGCGTGGATAGCAGGGCAGGTAAATTCCTCGCCGCTAGGTCCAATGATGGTACGCCAAATTTTCTCACTCGTGCATTCCCCACCAGTGCCGCTGATGTCGACATTCTTCATGTACATTCGATTCTTCTGAGGTGTTGGGATTCCACTCCAACCACCGTCACCATAATGGTATTCGCCTGCGATGATTGCCTCCTTGGCAGTGCCCTGAATTGATGTGCCAATTACCGATACATCAGATTCGCCGATAGACCAGATTCCATTCCACCCACCAATTGGACCAATTGTGCCTCCGTTGATTTCAACTTCTGACGAGGAAATCTGAATGCCAGAACCATCGCTTGCGCCCTCGATGATGTTGTTGTTGAAGGCCACCCATGCATGATTGAATGCGGTAAGTGGTGAGCGTTCCTCGGTGGTAACCTGATTGTTTTCTACAAACATCTGGTACGGAGTATTTCCGACAACTCGCTTGTCGTTAAGGTCCACTCCGTTGCAATCGGTATGGAAGTAAGAATTTCGAACAAAACCCGCCGAGTCATCGAATCTCATACCATAGTCACCAGCTGAGGCGCCGGCACTACCGACTACTGCTCCGGTGATGGCGACAAACGACTTCTCACCCCAAAGCACGTGACGACCATCGTCTTCTTGCGCACAGCCATTGCTAGTTCCAGAAAAGATGGCGTAGTTGATGATTAGTGGGCTTAGAGCGCTACCTGCACCATATGACTGGATGGCTGAGCCAACCAGTTCAGTCGCATCCTTCCCTGTGGTGAATTCCCCACCAAGAATAGTAGGTGCAGCAAGGTCGAGAACCAGCAGGCTGGTAGTGTTGATGTCAGTGAATTTGATGCCCGTGATTGTAGGGCTTGCACCTTCTAGAACAAGTGCACCATAACGAACCTGATTTATTTCATTGACCCAGCGTGGCATTCCGTAGGCATTACTGATTGTGACGTGGTTCAACTTGGTCATACCAATATCGACGGTATTACGCATCAAAATTCCCTCATAACAAGAAGGGTCTCTATTCCAGTGCTGAGGTGAACCACCTATCGGGAACAACCCGTAACACGAGCCGTTGGCCTGATCATTAGCCGGTGAATTCCAATTGAAGATGATACGGCTGCTATTGCTGGCCATCCCATTAGCACCACAAGCGACGTCGCCAGCACACATTGCGCCTCTAACATCGATGTGAGTCCCATTGGGCATGGTGATAGTAGTTCCTGGCTGAATGATGAGTGTGGCTCCAGCAGCAATTACCACATCTCCAGTAAGAGTGTGCGTTCCAGTCCATGTTTCAGGGCCACTTATTGTTCCAGCCTGAGTTTCGTTACTGGCCATTGCTGTCGGGACTACTCCAACGAGTCCTATCAACATGCTCGATACAAAGAGAAGGCTCAGTAGCAGGCTCTTTCGGCGGTGTGATTCTTCCATTTTGACAACTCCGTCAAGGCACCCCCATCACTGCTTTCCATATAACAGCCCCCACCACTGCAATTGTGGGAGTATCAAAATTAACTAATAATATCTTATGGTTTTGAGATATTTTGTAGTGAATACTGTAAAAATACTACCAGAGTATCATAATCACCCGTTTATATCAAATAATAATATCAATTTCATCCAATGATATCGTATGCTCATTCCGGCCCGCGTGCAGAAATCGCATCTGCTACTGCCCTTTCCCAGGCAATTGCGTCAAGAGAACCGTAGCCATAGCGGAGGTGGTGCGAGTCGCCCTGCAAATCACTTCTGACGCATGAATCCGCAAGGGCTTGCTTGACCAAATCGATGTCTGCACGGTCGGCATCAATACCTGCGCGAGTCAAATCTGATCCATGCCGCTCTAAGATAAGAGCCAGAGCGCCGGTCACGAAGACTGTCGCATCAGACGTGCCGGTACTGCTTGAATACGGGATGGCCAATGCAGTCGAGGAGGTGGAAATGATGCCCACACCTGGGGCTACCACCTCAGGTTTCTGATGTGGCTCCTCACGAATGTCTCCTTCTGCACCCTCAGTTGCCGAACCTGTCGCCGTCTTGTTCCACAAGTCACCACTGCGCTCAATCGCCCCCACAGCAATCACTCCGTCAACATTGGCTGGAACGGACACATCAGTGACCTCGGTTCCAGCCCCACCGGAGTTTCCTGCAGCAGCCACAACAAATACTCCATTCTCCAACGCCTTTCGAACAGCATTTGCTGTTTCTGAACCAAGAGGATTCTCCGGGTCTGGGTCTCCACCCAAGGAAAGGCTGATGATATCGGCTTCAGCTTCTGACCAACACCACAGTACAGCTTGAGCAACAATCGATTCAGATTGTGTAGTTCCATCAGAACCCAGTGCAGCAGCGACGATGATATCGGCTCCTGGCGCAGCACCCCTCAAGTGTCCGTCTGCAGCCAGAATCCCCACCATCATGGTGCCGTGCATATCCGTACCACGGTCTTGCACGGTAGAATCATCCCCTGCAATGAAATCCTTGTACGCTACCAGATTGATACCACTTAGGTCAGGATGACTGAGGTCCACGCCTGTGTCGACGATGCATATGCGCACACCGGCCCCAGTCAACCCGTAGTTTTCCTGCAATTCGGTGATACCCGTGTCATCGTAGGCCCACTGTGAGTCAGGAGTGAATGTTGGTCCAAGAAAATCCACTACCCAGGGATAGGAGATTAACAATACAGCAACCAGTGTTATCACGATGAAGATGCCAAAGGGACGTTGCTTCTCTGGCCGGCTCATAGCCTCTCGAGTGGCTTGACGCCATGCCTCAGCGTGCTCAACGCCCACGCCATATGCTTCTGGAGGGTATCCCGGTGCGTCGGGGTCGATTGCGGTGAGCATTCGTGGGTCCTCGGGCTCAGGGAGGTACTCAAGATGACGGTATGGGCCCGTGGACATGGCTCTGCCTCGGGGTGGGGTTCCCACCTAGGTTCATCTCCCCTTCGCTGAACGGGGCTGGGTGCGTAGGCTACGTCCAACGTCCATATTGCTGGGAAGCAGCCCTGCGGCTGCTGTGTGTGCTCGAATCAGAACGGCTGCCCTGGTCGGCGTGCGGTGAACTTCCAGCCACCGTATAGCAGCAGTACGAAGATGAACAATACAACTACGCCAATCCACCATTCTACTCCATCAGAATCCGACTTCTGGATATTGATGGTCATAGTGTAGTCGTCAGGCTCTTCCTGAAGCACCAGTCCGGTTGAGTTGATTACGAAGTTAAAGTGATGGTTGCCTATTCCTAGGCCAGTGGTGTCGACGTCCATTTGGAATGAGTACGAATCTTGCTTAGACACCGGGCCTGAGGCGCTGGCCAATTCATCTCCGTCTTCACTGTAGATATACACGGTGATGATGTCTGCATCGACAATTCCAGTATTCTCAACTGTGACGAAGAAGGTGTTAATCTCATTGGCGACTGCGTAGCCCTTCTGGGCACCGGACAGCACTCCAGCATCAGATATCTGCAGGCTGGGTAGAGCAACTTCGACCGGGATTTCAATCACAGGGTATTCATCGCCGCCCTCGCTAGTTACCGTTATCCACAAGCTGAATGATACATCCTCGGTGTTGCTTGGTGCATGCAGACTCATTGAGAATGATTGTATGCTAGCCGCACCGATGGGTATGATATCTGCACCAGCGGCGGCCCAATCTTCCGGCATCTCGCTGTCATCGATACTTACTGTATAGGTGTCATCGCCATTGCCGGTGTTGGAGAACATCAACGGGATAATCTCTTCAGTACCCGGCTGGATACCAATCACGTAGTCCGTTAGGTCGGTCTCCAATTCAAATCCGTAAAACTGCGGCACCTTCAGAGTGATGTGATGCTCACTGCTTGAGCCGTCCATGTGTGAAAGTTCGACAATCATCGAATGCCCACTATCATAGGTACGGGCTGTGGTCATATTCGCCGGGATAATTCTGACTCGCATGGTTTCGAAGAGGTCATCCTCTAGACCCAGTGTGAATACCACATTTGTCAGCCACTCCTCGGTTCCATTTGCATCCGTTCCGTTGTATGCTTCAATTGTCCAGTATTCTGCCTCAAAACCATTCAGCACCGCGTTGAACACATACTCGTCGACTGCCTCGTTACCGGCGTAGGTCACCTCAATATCCATCTCGACAATCTTGTACTCAACATCATCACCAGCAACCTCAATCAGGTGCCAGTCATTTTCCACGTCGTAGGTGCTATTCGTGGTATTTCCAGTGTTGAACTCTAGGGAGTGGTCAAGCCTTCGGTTGAACTCAATTTGAGAATCCTCAGGTGAATCTTGCATAGGAGCAGAGGTTGAAGATAGGCCACCAGAGTAGCGCATGTCTATGCCCCGTTCTACCGTCCAGAAAGTAGAGTCAAACGAGTAACTGCCCGCTGGCAACAGCATGTCAAATCGGCCGTCCTCATCGACTGTCACATTCCACTTGATGTCAGACCCAGCATCAACGATGAGTTCCGGTGCTGTTGTCATCGGAGCATTCGGCACATCTGTCTCTGCAAGATGGTGCTCAACACCATCGAAGTCAAACCAAGAAGTTCCAAAGGAGAGACGGCCACCCTCAGAGACGATTAGGTCAAGATTGCCGCCATCTCCAATCGACGCGTCGAGAAGGCCGAGGGTCACATTGTAGTGTCCAGTGGCATCGTAGGCGTATACAACCCACTTGCCGGGCTCGATAGCGGTGGACCAGTGACCGGTCCAACTGCCATTGTCAAGGGTCTTATCTGGAGTTAGGGGCTCTCTGTCAAGTTCACCATACGGCAGCAATACAATCTCCATGCGTTCTGCTATGTCATCCCATAGTTCAGGAATGATGTAGGTCAGGTTACCTTCGACATTCACACTGCCCGCAAGCAGCATCATGTCGGTAGAGTTCGCCACCGCTTCAATCTCGTAAATTACAGTCTCAGGACTGAAGCCTTCCTTGATTGCAGTGACCGAGTAATTCGCGTGTACTGGGACAAAATGTGTCCAAGTGCCGTATTGCGTGGTGGTCATGTTAACTGGGCCGAAGTTACCCCCGACCAGTTCAACAGTTGCATCCTCAATGCCTTCATCGAAGTCCCAACCACCATCGCCATCAAGATCCCAGAATAGATTTCCACCAACTGTGACATAGCGGTTGGCTTCGAGAGTGAGGTTATCATTAGCCCAACCTGCAGCTAGAGTGACGGTAACATTCTCCAGTACCCAGCGCATATTGTTGTCAGTCCGGTTCATACTGAAGGTCCACGTCCCGGGATAGATACGTGCATCGATGCTACCGGTGTCATCGGTAGGGCCGAGAATCATCTCACCATATCCGTCCTCGCTGACAGCACTGATAGTAAAACTACTGAGATTCTCGTTCATCTCGATCTCACGCAATGTGATATTGACGTGGGCAGATTCAGTGGTCGTCCACTGTATTCCACTACTCGCAGCATCGATTGATAATGTGCTGCGCAACTCCTCCATCACGCCTTCACCCTGAATGAATGGGTCTACGATGACTATCCATTCACCTTCAGGCAGATAGGCGAGCAGGCTACCGTTCTCGTCCATGTTTCGTGTGAAGGTGCGAACACCGTCACTCTCCTCGAAGCGGACTGGCCAGTTGGCCAATCCTTCACCAGACTCGTTATTCAACTGTGCACTGATTCTCCACTCGGGTAGCAAACCAATTTCAAGATTCCAAGTCTCGTTGCCAATCATCAACCCCAATTCAGTTTCCGATGTTGCAATCTGCCGATTGTAATCAGTTCCATTACTGACGTCAGGTAACTCGGTTTCAAATTCGAATGTTCCCGGCTCAAGTAACAACGAAATCGTCCCATTCTCCCATCGAATATCATCAGCGGTGATGTTCTCGCGTTCACCTGAACCAAAGGATGTAGGAATGATACTGAAATCGATGCCCAATAAGGTCCCATTCGATATATTGGAATCCAGTGAATGGTCGAGGTAAGTTGTCACGACAACTGGGATTTTGGCAGGATGCGCGATGAGTTGCACGCTGTTGTTGTCCTCAAACATGTATTGAACGATTGTTTCAGAATTGAATACGGGGTCATTCACAGTAATGCTCCAGTTACCATAGGGCAACATTCCAGTGAACTTACCTTGGTTGTCGATGAATAATTGCCAAGTGAGATTATCCGATGTGGCCTCGATAAAAATTGGATTCATCATCCATCCCGGAATATTGCTGGTGTATGGGTTGGTGTCACGGTATAGGAATAGATGACCAGCGATGTTGTATGCTTCCTCCGGAACCAAATTCAGCATTGGGTTATCTTCTAACACATCGATATGGACACCCGCAATGTCGTGGCTAATCCCTGTTTCAGTCGTGATGTTAACGCCAACTCCAACAGGTAATCTGATGCTGAAGAAGCCATCAATCTCAGTGCCATTATCTGCTGTGAAAGTCTCGGTGTATTCAACCGTGGTGATTCCACCCCATTGGAATCTCACCGCCAGATTATCATATCCGACCGGAGGGTCACCTTCCTTCTCAGACTCGTGCACAACTGTGCCATTCAACCATGCACTCTGTTGGTAATACAGGTCCAAATCAATGTCTTCGTCCTCGATGACTAGCTCCTCGTAAATCAGATAATTCTCGTCAAGACTGCTGTTGACTATCCACTCACCCATAGGCAACTCAACATTGTATGAGCCATTGCCATTATCTCGGGCAACAATCTCTATCGGCATCAACGGGGTTGTGAAAGTCAAGTTTTGTCCTTCGACAATCTCCACGTCATCTCCAACCCGTTTGTACAGAGAGATGTTGAGGTCATGCATCGTCACGATGTGGTTTACATTACTAGCGCTGACATTCTGAGCAGAATCTCCCATGATTCGGATTTGTGTAGATTCGTACTCATTGAACCCATCATCATCCATATCCAAAGTCAGTATGAAGTCACCTTCAGTCAACGGCCCGAAGCCGAAGCTGCCGTTCTCATCACTCTCTATCAGGCAGGGCGCCCAAAGAACATCCTCGCAGAGCCCGGTAGGCTCGGCGTCCCTGTCATCTTCTTCCAGCAACTCGAAGGTGCTCTGAACAAAATCACCGTCAACTGTCTCTGCCACACCGTGTACATATGAACCCGGTAACCATAGTTCGATGTCAGTCAAATGCTCCAATCCGATTTCAAGTGGCATTGGTAGTTGTCGTGTCTCACCATTGGGGAAATTAATACGCACGTGGTAAACTCCTGGAATCGCATCCACGAGGTGGAAAGTTCCGGGCTCAACCATGGGCCCGCTGTAGATTCCAGTTCCACTGAATAGACCAGTTCCATTGATGGTTCCATAAGTTTCAAGGGACTCATTGCTTGCATCAATAGTGAACACTCCCGCGCCGACAAAAGTCTGACGATTCATCACCGATAAGAATTGAGATGTGCCATTAGCAGTAAAGCGGCCCGCAGCGCCAATAGCAGTACCATCGATAATCCAGTGCTGTTCATTATCATCGTAGCAGGCATCGAAACCTCCGGGCACAGTACCATTGTCACAAGTATCGGCAACGGCGGTTGCATTCTCGTCCAAAGTACCTACGAGTGTCCCACGTCCGGTGATATCTCCACTGCCTGTGAACGAATGTTCGTGCAGGATATCTCGAGTGTATGTACCAGTGAAGTCAGTTGCAGTCACAACTCCATCGGATTCCACAAAACCCGGACCAGTGAAGGTCACTTCACCGGTGCCACGGAATTCGCGGTCTCCCTCAATCAAACCGGTTGAGGTAGTGATGGTGTATGGTGGCTGGACGGTCTCACCCCAGATGTTGATGATGTCAACTTCCAGATTGGCAATAGGATCGCCATTGAAGGACTCGTGCCCTTCCCATGTGATGCGACCTGTTGCACCACTGGCTTCTACAGTGACATCGCTGCTCAACACCGCCTCGCCGTCACTGTGTCCATCAACCGCTGAAATATTGATGACTGATTCACCGAGCCAAGTGGCTCCGCTGACGTTGGCGAGGATTCCGGTTATCGGATTGATCTCGCGGTCATCATTACCATCCTGCAATATGTCGGTAACCCAAGAGGCTGAGCCGGAAGTCCCAGACGAAATTAGGTCAACACGAGCAGAATCAAGGTCAGAGAGACCCATGAATGCGCTGACTCTTATTTTTCCAGCAGGTGCTCTGAATGAGTAGTGGCCTTCGTCATCAGCCTGTGTGGCACCTATCGGGATCCAGTAGGTACGCGGGTCCCTATCGGTTACAGTACCGTCTTCTGCTTCGACCTCCTCTCCACTGAACGCGTCGCGCTCGATGAGAATCTTGGCATTGGGAACCACTCCAAGGTCTCCAAGGACGACATCGCCCTCCAGAGTTGCACCAGAGTAGTACTTCAGTATCTTGACACCGGTATTGGCAGAGCCAACTGAGAGTTCATTCTCCAGTGCAGTGGGGTCATACCAATTTGCTAGCACAAAGTGTTGCATCATCGCACCGGGTAGAGGTGGTGCATAGGCCAGTGCGGTCTCGGGGGTTCCCCTTCCACCAAAATGCTGAGCAGGCTGAGCAAGACGGCCCTGAAGTCCAAGATGAGGACCACCGTAGCCGACGTAGGTACGTGCAATCATCGTATCGAAGAATGCTTCCTGCTGGTCTACGCGAACGTCAGTCAAAGTGATGATGTCCGCACCAGACCCGCTTTGACTGGCAAGAATATCGGCGATGTATGCTTCTTCGTATTCAGCTGATGTCATCTCCTGCTCTGGTCGGTCACCACGCTGAGTGATGTACACGGTTTCGAGGTAGTTGTTGGGGTCAAGACCAGCTAGAGTTGTCGGGGCGTAGAAAATGCCGGTCGGATTGCCGTAGTGGAACGAAGATTCCGCATATTGGTATCCACCAATCGGGTATAGCCGATTATCAACTGCAAAGTAACGGATGTCGTGATTCCTAACTATGGTCTCACCGGGTGGTGCATCATAGTTGACGACCTCGTAATCGATTGAAGTGAGGTCATGGAACAGCGCAACCATGTCATCCATTGACATGGTGTTAATCAGCAACTCTCGTGCCATGGCAAGGCGCGCGTTCTGTCGATGAAGTGATGTACCGACATCGTTGAAATCTTCGACCATATCCTTGGTATACCAATAATCACCGATGATGTAGTGCGACGTGGTTGTACCGATTCCATCCTCGCCCCAATCGGTTTTGCTGTTTACATCCCACGCCTGAATCATCTCGCTCTCTGAGGTGAATTCATCAAGCAACACATAGTCTTCGTACAATCGATATAGCGTTACGCTGGTTGCAACCGAACCATCTTCGTTGACTGGATGGCCTTCAGCCAATATGACGTCATCAGCGGATGCAGTGACACGGAACGAACGCTCCTTTACAATGTCAATATCGCCAGCAGTGGTCACATCAATCCAAATGTCGTATGTGGTAGAATACTGGAAGTGACTTCGCATCGCGTTCTCAAACGCATTAGTATGCTGACTGGTTTCATATCCATCTGGATCGTTGTTCAACTTGTAACGGCGGTCTCCTTCATCAAGAGTACCAATGAATAGCCCGAGGGTGTCTTGCTCACTGTTGGACAGCAGCATGTTTCCAGCAGCCGGAATACCTGACTGGAAGTTGTCAGCCACTGTCGGGTGCTGACCCTGTGTAAGTGCTTGGAATCCATAATCCCACCAAGAGACGAATGCCGGTCTCTCCGAGAAGTCCTCATCTGCGTCCTGATGCTCAAGCCAATCATAGGCATCATTCCATGACCGACCGTTGAAACCAGGTCCGAATGTACCCATGTACCAGCATGTGCCTCTACAGGAGGTCACTTCTTCATCACCGACACCGTAGCCTGAGTAGGAATTGCCACCGCGGTCATTAGGCATCAATGACCAACCGAACAAATCAGCCCGCATCACATCTGGAGCCAAATCGAAGAAGGTCTGGTCGATGCGCTTCTCATTGGTATCACCTCTTGGTATGCCGGAGTCGATTCCATAGATTGCGTGCTGGCTGAACATCAAAATGAACACCAATAGCACTGCAGGAACCGCGGGATGCTTCTTGCTAGCCCTGTATGTAGACTTGAAGCGTGCACCCGAAGTACTGATGCCGCTTCGTCTCCAAGTCTTGACGAATTCACGTGAACCAGCGAGTCGCCAAATGTACACGCTTGCCCATGCTCCCATCACTGCCATCACTGGTGTGGCGTTGAACACGAATCGACCAGCAGACCATGCCATGTAGATACCGAGAAGAGTCCAAATTGATAAGAAAAGATGTACATGATTTCTGTGGCGAATGCCGCTCCACAGTGCGCCGATTCCCGCGCCGAGTGCGAGCAGCATTACAATCGGTCCGAACGAACCGAATAGCATACCTCGACTCGGTGCTTGCGCCTCAGCAATGGTGCCGAATATCTTGTTCTTGGTGAAGTAATAACCACCTGTGAACAGGACGTCCCAACCGTTGTACACGTTGAACACATTCTGCAACATCCACAGCACGAGAAGCACTACGCTGAGAAGACTCAAACCGGTAACGATGACCATCAGCCACGGCTTGTCTCGGTATGCTGTGACAACCCAGCCATTAGCGAGAACGGCAAACAGAATGTAGAACATCGGCTGGAAACCACTAGCGTCCAACAGCAGAGACAACTCTGGGTTGGCATAGAAAGGCAATGGCAGCAGGAAGGCTGTTCCCACCATCACAATCATCGCCGCGGTGACCGGCATGTTGTCGCGGCGACGCAGCATATTGACTGACGTCTGTAGGAAATACGCGACGAAGATAATAGCAAGAATGTAGACGAATCCCTTCCATCCTAGGGCTACTGTCGCAAATGAGACACCAGCCAGTATCGAATAGGCCATCGCTTTGGAGCGATACTGGAATGCTGCTGATATCCCTCGAGCCAAATGTCGTGGATGCCAATGTGCATCTTCCAGCAGTTTATCGCTGCCGGCCGCACCGACCGCAATCATCCAGAAGTATACTCCAAGAGAGGTAAACAGCATGACAAAAGCGTCGTGGTCAGCCAGAGCGAAGGTCGAGTGACCAACGTGACCGGGCATCAGTGCCATCAACCACGCAGCGGTTGCACCGGCACCCTTGCCGAATTGCTTGTGAGCCATTGCAGCGATGGGAAGAACAGTGAGTGCTCCGTAAATTGCCGGCATCGCAGTAGTACCCCACCATGCTGCCTCGTTCACATCACCCGCTACGAATGGGTTGAGTAACTTGCCAGCAAGGGCAAGGGTCCAGGTGAATAGAGGCGGTCGCGGGTTGATGGAACCAAGTGGGTAAGAACGGTCCATGTCAATGACGAAATGGCTATTGTGCGCGATGATGTAGTCGATTGCACGCTTCATGTACCACGGGTCAGAACCACCGGTCATGTCCCACTCGCCTGGCCCTGTGCCGTTGAGTGCAGGCAGAACATTCCACAACGTTCGGATTGCTAGGGCGACTAGTAGTGCGCCACCGACCGTAATGCCATACCAATTTGCAGACCACCATTGTCTTGCGCCACCGTGTTCGCGACGCCCACCGGCATCACCAAGCTTATTGACGAAGCCGAGGTAAATAATGCCAGCATTGAGCCAGAAGAACAACAGGAACCAAGTCAGGTTACCCATATCTCCAGTCAGGAAATCGACGTCGCCAAGGCCAAACATGTCCTTGGATTGCCATGATCCCACACAGAATAGTAAGTAATTCAACAGAACAACCGCACCCAAAGTGCGCCACCGTTCTGCCCAGCAGAAAGCAACGAATAGCAATACCAAACCAGTGCTGAAAGCACCGATGTAGGTCAGATGTACTCCTAGGAACATAGCATCTGGATTCTCCAATCCTTGCAGTTGAACCAGTGCAGCGATGTGAGCGCACCACCAAATTCCCAAAGCAATGTAAAGTGGTAGGAAATTATTACCAGCAACATTGTCCAAATTTCGGAACCAAGGCCCTTTTCCGGGCTCGGATAGCCGACCCCTGAACAGCAATGCTAGGATTGCTCCGTCGATAATCATCGCAGTCCATGCTCCGAAGAACAGGAAGACGGTGGTCGTTCTCTCGATGTCAATCAGATTGTATGCCTGACCTGCAAATGAGTCTTCAGGTATCCACTCGTGGCCTGCTGCGGCTACTTGAATCGCAAAGATGAATCCAGCGACGACAGCGACGAGGATGTTCTCCTCTTCGTGCCAACCTGCCTTGTCTAGCACGTGCACTCCAACGGCAATGATGCCGAAGGCAAGTGCGAGCAGAGACATGTCGTAGTATAGCATCGCATAGCTGATTGCAGCAATTATCGCAGCGAACAAAGCAGACTTCGAAGCGGGTGAGAGAGGGATTGAGTCAGATGGGATTAGGCCGGGTACCTTGCCGAGGACTGCGGCGACTAGCATGACGCCAGTCGCCAACAGGATGGTGTTCCAGTGGCTTACATCATAGTCTATGACCTTCCAAGTCAGACCAATGGTCGTCAACAGCATTACTGCGATGACGAGTGGTGCTGAGAGCATTCCGAGGAACGGAATACGATTGGTGGTCACAACATCTTCTTCTTCCATTATTGTCCCCTCATCTTGGGTTTCAGATGACAGCATACGCTCTCATCAGCGTCGCCGCCACCGGAGGCCTTGTTTTAATCGTTCGCCTTATGCATGCGCGCGAGGATGTGGCACAGTGCGCCGAATCGCACTTTCCTATGTCACCCCTAGAGGGCTCTGTGACCTATGTCCTTTCGAAAATGAGAACCCTCCAAATAAATGGCTGATAACTTCTGATAAGCAAGTTCTCTTGCCCCATGTAGTGAGGAGGCAATTCCTGTTGCTGCAAGCACCCGACCTCCTGTTGAAATCAGTACCCCATCTTCATCCTCACCAGTTCCAGCGTGATGGACGAACGCCCACCCCTCCAAACAACCAGTTTCCCCTAGTGCAGAGAGTTCACCGCCAATTGGGAGTCCTTTGACCGGTGGACCCGGATATCCTTGACTGGCAAGCACCACTGTCAATGCGTGTGCATCGTGAAATGTAGTTTCGCAAGATGAGAGTCTGCCTTCAGCGACAGCGAGCAGTAATTCGCATAGATCGCTGGCGATCAGTGGCACGGTCACCTGAGTTTCGGGGTCACCGAATCTGACATTGAATTCGACTACGCTGGGAGCGCCACTCTCGTCAATCATCAGGCCAACATATAGGCAGCCTCGATACGGTGTAGCCTGTGATGACAAATGTGCATGCATTGGCTCAACAATTTCGCGAATGGCACGTGCTCTGACTTCCTCAGTTGCGACAGGAGCAGGGGCATATGCCCCCATTCCACCTGTGTTCAATCCGGTATCTCCTTCGCCGACCCGCTTGTGGTCTTGGCTGCAGGGTAGAGCAAGGAAGCCGGATTCGTCCATCATCACCAACATGCTCGCTTCCTCACCGGAGAGAAATTCTTCGAGCAGTACAAACCCGTCACTATCTATGCTTGAAGTGATGAAATCGCGCGCATCGTCGCGGTCTTCGGTGACGAGAACACCTTTTCCACCGGCTAGCACATCACGCTTGATGACCCATGGAGGTGCGAATTCATCAAGGTCAGAATCCAAGTCTGAACTAGAATCGAGTCGGATGACTTGTGCGGTGGGAACACCAAGTTTCTGCATGGTGGATTTCGCCACAGTTTTGCTGCCTTCAAGCATCGCACCTTCTGAATGAGGGCCAAAGCAGGGGATGCCATCAGCGCGTAACGCATCGGCTAATCCCTTGACAAGTGGCCCCTCTGGGCCAACAACTACCAAATCTGCACCCAATCGGTGAGCAAGAGCGACCTGAGCGTCGACATCACCATCACTGACCTGATGATTGGTGGCTACATTCGCCGTGCCGGCATTACCGGGTGCGACATGGACCTCGGCTACCGAATCGCTCTCGGAAAGGCCGATCGCCAATGCATGCTCGCGGCCTCCTCCACCGACCACCAATACACATCGACCCATGCGGTGGCCGAAGTGCTTTCAGCCCTTCAATAGTGCCTCTGGCCATCCTAGTAATTCTGTAAGATGTATGGATTAGTATGGTACGTCCTTGAGTTTCAATCGATAACCGAGTTTGTTCACACCTCGATGGATGAGAGGAGTGAGTAGCAACAAGAACAGCATCGCTGGCCTGACTTGTGCGCTACCGGCCAATGTATCAGTCAGCAACAATTGCCCGAACAGGAATGTGCTTATTGCAAACGGCAAAGTGTCCAGAAACAGTGATTCGCTGGAAATACTCCCTTCACGCTTCAAGCCGCGTCGGCGCTTGATGAAGGAGCCCAAGCAATCACCAAACAGGCAACCAAAGCCGAGAACCAGTCCGATGATGAAAGCCGCGCCCCACTCATTTCCAAACCAGAACCAGGCAGATGCATCCACACCTGTCAGCAGGTCAACGAACGGCCTTGAGCCAGAGTCATGATTGCCGTTGGCTAGCGCGTGCAGCACTACACCCCATACACCTCCGGCGAATGTTCCACCAATCAGTCCCTGCCAAGTCTTGCCATCACCAAGAATGCGATAGCCATCCTTCAGACATCTCCCACCATCGATTGGTTTGGGAGCCATCCCGACAATGCGCGGTATTGCTCGTCCCCACAATTGTGCAGCCGAGTTAGACAAGTAGCCGGGCAGAAATAGCCAGAGGACAGTGAGGATATCCAGACTCCAACTACCGATTGAGCCACCGCTGACTACCTCTATTCCACTCATGAGAGTCGCCTGAATGCATTCAGCCTTCAATCCATCCGGCAGTCGAATGAGCGTGGGATTGATACTGATGGGCCGCTGAGACAGGCACGATGACCCGAACAGCACGCCTGCAGTTCACCCTAGTTTTGCTGATGATAATCGCTATGCTGCCGGCCATTTCAGTCGGAACGGTGTCAGCCGGCTCAGCTCCGATGAGCGCAACGACACACGATATTACCGGGGATGAGACTTGGGATGTCAGTAGCCAGTTGAACGCACAGGTGGTCGTCCATAGTGGCGCATCGCTCACCATCAGTAACGACATCACTGTCGTTGGAACCGATTCAAGTATCACCATCTTGGATGGTGGCCAATTGAATATGAATAGCGGCTCGCTGACTGCTGAACAGCGGCCACAGTCAATGCGCGCGGATGCATACTCTGTGAGCGCTGGTGCACCGACAATGATGGTCCCCTCGGGTCAAGCAAGCGGCGCATTCACTCTGAGAATCATCTCGCATGCAGATTCATACCTCACTGGATGGACTGTGCTTTGGGACTCCTTTGAGGAGGATATGACCGAAGGTGTACACGAAATCGAATTCACAGCACCTCGCTCTGATTTCCAAGTGACCTTCGACAGCAATTGGGCGCCGAATAGCCTGATTATTGACCGTGTGGAAATTGTTGACCATGGTGCGTCAACCACCTACACCACGCCCGCAGTTGGCCTTGCTCCATACAATATGTTCCTGTATGGTGATGCCGGATTTGACCTGACCATTGACGGCAGCGCCAACC
>Ga0310123_10000558_pt1 | contig 32897 bp, 16 predicted proteins | sample CB6_AW_1057_MG_FD_203505 | JGI IMG/M metagenome (GOLD analysis project Ga0310123, IMG submission 203505) | Marine microbial communities from Western Arctic Ocean, Canada - CB6_AW_1057 | ecosystem: Environmental > Aquatic > Marine > Oceanic | place: Canada: Western Arctic Ocean | collected... | reverse complement strand
ACCGACAACGCCACGGTCGTCTCGCAGCCGATCCGCACCGAGGTCCTCTTCCTCGGAGAACGCTTTGTCGTTCTGCCCTCCGACACGGAGAGCGAGCGGCTGAGAGAGGAAATCGCCCGGCGGATTGATGCCTGGCCGATCACCGCCGAGATGAAGGACACCGTGCGGGTGCGGATCGAAGCGGTGGGATACTGCACCAGCCGAGAAGTGATCCGGGACGTGCTGCAGCAGGGATTCTCGGAATTCACCTGCTACGACAACGGCCCGCTGCTCGAAGACCTCCAGGTCGACGCACACCCCCAGCTGATCGCCCTGGCCAGCCGCGTCCGCCAGCAGATAGACGAGTTGGACTGGAACTGGGGCGAGGGGGAACCCGAACCGCAGGACGTGCTGCTGCAGGCCCTGGCGATCGTCTACGGGACGGAGCCGGCCTCGTGAGCGTTCGCATCGAGAGAATCGAGGTCAAGCCGGGCGGGCCGCTCGAACAGCCCCTCGACTGGTCGTGCGGCGATCTGACGGTGGCCTACGGCGGAAACGAGACCGGCAAGAGCTACGTGGTCGAGTTCCTGGTCAAGTGCCTGTTCCGCACCGGAGCACGCAAGGGCAGCGGCTGGGCACTCAGAGACCTCCCCGGCGGGGGTGGCGTGACCGTCTCGGGAACCGAGGACAAACCGGTCAAGATGAGCGTCTCGAAACGTCCGAAACTCGACGAGACCTGGGACGAGGACCCGCGAGGCCTGCCCCGGGACCTCTGCCGACTGCTAGTCGTTACCCAGGGCAACACCCGCCTCTCGGTGGCAGAAACCTCCGACGGCATCGACCCCAACATGCTCCGTGACTTCTTCTCGGGTGAACACCTCATCGAGTCAATCCGCAACAGCCGGGCACTGCCCAAGAGCGCCGCGACGGCGTCCTTCGAATCGGGGACCATCAGCGGAAGCGGCCAATGGAGTGATAAGGCCCAGCGCGAGAGTGTCCTGTCTGAGATCGAGGCGGTCGAGGAGCTGCTCGGGCGGTTCAACGACCAGATCTCCCACGGTGCCATCGCCTCGCTGACCCTGCGGCGTGACCGGCTCGTCGAACAACTTATCCAACTCCAGGCCGGCAGGCAGCACCACGCCAATCAGCTCGATCAGCAACTCACCTCCCGCACCAGCCAACTCGACACGCTGCCGTCGACCGAGGCAATCGAGAGTGTTTCGGCGGATCTGCGGACGCTCAGACGGACACGGATCGAGACCGACACCAAGCAGGAACGCCAGCACGAACTGGCCCGGCAACAGGACCATCTCGAGTGGACCATCTCGGCGCTGGAACACTACGACCGCATCGTCTCGGCCCGTCCACAACCGGCCGCCACACCCTGGCTGGCGACCGCCGCCGGTGGCATCCTGATCGCCGCCGTCATCGCCGGACTCTTCGAACAAAGGCTGGTGCTGGGACTGTTGGCCCTGGTCGCAGGCGGCCTGGCCGCTGCCCACTTCTGGCGAACGCGACAGCCCAGGCTCCCCGAACCAGACGACCCGGTGGAACTCGAGAGGATCGGATCGGAGTTCCAACGCCGATTCGATCAACCACTCGGCGACCGGGCGTCGCTGGAACAGAAGATCGAGGCTCTCAAGAAACTGGGCAACGAGGCCGAGGTGCTCGGGGGACAACTGGGAAACGAAACGGGCCACGCACGGAGCGAAGCCGACCGGATCGGACGACTGCTCTCGGGCTGGGCCAAGGACGATCTGCCCGAAACCGATTGGGACTCGCTGATCGAATCGAGCCGAAACCAGCGGCAAAAACTTGATCAGCAGGTCCGCGACACGCAGTCGGAACTCGATCGACTGGGTGTTGCCCCCAACCGCGATGCGGATGGGCCGCCTGATCAGCCCGAAACGCCCTGGGATCCCGAGAACTACGAACGGCTCCTCGAGCTGCATCGGCAGGCCGAAACAGAGCTCAACGAAGAGACTCGAGACCAGACGCAGCTGCTCGAAGACGCTCACAGGTCCGCCGGCGAGAGTGCCGATGCCGATTGGGAATCGCTGCTGGCCACCCTCGAAGGCAATCTCGCTGAGCTCCAGCAGGACTACCGGAAAATAACGGCCCGGATGATCGCCCAGTTCGCCGTCCACACGGTGCTCGACCAGGTCGCTACCGAAGAGGCACGGATGATCGAGGAAGGGCTCCAGAGTGCTGCAATCGGTGAGTCGATCCGGTTGATGTGCCCGGGATATCGGGCGTTGAGATCCACCGAGGAGGGTCTCGTGGTCGCCGATGGCGACGACAACGAGTTCGCCATCAAGGACCTCAGCACCGGTGCCCGCGAACAGGTCTTTCTCGGGGCCCGCCTCGGATTCGCCCGCAGGGCACTCGATGACCTGCCCGCGTTCCTGGTCCTCGACGACGCCTTTCAGCATTCCGACTGGCCACGACGGGAACGGCTCGTCGAACAGGTGCTCACGCTGGTCGAAGTGGGGTGGCAGGTGCTCTACTTCACCATGGATGACCACATCCGGGACCTGTTCCACGCCGCAGGCCAACAACTCGGCGACCGGTTCGTCTCCTACGACCTGCCACAACCCGACTCCTCCCTTGACCGGTGATCCATGAGCATCGACACCAACACCAGCGAACTCACTAACGAGCTTCGCCAGGCCGCCCTCGATCACCTCTGGCAACACAACCGGGACTGGGAATCGGCCGCCCGCGACCTCGAACCCTTGATCTTTGTCGCCGGCGAGGGGATCCGGGTGACCGACAGTGACGGGGAGACCTGGATCGACGTCAATGGAGGCTACTCGTCGGTCAACATCGGCTACGGACGGACCGAGATTGCCGAGGCCGCCTTCGAGCAACTCAAGCAAATCCCCTACTTCCCGCAAGGGTCGGCCAATCCGCCCACGATTCGCCTGGCCGCCAAGCTGGCCGAGCTGACCCCCGGCACACTTAACCGGGCCTTCCCGGTCAGCGGCGGATCACTCGCCAACGAGACCGCCCTGAAGATCGCCCGGGCCTACCACCGGCGGCGGGGACACGACGGGCGGTTCCGGATGATTAGCCGGCGAGGCTCCTACCACGGAGCCACCGGTGGGGTTCTCTTCCTCGGCTCGGTGCCCGCCTCGCCACGCACCGACTATGAACCTGCCCCGCCGGGAATGGTCTACGCACCGCAACCCAACGCATACCGCTGTGAACTCGGGAGCAGCTCACCCGAGGAATGTGGGGTGAAGTGTGCCGAGGCAATCGAGAAGCTGATCGAGTTTCATGGTGCCGACACCGTCGCGGCTGTGATCGCCGAACCGGTCGCCAGCGGACCCGGTGCCGTGATGCCCGACCCGGTCTACTGGCAGATGCTCCGCGAAATCTGTTCCCGACACAACGTGCTGCTGATCGCCGATGAGGTGATCACCGGGTTCGGACGCACCGGCAAGATGTTCGCCATGGAACACTTCGGAATCGTGCCCGACATCATGACCATCGCCAAGGGGATCTCCAGCAGCTACCTGCCGCTGGGCGCCACGCTGGCCACCGACGAGGTGGCCGCCGAATTCGCCGCTCCCGGCAATCACCTCAAACATGTCTTCACCTTCGCCGGACACCCGGCTGCCGCCGCCGCGGGACTCAAGAATATCGAACTGATCGAGAATGAGGGACTGGTCGACCAAGCCGCCGTACATGGCGAATACCTCGCCGCGAAACTCCACGATCTCCAGCAACAGCACGCGATCATCGGAGACGTCCGCGGGATCGGGTTCATGCAGGCCCTCGACCTGGTCGCCAACCGCGACAGCCGCGAGATCTACCCCGCCGAAATGAAACTGGTCGATCGGATCAACGCGAAGTTCAAGAGCCGACGACTGCTGATCAAGGCCCATTCCGGACATCTCATCAACCTCTCGCCACCACTGTGCACCACGCGAGACGACCTGGACGAGATCGTGGCAGGGATCAGCGAGGTGCTGGGCGAGGTTGAAGCGGAGCTGGGATCGTGACCGAATGGAATTCTCACGAATTCCCCCACGATCGGCCCGATCGCGCGACGATGAGCTTAAGTGGGAAGATGCGGGTTTCTCATCGACTAATCCTGATGTATCCTGCAGGCAGCGGTAGGGGGCGGTTCCCGGTCGAGACTGGTACAGGAATCGACGATGCTGACACTCTCTGACACACAGCCGAGTCGCCACTGCCAGGGCTTGGCCCGCCGAGATTTCCTCGGTGTCGGCTCCCTGGCACTGGGCGGCATGGGTCTGGCCCAGGTGCTCTCGGTCCGCCAGGCACTGGCTGCCGCCGGGCACCCGGTCCGCGACAAGGCGGTCGTGCTGCTGTTCCTCTCGGGGGGACCACCACACATCGAGATGTTCGACCCCAAGATGTCGGCCCCGTCAGAAATCCACAGCTGCTCCGGCGAAGTCCAGACCCGCATCCCCGGCATCACCTTCGGAGGTCACTTCGAGAAGCTCTCGCAGATGACTGACCGCTTCAGCATTGTCCGCTCGTACCGCTCGAACAACTCGGGACACACCTACCAGAAGGTTGCCAGCGGCAACAACCCGCTCAAGGCAACCATGGGCGCACTGTACGCCCGCGTCGCCGGCTCGAATTCACCCGCCACCGGCATGCCGACCAACGTGCTGGTGCTGCCCGAGGCGATCGAGCCGGGACTGAAGATGAAGTCGAACTTCGAGACCAAGGCACTGCCAACGCTGACGGCCGCCGGAGATCTCGGACCCAACTACGTCGCCTTCAATCCCCAGGGCGGCGGTCAGTTGAAGGACAACATGCAGCTCAGGCTGCCCCGGAACCGCTTCGAGAACCGGCGACTGCTGCTGACCGGACTCGACAACCTCAAGCGACGCTTCGACGACCAATCGCTGGTCGACCAGACCGACAAGTACCAGCAGCAGGCCTTCGAAGTGATCACCCGTGGGGTGGCCCACGCCTTTGACCTCTCAAGTGAACGCAGCGAAACCGTCGCCAGCTACGACACCTCACACCTGTTCAAGAACTCCGACGTCCACCGCTGGTACGACATGAGCCGCGCGTCGAACCTGCTGGGCAAGCAGATGCTGATGGCCCGCAGGCTCTGCGAGGCCGGCTGTGGGTTTGTCACCGTCAGTGACTGTGGCTGGGACTTCCACAGCAACCGCAACAGCCCCAAGAACCTCGGCGGCATGAACTGGCTCGGACCCCAGGTCGACCACGCCGTCGCGGCGTTCCTCGAGGATGTCCACCAGCGCGGGCTCTCCGAGAAGATCATGCTGGTGGTGACCGGCGAAATGGGCCGAACACCTCGCAAGAACAAGAACGGGGGCCGTGACCATTACGGGGGGCTGACCAGCCTGCTGGTGGCCGGAGGAGGCGTGCCCGGAGGACAGGTGATCGGACGCTCCGACAACCACGCCACCAAGCCGATCTCAACCCCGTATGCACCCCGCGACCTGCTCGCCACCGTGCTCAACACGCTGTTTGACGTCGGCGAGGTCCGAGTGACCCGCGGCGTGCCGACCGAGCTGATCAACCTGCTCGAAGAGACCAGGCCGATCCCCGGCCTGGTCTGAACCGCTTCGCCCCGGGCCTCGGTCACCGTGATGACCGAACCGCCGCCCGCGGCGACCCTAGAGCACGGCCGGACGCCTCTGCCAGGTGCTGGTCGCCTGCTGTATGGCGTAGGCCAGCTGTAATACGCCGAAGTCGTCCTGGTGACGGCCGACAATCTGCAGGCCGACCGGCAACCCGTCGTCGGTAAAGCCCAACGGCAGGCTCAACGCCGGCAATCCCGTCACCGTGATGAAGTAGCACGACATCATCCAGTCAATGTACGTCTCCATCTCCTGGCCGTTGATCTCGGTGATGTAAGGCGTCTCGACATCAAACGGAGCCACCTGGCTGACCGGCAAGACCAGGAACTCATAGTCATCCATGAACTCGCGGACCCGGTGAAACAACGCCGTCCGCAACCGCTCGGCCCGAGCCACGTCCGGACCACTCTGCTGCTGACCCGCCTCGACGTTCCAGATGATCGTCTCCTTGATCTTGTCGCGGTGCTCCTCGAGCAACGGGGTGAACTGGCTCTCAAACGCCCAGGCCCGCAGCGTCTTGAAACAGGAATCGGCGTCGCGAAAATCCGGGTGTGCATGATCCAGCGTACAGCCGACGCGTGCAAACGCATCCAACTGCGACTCAAGCGCCCCGGCAACCGCCTCGTCGACGGGAAACATGCCCAGGTCCCGGCTCCAGGCCACCCTCACTCCACGGAAGTCCCGCTCAAGTGATCCGCGGAAACTCGAGCCCGGCTCGGCCAGTGAAATTGGCACTCGAGGATCGGGGCCGGCCAGCACGCTGAGCATCAAGGCGGTGTCCTCGACCGTTCGGGCCATCGGCCCCTGCACCGAGATCGGGAACCAGCCCAGCTCGGTCGGATAAACCGGCACGCGGCCCGGCGAGGTACGGAAGCCGACGACGTTGCAGAAGTTGGCCGGGTTGCGGAGCGATCCCCCCGTGTCGGACCCGTCGGCGATCGGTACCATCCCGCACGCCAACGCCACCGCCGCACCGCCACTGCTGCCACCGCACGTCCGCGACGTGTCATAGGGGTTCAGACAGGCGCCGAAAACCGGGTTGAATGTCTGCGAACCCGCACCGAACTCCGGCACGTTTGTCTTGCCCACCTGGATGACACCGGCCGACTTCAACCGCTCGATGATCAACGCGTCCTCGGTCGGAACGAAATCGGCATAGATCGGCGATCCGCTCGTCGTGCGGATGCCGGCCGTGGCGACCAGGTCCTTGTGAGCCACCGGCAGGCCGTGCAGCGGACCCAGCTCATCACCTCGAGCCTGGGCCTCGTCGGCCGCGGCCGCCTGCTCGCGAGCCAGTTCGTCGGTCAACGTCACGATCGCATTGACCTGGGGATTGACCCGCTCGATCTGCTCGAGATGGGCATCGAGGAGTTCTCGAGCCGAGAGTTCTCCGGACCGGACGAGCCCGGCCAGTTCGACGGCCGTCTGGAAGCACAACTCGGTCGACATGCCCTGCTCCTCTTCTCGTCACGCCAATGGGTCTGAGACGAACATCGACCCGGCCCGCGGATAGTGTGCCTGCTTCTGGGCCGACATGTTCTCCGCCGCGGTGGTCACCACCAGCCGAATCCCCTCGGGCGAATTCCACAGCAGCGGGCAGGTCACCTGGGGCGAACCGGGCACCATCCACCGCGATGGCTGTTCACCCGTCTTCAGGTCGTATTCGTGTACCTCGCCAGCTTCCGCCGACTCGGGATTGTAAAACGCGATGATCACGCTGCCCGGCGACCGCCCGGCCACCATGCCATCGGGAAAGAAGGGGAGGTGGGTCAGGTCCAGCACCGTCTCGGGCTCACCCAGCGTCCCCGTGTCCGGGTCAAGATGGTAGGCGACCACCTGTCTGGTCGGAGTGTCAATGTCCCAGATTCTCCAGCCGCCTCCTTCGCGTCCCACGACCTTACCGTTGGAACACAGCTGGTCATCACGCAGCTGAAACAGCCGTTGATCGCCGCTTCGCCAGAAATACAGCCCTGCCTTGTGCTCCTGGAACGCCAGATCCTTGCAGCCAAAGACCAGTCCCTGGTCGATCTCGACCCCGTCGTTGATGATCGTGTTCTCGACCCCGACATCCACCTCGTCACTGATCCGTTCGCACGCGCCGGTGCTCAGCCGCACACGGCAGACGTGACGCTCGATCCCAACCAGGAACAGGTCAGGGTCATCGGTCGGGAAGGCAAACCCCGGCCGACCGGGTAGCGGCACCTCGCGATTGAACTCGCTGAGTGGATCGAGCAGGCACAGCGAACCCTCTGGAGTGTCGGGTCCGTGCTGAATGGCGACCCAGCTGATCTGGCCGGAACCGCAGTCGATCGGCCCTTCGGGCAAATAACCCAGCTCGGGCCTGTCGGGCTGGTAGAGGACCTGCAGTTCTCCCTCCGCCATGGTACCTGGCATCACGCTGCTCCCTGGCTAGCCCGGCAGCATGCAGCGACCACCGCTGGCGACAATCGTCTGGCCGGTCATGTAGCTGGACTCTTCTGAGAGCAGGAAGCGGGCCACCGATGCCAGCTCCTCGGGCTGACCGATCCGACCGATCGGAGTGTTTTCGATGATGTGAGCCATCGCGTCGTCGCCAAGCGTATGAGCCATCTCGGTCTCGGTCAGGCCCGGACACAGGCAGTTGACCCGCACGTTCTTGCCGGCCCAGGCATGAGCCGTACAGCGGGTCAGCGCGATCACGCCGGCCTTCGACGTCGAGTACGGCACCTGGTTCATGCGTTCCCGAAGCCCGGCGATCGAGCTGACCGTGACAATCCGCCCGAAGCCTCGCTCGATCATCTCGTCCTTGACTGCGTAGATCATCGTGAAGGTACCATCGAGGTTGACGCTCAACTCGTGCTTCCACAGCTCCCAGGTGATCTCATCGGCCGGAGTCGGGCTGCTGGTTCCCGCCGAGCAGACCAGCATATCGATCGGCCCCAACGCCTCGCGGGCCGCAGCAACAATCGCGTCGGCCCCCTCCGGAGTCGAAACGTCGCCGGCGACCGCCACCCCCTGGCCTCCAGCCGCCTCGACCTCGCCCACCGCCGCCGCCGCATCCAAGGCTCGTGACACGTAGTTCAACGACAGCTTCGCACCCTCCCCAGCCAGCATCACCGCCAAGGCCTTGCCGATGCCGCGGGTGCCTCCGGTGATCAACACGTGCCGGCCCGCAAAATCGCTCTCGCTCATCATCGCCTCGTTTCACATGTCCGGGGTTGAGTCGTGGAAGATCGAGACCATGGGCAAATCAGACCATCGGCACCGCGCGCTGGACCAGCTGCAGGCAAAAACCCCACGGGTCGCGGATCATGCCCAGCCGGTCACCACTCTCGTTGGTGTTGATCTCGCCGTCGGGCACGCCTCCGGCTTCGGTCAGCCTCGACATGTCCGCGTCGATGTCATCGGTCACCAATGCCAGGTGCAGCCCCATCGCCGGGATCTCGGCGAAGCCGTGCACCTCAACGGCCGTGTTGCCATAGAGTTCCAGCATCACCGAGCCGCTGTCGTCGGCCAGGAAGTGGATCCAGGGTGGAGCGTCGATCTGACGCTTGATGGTAAAGTCGAGATTCTCGACGTACCAGCGGGCCACGCTGATCGGGTCCTCGACATTCCAGGCCAGGTGTTCGATCTTCACGGTTGAGGTCTCTTTGAATGCTGTGAGTTGAAGACAGGAGGCCGAGGATACTGCCGGGGGGCTGGCGCGGCCACCGTACGCCGCGGGGACTGGCTCACGGCCCGACAGGGCCGGGTGCCTGTTCTCCCAAAATAAAAACGAGCCCTGCCGGCCAAGTGGCCGGCAGGGCTCTACTCACAGGTGCCGATCTCAGTTGTGTGAGGACCGTCGAGAAGCCGGTGAGGCTTCTCAACGGAGGGAAGGTAGCAAAGGTCCTCATGCAGCCGACGGGGAAAGGTGAGGGGTGTCGGCTGCAAGTTCAACATCGTCAGCATCGCCCTGCAGCCGAGCGTCAAACCGCCCGGTCTGTGAGACAATTCCGCACCGGTGGTGGGTTAGACCGGCCGTGATGCCCAAGCGGGCTTTCCGATCGTCCCCACCCGCAGGGACCGTACGGGTCGGATAACCGGACCCGATCACTCGAGAATCCCGCCAGCGGATCTCACCCGACCAGTGCCCAATTCCGTCACCGAAACCGTCCGTTTCCGGATGCAGACAAGTTGATCCGCACAGACTCTCAGATAGAGTTTCTGGACGGCCGCGGACGGACACCATCCGCAAAGGCCTCGTCTTGTCTCCGCTGGAGTCGGTCGTCGTGACCACGTGCGGCGGCTGCGGCGGCTGCGGTGGCAAGGTTCCCTGCGCACTGCTCCAAGCCAAAACCTACGTCAGGATCTCGTTGACCACCTCGCCGTGGACATCGGTGAGCCGGTAGTCGCGGCCCGCATGGCGAAAAGTCAGTCGCTGGTGATCGAGTCCCAGCAGGTGCAGGATTGTGGCATGAAAATCATGCACATGCACCATGTCCTCGGCCACCGCGATGCCGAATTCGTCGGAACTTCCGTGCACGATTCCGGGTTTCACACCCGCACCGGCCATCCAGGAACTGAAGACCTGATGATGATGTTCGCGGCCGGGGTGGTTAGTCTTCTCATGATAGGGCGTCCGTCCGAACTCGGTCGTCCAGACCACCAACGTATCCTCGAGCATTCCTCGCTGCTTCAGGTCCGTAATCAGCGCGGCAATCGCCTGGTCGACGTTCTTCGCCAGCGGGCCATGTGTGGCCATGTTGCCGTGAGCATCCCAGTTTCCCGATGACCCGACATCGATCAGTTCGAGGAACCGGACGCCTCGCTCGGCCAGCCGTCGCGCCACCAGGCACTGCCAGCCGAAGCCACTGGTCTGGCCGGGCTGGATCCCATACATCGCCAGCGTGGCAGCCGTTTCGCCCCGCAAGTCCATCGCCGCGGGTGCCTCACGTTGCATCCCGAACGCTGTCTCGAAGGATCGGATCCGCGCCTCCAACGCCCGGTCAGCCGTCCGCTCTTCCAGATGACGCCGGTTCGCCGTCCCCAACAACTCGAGTTCAAGCTGCTGCAGCCGCCGGTTGGTTGACCGTGGCCGCAAATTCGGAATCGGGTTCGCACCTGGAACGATCCAGGTGCCCTGGTGACAACCGGGTAGAAAATCACTGCCCCATGTCTGTGCCCCGGCATAGGGTACCCTGGGTGCCAGTACCATGAACGACGGCAGGTTACAGTTCGATGTTCCCAGACCATAGCTGCACCAGGCACCGATCGACGGACGCGCAAACGTCCAGGATCCGCAGTGCATCCCCAGCGTACTCTCGTAGTGATTGGTGTGGTCCGACGACATCGACCGGATCACGCACAGGTCATCGACAATCGACCGTATCCGGGGAAACAAATCACTGACTTCGATGCCACTCTGACCTCCTGGCCGGAAATCCCAGTCGGGACGCTTCAGGAACCGCTTGAATTCACCCAGTTTTCCCTGCCAGTTGTCGACGGTGATCGACTGGCCGTGTCGCGCCACCAGCGCCGGCTTGGGATCGAACGAATCAACGTGTGAGACACCACCGGTCATATAGAGAAAGATCACCCGCTTGGCCTGGGGCCTGTGATGTGGCTCCTTCGGAGCCAGCGGGTCAGCATCAGCACCGATCGCTCCCCGAGAATCCTCGGCCAGCACACCGGCCAGGGCCAGAGTCCCGAAACCACCGGCAAAATTCGCCAGCACTTCGCGGCGGCTCCGGGGACGCCCTGCGGTCACCGGTCGCTCGAGATATTCCACGGAATCGCTCATTGATTCAGTCTAAGAACAGGAATTCATTTCGCGTCAACAAGGTCCGCAGGAGTGCCGCCCAGGCCATCCGGTTGGCACCTCCACCATCGGCCTCACCCAACGACCGCCGGTAGGCCGCCAGGAAACTCTCCGCCTCGATCCGTTCTCGATCCGTCACACCACGACACAGGGTCACTTGCCACGCGGTCTCCAATCGCTCGGTTCGACCGCTGCGAACGGCCACGATCCGCTCAGCCAGGGCCTCAGACTGCTGATGAACAAATTCGCTGTTCATCAAGAACAGCGACTGGGTCGGAACCGTCGTCAATGCACGACGAGGCGTACTCACGTTGGGATCGGCTCCGTCGAACAGTGCCAGGAAGGGATGGCGTTTCAGTCGTTGTTGCATCAGGAAGACACTGCGACGCTTGGTGGGATAGAGCCCGTAGAACGGCGAATGCTGCGTGAAGCCCCAGCTTCCCTGGGCCGGGAATGGATGTGCTCCTCCGACGCTCCGGTCGAGTTCGCCGCTGACAAACAGGATCGAGTCCCGGATCTCCTCGGCCGAGAGCCTGCGGCGATTGAAACGCCACAGCAATCGGGCATCCGGATCCATTTCTGCAGCCCGCTCATCAAGACGGCTGGATCGTCGATAGGCGGCCGAATCCATGACCAGACGGTGCATCGCCTTGATCGAAAACCTCTTGTCTCGGAATCGCGATGCCAGCCAATCGAGCAGGTCCGGATGTGACGGGCGTTCGCCGCGAACACCAAAGTCGTTCCCGGTGGCAACCAGTCCTCGACCAAAGTGACCACTCCAGATCCTGTTGACCATCACCCGGGGCATCAGCGGATTCGAGTCCCGTGTCAGCCAGCGGGCCAGTTCGAGACGGCCGCTGCCAGCAGGTTGAGTCAGCTTCTCACTTCCCAGAATCTCGAGGTTGCGTCGTACGACCATCTCCCCCAACTTCGCCCGGTCGCCCCGAACCTGGACCCTCGCGTCGGCCGGCTTGTCCCTATCAATCGCCCCGTAGTGCATCCCCACCGGCTCGCGCAATACCAGGGCTTCCCGTTTCCGACCGAGGATCTCCAACCGTCCAGTCAACCTGGCCAGTTCCTTACGACCGTTTTCCAGATCGACCACCAGTGGCTTAAGATCGCTCTCCCTGGCCCACCCGCCGCCCCGGTCCACCTCAGCTCGAAAGAACGACCAGGTGATACCCGATCGCTCTCGCCCTGGAGGAGAAGCCGTCTGCTGAAACCAACCGAGGACGTCGGGAACCAGCCGCCAACGGGTGGTCTTCTCTGTCGTTTCGTCGACCGCGCGGATCTCCAACTCGACCCGCGTCAGATCGCATCCGTGGTTAGCTTTCGGCACCACGACCAGTTGCAGGTAGTCCCCGGCCTTGACCGCCACCGACTCCAACGCCCTGCCGGCAATCGGAGTGCTCCCAGCCCGTTGACTTGCCGCGGACGCCAGCGGATGCAGGCCCGAACGGTCCAGGCGGTCGACATGCCACCGCACACTGTCACCACAGTCGTGCTGGTCAGTGAGCCGGCCACTGAGCTGCACCCGACCGTTGATCGGGCTCCGCCAGGCGATCCCTACGCCGTTCTTCTCACCCGGATGGACGACCAGGGCTCCCGCAGGCACATCTCCGGGTACCTTCAATAACGCCTGCGAGACATTGACACCTACCAACGGCAGTCCACCACGACGCCAGACATGAAAACCCTGGTGGTTCTTGCTGTTTCGCTCTCTCTCGTTCAAGAGCCTCGCGGCAAGGTAAGCAGACCAGGGGCTGATCGTCACCGACCGCTTCTGTCCTGCGGACGCCTTCTTTGGGTTCGCCAGCACAGCCCTCAACAGAGTCTGCCGGAACGTCAGTGGCTGAATTTCGTCATCCAGCTTCTTCCGCTCAGTCTCGTAGGCTGCCCGGGCTGATTCGACCCGGCCTGAACGCACTACGGGATACAGATCATACGGCTTCTTTTTTTCTTCCGACCCGGGAAACGAATACCGCGTGCTCGCAAAGATCCCGTACCAGGAATAGTAGTCCCGGGTATTGACCGGGTCGTACTTGTGGTCGTGACACCGTGCACATCCCAGCGAAAGGCCTAGAACAGCCTGGCCTAGCGTATCGATCGTGTCCTGGATCGTCAGGTTGTGGTATTTCTCGGAGTTGAAACCGAATCGCCGTGAGATCGCGATGAAACCGGTCGCGATCCGCAGTCGCCGGTAGTCGTCATCGCCGAGCGACATGTCGGCCTCGGCGATCAGATCGCCGGCCAACTGGTGCTGCAGGAACTGGTCATAAGGCAGATCACTGTTGAAAGCCTCGATCACCCAGTTGCGATACTTGTACGAGAGTGGTGTGGGAAAATCGGCTGTCTCGCCAGCGGTGTCGGCATAGCGGACCACGTCGAGCCAGTGTCGACCCCAGCGGACACCGTATTGAGGCGACTCGAGCAAGCGATCGACCACTCGCCGGAACGCCCCGCGCTGCTGGTCGGCCAGAAACGCGACCACCTCCTTGGACGTCGGAGGCAGGCCGGTCAGGTCAAACGTCGCCCGACGGATCAACGTCCGACGATCGGTTTCTGGAGCTGGCTCGAGCCCGGCCCTCTTGAGACGGTCCTGCAGGAAACGGTCGATGTCGTTCCGAATCTGCGGCCCCGCCGCAGCTGGCGGCCGTGAATCACGGATCGGCTGGTACGACCAGAAGGCCCGTTCGGATGGAGTGATCGGTCCTCCACGCAGCCTCGTTCCGCCGCCAGTCAGTCGCATTCCTTCGGGCCAGACCGCCCCCCGCTGGATCCATCGAACCAGGTCGGCGATCTCCAACCGGCTCAGCGGTTTCTCGGGCGGCATCTTCAATTCCCCCTCGCGGCGAACTGCCTTGACCAGGGCACTCCGCTGCGGGTCGCCGGGCACGATCACCTGTCCGTCGTCGCCTCCCTTGAGCAATCCCTGGTGCGAATCGAGCCGCAAACTGCCCTCAGCCTTCTTCGGACCGTGACACTTCACACAGCGGGCCACCAGCAATGGCCGGACCCGGTTCTCGAAGAACGCCAACGAATCAGCATCAGGCCTGGTTTTCTGCCGTGGCTTGGTTTTTGTTCCTTTTGCCAGGGCCAACGTCGATCCCTGCCAAAGAGTGCCGACCTGACGCGTGCCGTCCAGCTTCGCGCCAACGAGCCGCGCCTGGCGAAAATCTGCACCTGTCAGGTCCGCGCCTCGCAAATCGGCGCCATTGAGCACCGCACCGACCAGGTTAGCTCCACGCAGCGACGCCCCTCTCAAATCGGCCCGCTGCAGGTTGGCACCATGCAGATCCACTCTTTCGAGCCGCGCGTTCTTCAAGCGTGCACCGGCCAACCAGGCTGTAAAGACGCCGCGACCGGCCTGGTAGTCGTCCGACGTGTAAGCCTCGGAAAACGATGCCGACTTCAATCGTTCGGCCAGAGCTGGACGGGCCAGTTTCGCGCCGTCTAAGCGGGCCCCGTCGAACGAAACGTCACGAAGCACCAGTCGCATATCGGCCGTCTGCGCGAGCGTCCATCGCAACAGTCGACCGCGTAACTCCGGCGTGGCTGCCTGGCTCAATTTGACCAGTTCTTCAACGCTCGGGGCCGGTACCGGTTTGTGGGTCTGCAGACGGCCGGAAATCGCAGACAGTGCACGCTCAATTTCCGGAGCTTCTGCGGCAACGGCCGAATGAGTTGTGACAAGCAATGTGGCGCAGGTGCCCAGGACAATGGAGAAACCCCATCTGCTTCGAACAGGGCTGGCCTCCTGGCAATCGGCTTCGAGCACGTCAACACTCACACCTCGACCAGACGCTCGGTCGAATCGCCGAATGACTTGCGGTGGATCCCGACCTTATCGAGCAGTGACAGGTAGAGACTGCACATCTTGCGGTTCGGCTTGCCGCGGTAATCGAGCACCCGACCGCCCTGGATCTTTCCACCAGCGCCACCGACAACCAGCACCGGTAACTGGGTGGCGTCGTGGTGGCCGGTGAGCATACTCGAGCAGTACAACAGCATCGAGTTGTCGAGCGCCGTGTGTTCACCCTCCTGGATCCCCTCCAGCTTCGTGGCAATGTAGGCCAGTTGCTCGATGAAGAACTGGTTGACCTTCAGCCAGTCGGGGGTGTCGTTATGAGACAGCAGGTGGTGGATCATGTAGTCCACACCCAGGTGTGGGAATCGCATCGAGCTGTGGTCGTTGTTGAGCTTCAAAGTCGCCACGCGGGTCGTGTCGGTCTGGAAGCCCAGGACCAGGAGGTCGCTCATCAGCCGCATGTGCTCGTCGACGTCCTGTGGCAATCCGTCCTTGGGCCGGGGGATGTTCGGCTTGGTAAGAACCGGACGCCAACCCTGGAACTTGCCCGCCTTGCCGGCCCGATCGATCCGCTGCTCGACATCCCGCACCGAATCCAGGTACTCGTCCAGCTTGCGGCGGTCGCTGAAGCTGATCCGTCCCCGCAACGATGTCGCCTCGGCCAGCACGGCGTCCAGCACGCTGCGGTCACTCTTCTGCACCGTGTCCTTGAACATCCGGTCAAAGGCGAGTGCCGGGTAGAGTTCCAACGACGTGGGCGTGGTGGGCGAACTCCACGAGATGTTCGAGCTGTACAGCATCGAATAATTCTTGTGCACACTGGCGATCGATTTCTCGCACCCCAGCACCAGGCTGGGCACCTTCGTCTGCGTGCCGTACTTCTGGGCAATCAGCTGGTCGATGCTGGTGCCCGAGCGGATCGTGCCGCCTGAGGCCAGCGGGGCTCCCGACAACAAGTTGCCGGTCTGGGAACTATGAATGTTGCCCTTCAGCGCCTCGGCGTTGTACAGGCCCTGGATGAAGAGCGTCTTTTCGCGATGAGGTGCCAGCGACTCGAGCACCTTGCCCAGCTTCATCTGCGAACCGGCACCCTCTGCCGACCACTCGCTCTTGTGAAACCCGTTGCCCGAGAACAGGCAGGCGAACCGCACCGGGGGCTGGCTGCCAGGTGCCCGGGCCCTCGCCTCATCGCCCCAGACATTCATCGACTCCATCCAGGGCAACGCCATGCTGACGCCCAGCCCACGCAACATCGCCCGGCGAGTGAATCGGTGTCGGCTCACGGCATCTGTCATGTCTTGTCCCCTTATCCCTTGGCTCTCACTCGTCCGGTTTCGTCGCCAACAGGCCCCGATGATATCGGAACTGGCGGCTGGTCACGATAGCCTTCACGACCACAGACATCCGGTAGTCATTGGCCTTCAAGTCCTTCTGGATCTGATCCAGCAGCGGCTCATCCGACAACTCGACACCTCGCCCCAGCGCAAAGCCCAGCAGCTTGCGAGAAAACTGCCGCACAAATTGGTCTCGACGCTTCGTCAACAAGTAACTCCGCAATCCATCGAGCCCGTTGAACCGGGTCCCGTCCTTCAAGGCTACCTGGGTGTCAATCGGGCGACCGGCAAGGTCCTGTGTTCGAGATCGACCGATGGCGTCGAACGATTCCAGTGCAAATCCGAACGGGTCGATCCGGTCATGGCACACCGCACAGGAGGCAACGCTGCGGTGTTTTTCGACCAGTTGCCGAACGGTCAGCCCGTTGGTGTCGGTCTCGCTGTCGGGCAAATCGGGCACCTTGGCCGGCGGCTTGGGCAACTTCTCACCCAGCATCGTCTCCACCACCCAGTTCCCACGCAGCACCGGGCTGGTCCGAGATGCACCCGACTGCTTCGACAGCAGGCTGGCCATCCCCAGGATCCCACCGCGGCCCATCCGTTTCACCCCGTCCACCCGCCACCAGCCGCCGAGTTTCCCGCCAGTTCGTCCGGCCAGGCCGTAGAACTTGGCCAGGTCCGCGTTGACGAACGTGTAGTCGGCATCCAGCAGGTCCAGCACGCGGCCATCACGGCGAAAGACATGCTCGAAGAACCGCACCGACTCCTCGTACATCGACCCCCGCAGCCGAGCGAACTCGGGATACAGCTTCTCGTTCTTCTCGTCGTGCTCGTCAAAGCCACGGATCCCCACCCACTGGGCCGCAAACTCTGTGGCCAGCCCGCGGATGCGGGGATCGTCCATCATCCGGCTCGCCTGGACCGCCACCTCCCTGGCCTCCTGCAGCCGCCCCGACCCGGCAGCTTGCCGCAGTGATGAGTCGGGCGCCGTTGACCACAGGAAGTAGCTCAAACGAGATGCCAGTTCCCAGTCGTTGACCGGCCGGGCCACCCGACCCTCACCCGGCGTTTCCACCTTGTAAAGAAAATTGGCCGAGACCAGCACGCGGGCCAGCAGCAACCGCCAGGCGGCCTCGTGGCTGAGCCCCTGAGTTCTCAGCCGACCGTACAGGGTCTTCAATCGGCCCCGCTCGTCGGCCACCAACGGACGACGCCAGGCAGTCCCTGCGAAATCCAGCAACCGCTCCAGTTGCACCGGCTCGGTCGCCTCCAGGTGCTTCTCGAACGCCTCGGCCCGTTTCCGGATCGGCTCGCGAAGCGGCTCGAACAGCTTCACCTTGCCCACCTGCGAGGCGAATCCCTGGAAGAGGTCAAACGTGCTGTGGATCTTGCGGGCGTCCTGGCTGACGTAACGCAACTGCTTCCAGTCGCGCTCCAGTCCCTTCCGCTCCTGGGTCGTCATCATCAGCCGCATCAATGCTTGGTCCTCGCGGTGGTACAGCACCAGAGTGATCACCTCGTCGACCGGCACCAGCCGGTAGTAACACATCGCCGCGGGAAACAGGTCCTGGAAGGCACCGATCGCACCGGCGACCCGCCGGGCACCGGGCGACTTGTCGATGACCACGATCGGAGGCCCCACCAGCATCCGATCCACCGCCGGAGGCTTCTCGGCCAGCGACAACTGCACGCTGCCCCGTCCTCCCGATTTCGCGTGCAACCGCCCGGTCACGATCAACTCGCGACCGGCCGCCACCGATGCGGGCAGCGTCAGGGTCATCACGTCAGGAGCCTGGACCAGCAGATCGGTCGGGCCGATTTCAGTGCCCGGAGGTGCCTTGCCAAACAACCCCGGATCGGGGCCGACCCGTGATACGGGTTGTTTCGCCGGGTCGGCGTCGCGGCCCATGGCAAGAGGGTCGACCAGGTTCAGCAAGGCGCCGCCGGGCCGGGTCAGGGCGTCATGGAGCGTCGCATCGGGCGAATCCTTCGGCACCGGCCGCTTGCCGGTGACCAGCTTGGACACCGCCGCCGTCACGACCTTCCTGGCCGCCGCTGTCTCGGCTTCCTGCCATTTCGCCAGCAGCGAATCGGCCGGCACCAGGCTCCCGCGCGACTTGCCCGTCAACGGTTCCTGGTAGAAGTGCCACGTGTCGGGGTTGCCGTGGGAATCGGCATGAGGGTTCCCCTCGTTGATCGTATCGGCGATCTCCTTCTCCAGGTTCCAGCTCCGCTTCTTGCCGCTCAACTCAGTGACCACCAGGTTGACCCGGGTCAGGTCACACGCGTGAGAACGGTCGCGCGGCCCCACCTTCAGCGACAACAGGTCCCCGGGCCTCACGCCGGTCGATGCCACCGTGGGGATCACCTGCCGCCCGCCCCGGTTCACCTGGCCGCTTGTCAACAGCCTCCGTCGACGACCGCGAGCCAATTCCAGCCGCCACGTGATACCGTTGCCGCACGTCGCGTGGACATCCTGTACGAACCCTTCAATCTTGACCGGCCCCGACAGCGGGCTCCGCCAGCCGACGGCCACGTACAGCGAAGGAGATGGGTGGACGGCGACGCTGTGAGGGGCCATCGTGCCTGGGACCACGACCTGGGTGTCCGACGAGTTGGTGATCAGCGACGGAGTCGCTTGCAGCCCGAAACCGTCGATGAAGTCATATCCCTGGCGGTTGACGAAGCCGGACTTAAGATAGTTGGTCACGCGAACCGTCTGGCCGTCGCCAACGCCCAGCAGCTGCAGCCACGCTCCCAGGAGGTGCCGATCCAGCTTGTGCCTGGCCGCCAACGCCTTGATGTCCGGCTTCGGATCCTCCGACGAGAGAATCTCCTCGATGGCTGCCAGGTAGCCTCCGGCCCTGGGCAATTCCTGCCGGTGCAGTCGGTCCATCGCCGCGGCGACAGCTCGCACATCTCGGAGAAATATGGGCGGCTTGCTGGGCGAGACGAGTCGAGGCTGCAGCCAATGCACCAGGTCGCCATCGGCCCCGTCACCGGCCGTGCCGGCCGCCAGCGAGACGGTGATCTTCCCGTCCCGGTCGGTGTCAACCAGTTTCAGCGACAGGGACTCCGTGGTGGCGTGAGTGATCTTGCGGGATTGCCAGGGCTTGAAGTGGCCGACGGTTCCAAAGCTCCACAATTGCGGCTCCCACCTCTTGATCGCCGCGGCCAATCGAGGCCCGTCGCCCGGCTGAGCGGTTCGCCATTCCGCGGCCAAGCCCTCCAGCAGCGGAGACTCGCCCGGGACCGTCATCGCCTCCCAGATCTTTCCCAGGTAGACGCCACTCAGCTTCTCTTCGACGGCCACCGTGGCCAGAACCCCGGGATCAGCCTTCAGCCTCGCCCGGTGCTTGAGCGTCGCCTCGAAATAACGCGACAGGTCCACACGGCCGTCAGGGCCGACGTGGCGTGCATACCGCGACTTGATGCTGGCCATCAACGCGTCGGACCAGTCGCGGCGAGTGGTCCCGGCATCGAACCGAAACCCGTCCGAGAGCAGCACGGCATGAGCGGCGATGCCCTTGGCGGCATCCAGGTACTTGTTCAACAGCGCCGGCGACATCACCAGCGACTCGCCCGTGTTGGTGAACCCCTCGCCAGCCGCCCCGTCGACGGGGAATTCGCCCGCCGGATCCAGCTTCGCCAAGCCGGTCAGGTCACGGACGGTGCGAGTGTACTCGACGTTGCTCAGTCGCCTGAGCACCACTCGGCCGGGGTCTCCGGCCCGTGCCAACGCCTCGGCATCCAGGTAACGACGAGCCCAACCTCGTAACAGAAGCTTCTCAGTCTTGGTCAACTGCGGGGCCTTTTTTGGAGGCATCTCGCCGTTGTCCAGTTGCTCGATCACCTTGATCCAAACCTTGGGATCTCGGCGGACGGCCCCCAGAGAATCAAACCGCTCGAGATCCAGCTCGCCCTTCTTCGCCTTCGTCGAATGGCAGGTCACGCAGCGTCGGCGGACCAGCTTGAGAACCGACCTGGAGTACTCGCTGCGAAGAACCTTGAAATCCGGCGGAGCCGCGGCGACCGGGTCGGTCACCAGGCAGGTCACCAGGCAGGTCACCAGGCAGGTCAACGCCACGGTGGCGACGTTCACGACAGCCGGTAGGGGTCGGATCCTCATTCCGCGATCGCCTCGAACACACACACACCTCGGCCGCTTGTGGCGGCTTGCGGCCTGAGCTAGCCTCGGACCATCATAGCTGCCCGGCACCTCCGACGTCATTGCAACACGCCGGCCGGGGAGGAACTTGTGGATGACGGGCAGGCGATGAGCGACATCGAGCCTCTCGATTCGGACAGCGACGTCGCCGCACAGGTCGACGGTGAGCGATTTCGGCCCGAGACCTGCCTGCCGGCCTGGGGCGATGCCGAGTTGCCCGAGCCGAAACAGCTGGGTCTGAAAAACCTGGCCGGGTTCATCGGACCGGGAATCGTGATGTGCGGCGTGCAACTGGCCGGTGGCGAGTGGTTGCTGGGTGCCGAGATCACCGCCAAGTACGGCGGAGGACTGATGTGGATCGCCCTGGTCGCGATCATCGGCCAGGTCTTCTACAACATCGAATGCGGCCGTTATGCCCTGTACTGCGGCGAACCGGTCTTCACCGGCTTCATGCGGGCACGGCCTGGGCCCACCTTCTGGATCGGCGTGCTGATCCTGCTCAGCGTCGGAGCCTTCATCCCGGCACTCTCGACCGCCGCCGCCACGGTCATCGCCGCACTCTACCTCGATCGCGCTCCCGGACCCGATGACAAGGCCCTGGTCAATACGCTCGGCTACCTGCTGCTGGGCGGAGTCACCCTGCCGATCCTCGTGGGTGGCAAGATCTACAACACCATGCAGTGGGTGATGACGACCAAGATCGTCGTCGTGCTCGGGTTCTGCGTCGTGATCGGCGTGGCGATGGTCGGTGCCGACAAATGGGGCGACGTCTTCGGAGGCTTCTTCAAGATCGGCAACGTACCAATCGTCGCCGCAGAAGATGCCAACGGCAACGGAGTGCTCGACCCCGACGAGACCGACTTCGACAAGGACGGACACGCCGACGTCGTCGAACCCTACACGCTCAACAGCGACGGCAGCGTCGAGAGCTTTGAGGACATCGACAATGATGGCCACTGGGACGGCGAAGCGGTCGGCAACCTGTTCTTCGATGAAGGACCCGACGGCGGCTGGCCGCTGATCTTCCTGGGACAGATCGCACTGCTGGGCGCGTTTGCAGGGTTTGCCGGAGGCGGTGGGCTGGGCAACTCGACCTATTCCAACTACGTGCGGGACAAGGGCTGGGGAGTGGGCAGCCAGGTCGGAGCCATCCCCAGTGCCATCGGCGGCCGCAACATCACGCTCTCGCACGTCGGCAAGGTCTTCGCGCTGACGCCCACCAACATGGAACGCTGGAAGGGCTGGTGGCGGTACATCCTCACTGACCAGATCCTGATCTGGGGCCCCGGCTGCGTGATGGGCATGGCACTGCCCGCACTGCTCTCGATCCAGTTCGCAGAATTCTCGCCAATGTTCGGCGACCCCGACCGGCCCGACTACGCCCAGGCCATCATTACGGCCGACGGCATGAGACACGCGCCGGGACTCTCGGCGGGCACACAGAAACTGCTCTGGGTCGGCACACTGCTGATCGGACTGCTGGTCCTGCTGCCCAGCCAGATGTCGATCGTCGAACACTTCAGCCGACGCTGGACCGACGTGATCTGGTCGGGAATCCGACGCGTTCGCGAAACGATGCAGCCGACCGAGGTTCGCAAGATCTACTACGCGATCCTGGCGATCTACGTCGCCTGGACCTTTTTCGGTGCCTTCCTGTTCCAGACCTACGGCAGGCCGAAGACGATGGTGCTGGTCGTGGCCAACCTCAACAATATTGGCTTGGGCTTCACCGCCTTCTTCGTCCTCCGCAACAACCTCGTCTACCTCCCCAAACCGCTCCGCCCCGGATGGCCCGCCCGGATTGGCATTTCCTTCTGCGGTGTCTTCTACTTGGGCTTCGCCGCCCTCGTCTTCTACCAAAAACAACTCCCGCTGATCCTCAACTTCTTCGGCATCGCCGACTAACCTTCTCTCCTCTCCTTCTTTCATCGCTCCGGATACACCCGATGACCAGTGAAATCACCACTCTGCCCGACAAAGACACGCTGCTGGGCCTGTACCGCACGATGCAGACGATCCGGCAGTGCGAAGAAGAACTCGCCCGCTGCCACCAACGTGGCCTGGTCCACGGAGCCTGCCACACCTATGTGGGCGAGGAAGCCATCGCGACAGGTGTCTGTGCCCACCTCGACCGTGACGACGTCGTCTTCAGCACTCACCGTGGCCACGGCCACGCCCTGGCCAAGGGTCTCGAGCCCCGCAAGTTGATCGCCGAGCTCTTCGGCCGCGAGACCGGCTGCTCGGGCGGCCGGGGCGGCAGCATGCACCTGTTCAGCCCCGAGATCGGGCTGATGGGCACCAGCGGCATCGTCGCCAGCTGCATCCTCCAATCCACCGGAGGCGGCTACACCTCGAAGCTCTTTGACCGCGATCGCGTCTCGGTCTGCTTCTTCGGCGACGGAGCGGTCAACAACGGTGCGTTCCACGAGGGCCTGAACATGGCCAAGATCTGGAACCTGCCGGTGATCTTCGTCTGCGAGAACAACCAGTTCGCCACCGAGGTGCCGTTCAACGAATCCAGTGCCATCCCTGACGTGGGCCGACGCGCCCAGAACTACGGGATGCCGGGACTGGAACTCGACGGCAACGACGTGCTCTCGATTCACGAGCAGGCTGGTGAGGCGATTGCCCGGGCCCGCGGTGGCGGTGGCCCGACGCTGATCGAATGCAAGACCTACCGCACCCGGGCGCACGCCGAAGGCATGGGCGACTTCAGCTACCGCACCAAGGAAGACGTTGAGGACTGGAAACTGCGCTGCCCGATCGGCAGCCTCAGGCAACGAGCGATCGACGACGGACTCGTCGACGCCGAGGAACTCGACACGATCAACGACGAGGTCAAGCAACTGATCGCCGAAGCTCGCGACTTCGCAGAGGACAGCCCGTGGCCGGAACCCGAATCGGCCACAAGGCACATCTACGCCGACCCTGCCGATGCCCCCGAAGCCGGCGAAGAACCCGATGCGGGCGAGCGTGAGTTGACGTTTGTCGAGGCGACTCACGAAGCACTGGCCGTCGAGATGGAACGCAACCCCAGCATTTTCGTGATGGGCGAAGGGGTCGGGGTTCGGGGAGGCAACTTCAATACCACCGCCGGTCTGTTTGCTATCCACGGCCCGACCCGGCTGGTCGACACGCCGATCTGCGAGCGGGGGTTTGTCGGCCTGGGCTGTGGTGCGGCGATGACCGGCAGCCGACCGGTAATCGACTTCATGTTCGCCGACTTCATCATGGACGCCGTCGGTGAACTGGTGAACCAGGTCGCGAAGATGCAGTACATGAGCAGTGGACGGCTGAAGATGCCGATCCTCTTGCGTGGCTGCATCGGCATTGGCCACTCGGCCGCCACCCACCATTCGGGCAACTACTACCCGATGTATGCCCACTTCCCCGGCTTCCGTGTCGTCGTGCCCTCCAATGCCTACGACGCCAAGGGCCTGTTCCGCCGCGCCCTGACCTGCAACGACCCGGTCATGTTCCTGGAACACCGCGAACTCCTTACGGCCAAAACTGCGGTGCCCGAAGAGGACTACGAGATCGAATTCGGACGTGCGAAGGTCGTCCGCGAAGGGACTGACGTCACGGTGGTCGCCATCGCCCGGATGGTGCACCACACGCTGGAGGTGATCGATGAGTTGGCCTCCGAGGGGATCAGTGTCGAGTTGATTGATCCTCGTACGGTGCTGCCACTGGACACCGAGACGATCATCGCCAGCGTGGCCAAGACCGGGCGGCTGCTGGTAGTCGACGAGACCTTCGCACCGGCGAGCATCGGAGCCCAGATCGCCGCGATCCAGGCCGACCGTGGGTTCGATGACCTCGACGCCCCGATCAAGCGGATCCACGGCGCCTTCACCCCCATCCCCTACAGCCCCACGCTGGAAACCGCCGTGGTGCCTCATCCCGAAACGGTCGCCGCCGCGGTCCGCGACCTGGTGGCGGAGTAGCCCAACAATGGCACATCCGATCCAGATCCCCCGGCTTGGCTGGAGCATGGAGGAAGGCGTATTTGTCGAGTGGCTCAAGGCCGACGGCGACGCGATCGAACCCGGCGACGTGCTGTTCAACCTCGAAGGAGAAAAGGCGATCCAGGAGATCGAGTCGATCGACGGGGGAGTGCTGAGGATCCCCGCCGATGCGCCCGCCGAGGGTGAAACGGTACTGGTCGGCCAGGTGATCGGCTGGCTGTGTGCCGAGGATGAAGAACCGCCGGCCGAATTACCCGCCGTCGACCTTGCAGCCGCCGCAGCCGATGGACCCGCCGCTCCGCCGGGTGCCTCTCCCGCCCCGACTGCAACAGCCCCGGCCGCCGTCGCCACTCCAACTGCACTGCCGACACGGCGACCGGCATCCAGTCCTCGCGCCCGACGTGTCGCAACCGAACTCGGCATCGACTGGACGGTACTCAGCGGCAGTGGACGAGGAGGCCGGATCCGCGAGTGCGACATCCGCGCCGCGGCCGATTCGGGCACGGCTGGCCAAGTGGCCCCCGCGGCATCGGTTCGAGGTGTGATCGCCCAGCGGATGCTCACCGCGTCGCAGACAACCGCCCCGGTCACTCTGACCACCACCGCCGACGCCTCGGCACTGGTCAGTCTCAGAGAGCAGTTCCTGGCCACGGCCGGCGACGAGCCGGCCCCCGGTTACAACGAGATCCTGCTAAAACTGACGGCGATCGTGCTGGGCAACCACCCGCAGATCCGCTCGCAGTGGACCGAGTCGGGGCCACAGCCGCCCGCCGCCGACGCCCCGATCGACATCGGCCTGGCCGTCGACACCGAATCGGGACTGATGGTGCCGGTGGTCAGGAATCCGGCCTCCGAGACGCTGAAGGCGCTGGGCCAGAGTGTCACGGACCTGGCAGATCGAGCCCGTTCGCGGACACTTGCTGCCAACGAGATGTCCGGTGGAGTGTTCACGATCACCAATCTTGGACCGCAGGGCATCGACGCCTTCACCCCGATCCTGAACCTGCCCCAGGCCGCGATCCTGGGCATCGGCCGCGTCCGAGCGATCCCGGTTGTTCAGGGCGAGGAAATCGTTCCGGGCCAGCAGATCTCCTTGTCGCTGACCTTCGACCACCGAGTCCTCGACGGAGCCCCCGCCGCCGGCTTCCTGTCCGAGTTGGTCCGCGCCATCGAAAACCCCGGCGCAATGCTGGCCGGTTGAGAAAGTGGAGAGCCGTGAGTGGGAGGGCAGGGCCCGGCAACCATCAGCTCATTCCTCTGTTGAGAACGCCACGCGGAACCGATTACACTGGCAGCTGTTGATCTGTTGGGACGCGACCGCCAACTGCCGGGATGGACCCCCGGCGGCCGCCAACGACACGCAACTCCTGGAGCCTCTCAATGCTGACTCTGCTCGGTGACAACCATCGATACTGCGATGGCGTCTCGCGACGTTCGTTTCTCAAGATCGGCAGCCTCTCGGTCGGCGCCGCCGGACTGCCGGTCACGCTGCCGCAGTTGCTGGCCAACGACGCCGCGAAACCGGGCAAGATCCAGAAGTCGGTCATCGTCGTCTACATGTCCGGCGGTCAATCGCACCAGGACACCTTCGACCTCAAGACCCAGGCCCCCAAGGAGATCCGCGGCGAGTTCAACCCGATCCCGACCAACGTGCCCGGCACACAGATCTGCGAGCTGCTGCCCAAGATGGCGCAGACCATGGACAAGTGCTCGGTGATCCGCAGCGTCGTCGGCCAGCGCGACGAGCACACCAGCTGGCAGAACCTGACCGGGTACCCGATGGGCCAGGCCCAACGCGAAGGCCGACCCAACTTCGGCTCGGTCGTCTCGCGGTTGCAGGGACAGACCAACCCCGTCTCACCCGCCTTCATCGACCTGTTCCCCACGATGAAGCACCGCCCCTACAACAGCGGCGACGCCGGTTATCTCGGACCCGGCTTCAACCAGATCCGTGCCGGCGGCGAAGACCTCGCCAGCATGAAACTCCGCTACATCGACCGCACCCGCTTCAGCAACCGACAGGCCCTGCTCAAACAGTTCGACCAGTTCCGTCGCTCGGTCGACACCCGCATCACCAAGAACGCCAATGCGGTCGACGAGAACTACGCACGGGCCTTCGATGTGCTCACCTCATCTCGACTCGTCGACGCGCTGGACGTCACCAAGGAAGACCCCGCCGTCCGCCAGCGCTACGGCAAGGGCTCGGCCAAGCACCTCGGCGACGGCGCCCCGATGTGGAACGACCAACTGCTGATCGCACGCCGACTGGTCGAAGCAGGAGTGAGGGTCGTCACCGTCGCCTACGGTTTCTGGGACACGCACGGCAACAACTTCGGTCACCTCAAGAGCCACCTCCCGCTGTGGGACACCGGCATCAGTGCCCTGATCCAGGACATCTACGCCCGTGGCCTCGACCAGGACGTGACCGTCTGCGTCTGGGACGAGTTCGGTCGGACGCCCAAGATCAACAAGAATGCCGGACGCGACCACTGGGCACCGGTCAACTACGCCCTGCTGGCCGGCGGAGGCATGAACACCGGCCAGATGATCGGCACCACCGAGAAGACCGGCGGCTACGCCGCCACACGCCCCGTGCACTACCGCGACATCCTCTCGACACTCTACCACAACCTCGGCATCGACTCGCACGACCTGGTCCGCGACGTCGGCGAGCGTCCGATGCCGATCCTGCACGCCCACGCCGCACCAATCCGTGAATTGGTCGGCTGAACACGATCAAGCCTCGGAGCCACAATTCGGCTACCACAGCCGGGGCATCGAATCTCCGAGACCTGAGAGTCCAAGATGACGGCACGCTATCTGGTTGCGTTGGTCTGGTTGGTTTCGAGTTCCACCGGACTGGTCGCTGCCGACTGGCCCACCCAACTCCACGACAACCGTCGCAGTGGAGCCACCTCCGAAACACTCGATACGCGACGGCTGGTCCCTGCCTGGAATTGGCAGAGCCCCGAACCTCCGCTGCCGGCCTGGACCGGCCCGGCCCGCTGGGACGCCTACGCCGGGGTCCGCAACCTGCCGTCGATGCGGAACTATGACCCGGTCTTCCACGTCACCGCCGCGGCCGGTCGCGCCTACTTCGGCTCCTCTACCGACGACACCGTTCGCTGCCTCGACCTGAAAACCGGCCGCGTGCTGTGGCACTTCACCACCGACGGCCCCGTCCGACTGGCTCCGACCATCGCCAAGGCCCGAGTCTACTTCGGTTCCGATGACGGTCACGCCTACTGCCTGCACGCTGCCACCGGCCGGCTGGTCTGGAAGTTCTCGCCCGCCACAGACCATCCCGAAGCGGGCGAATTGCTGCTCAACAACGGTCGCCTGATCCCCACCGCTCCCTGCCGCACCGGAGTGATGGTCGACGGCGGCACCGCCTACTTCGGCTGTGCCATGCTGCCCTGGCACACGGCCTGGCTGTGTGCCGTCGATGCCACGACCGGTCGTCCCGAGGGACCCGGTCGCTTTGTCCACCAGCTCTCGGGCAACACGCTCGAAGCCCCCCCCGCCGCCTCCTCCAAACTGCTGATCTTCCCCCAGGGCCGAGTCGCCCCGCAGGTGTTCCGCCGCAGCGACGGCAAGGACCTGGGCCCATTGAAGAAGAGCGGCGGCGGATCGGTGGTCGTGGTCGCGCTGGACTCACGGATCTTCCATGGCCCGGCCGCCGACACCCGCAAGGGAGCCTTCAAGAGCACCGGCACCGGAGCCGCCACCTCCGCCGGCACCGGCAAGACACTCGAAATGGTCGCCGGCTACGGCCGCGGCAACGCGCTGGTCGTCGCCGGACGCCGCAGTTTTATGCTCACCGACGACGAACTCGTCGCCTCGGACCTCCCCACCCGCAAGTCGCTCTGGAGCGCACCCTGCGACCTCAACCTCGCACTGATCGCCGCCGGCGACGTGCTGTTTGCCGGTGGAGTCGATCGGGTCGGTGCCTTCTCGGCCACCGACGGCAAGCCGCTGTGGTCAGCCGCCGTCGACGGGCGAGTCTTCGGACTGGCCGTCGCCGACGGCACGCTGCTTGTCAGCACCGACACCGGAGTCGTCGCCGCCTTCGCCCTCAGCAAGACCCCCGTCCCCAAGCAACCCGCACCAGCGAAGAACGCCGGGCAGCTGCCACCGGCGGCACCACTGGCTCCGATCAAGACGGTCCGAGACCCGTCGCTTTTGGCCCGCTACGTCTTCCAGCGACCGCACGTCAACGGCCGGCGAGTCAACAACCTGGCCGCCCGCCAGAGTGGCACGCTCGGCGGACGATTCCGCATCGTCCAGGACGGCGTCCACGAGGCACTGGTCCTGGACGGCGGCGGACGGGTGCAACTGGGTGAAGTCAAACAGGACGGCAAGACAGCCTCCACACCCCTCGTCCCCACCCAGGCACTGACCGCCACCGCCTGGGTAAGAGTCGACAAGTCCCAGACCTGGGGAGGACTCGTCGGAGCCATCCAGGACAACGGGGCCTACGAGCGGGGCTGGATCCTGGGCTTCAACGACCGCCGCTTCAGCTTGGCCGTGGCCGGCACCGGCGGACCCGACAAGCTGACCTACCTCAAGGCACCCGCCGACTTCCAGCCCCGGCAGTGGTATCACGTCGCCGGGACCTACGACGGCACCACGATGACACTGTTCATCAACGGCAAGCCGGTGGCACGATCGAAGGAGCAATCCGGAGCGATCAAGTACCCGCCGTCGGCCCTGTTCGAAATCGGGGCCTACCACGACACCGACGAAGACTTCCCGCTGACCGGGCGATTGCACGAGGTGCGAGTGTATCGCCGGGCGTTGACCGAGGCCGAGATTGCCCAGGAGCACCAGGCACTGGCCGACCATTTCCCCACGGCTGCACCGGCAACCGAGGCCTGGAAGCCGCTGGCCGGACCGTGGTTCGAATTCACTCGGCCCGGCGAGGCGATCGTCCGCTGGAAGACCCGGAAACCGGTCCTCAGTCGCGTGGAAATCCAGGCCGGTCGCCAGACCCGCACCGTCACGGGCAACAGCCCCGTCACCTCCCACCAACTCACGCTCACCCGGCTCTCTCACCGACGCATTCACCTGGTCACGCTGCTCGACGGCGAGGCCGCGACGCTGCGTCGGTCGGCCGACCACGAACTCGATTCGTTCTTCAACTACGCCCCCCTGCCCTGGACCGAATCGAAGAGCGGCCAGACCAGGATCGCTCGCGAGATCCTGGCCCGATCGGGAATCGATCGTGGCCTGTGCCTGGTCGTCGGGCTCACCGATGGCCGATTGGCCGAAGCACTGGCCGCCTCCGGCCGACTCTCGGTGATCGCCGTCGATGCGGACCAAAAGAAGGTGGCTGCCATCCGTGCCAGGCTGCTGGCCGGCGGACACTACGGACGTCGGCTGACCATTCGCCACGTCGCGTCGCTGGGTCGACTCGACCTGCCCGGCCAGTGGGCCAACCTGGTCGTCTCCGAATCGCTGCAGGCCGATGGGATCCTGCCGACTACCGCCGCAGAGATCACCGCACAGTTGCGACCCGATGGAGGCGTCGCCTGCATCGGGCAGGGCAGCAAGACCCCGAAACGGCTGGCGACGGATCGACTGAAGAACTGGCTGGGACCACTCTCCAAGACGGCTCGACTCGAACAGGACTCAAGCGGCGGCCCGTGGGCCACCTGGACCCGCGGCCCGCTGAAAGGGTCCGGCGACTGGTCGCATCTCTACGGCCATGCCGACAACACGGCATTTGCCGGCGAGCAGCTGGCCGGTGTCCGGAAGTCGAGCGACCTGGCCGTGCAATGGGTCGGTCGCCCCGGCCCCCGCTACCAGCCCGACCGCAACGGCCGCAAGCCCTCTCCACTCTCGACCGCCGGCCGGCTGTTCCTGCAGGGGCTGCATCGAGTGATCGCCGTCGATGCCTTCAACGGCTCGATCCTCTGGTCGCTGGAGATCCCCGACCTGGAACGGTTCAACATGCCGCGGGACTGCGGCAACTGGTGTGCCGACCGCGACTTCCTCTACATCGCCATCCGCGACCGGCTCTGGCAAATCGATGTCCGTAACGGCCAAGTGGTCAAGCAGTGGTCGGTACCCGAGCCCGAGGGCCGTACCGGGCCGTGGGACTGGGGCTACATCGCCCGCACCGAGGACCGGATCATCGGTACAGCCGTGCGACGAGCCACCTCGTGGACCAACTACTGGGGCGGAGCCGGAGCCGGCTGGTACGACGCCCGCAGCGGCGAAGTCACTCACAAGGTCTGCAGCGACGGACTGTTCTCGATCGACCGCAAGACCGGCAAGGTGACCTGGCACTACAGCAACGGAGTGGTGCTCAACACCACGCTGGCCATCAACGGCGACAAGATCTACTTCGTCGAGTGCCGCCATGAAACGGTGATCGGGGCTCCCGAGCGCCGAGTCGGACGGCCCGAGCTGTGGAAGAAGATGTTCCTGGTCGCCATGGACGCCAACAGCGGCTCGATGCTCTGGGAACGCCCGCTGGAACTGCCGCCTGGAAAGGTCGTGTTCTCGATGGCCCAGGCCGGCGACAAGCTGGTCATCGCCGGATCGGCCGACGGCAAGTACAACGTCCACAGCTTCAAGACCGCCAACGGCGAAGCCGGCTGGACCCGCAGCTTCGGCTGGCCCGGAGGGAAGGGCGACCACGGCAAGGCGATGTCGCGACCGGCGATTGTCGGCGGCAAGGTCTATCTCAGGCCGCACGTGCTCTCGCTAGCCGACGGAACCAACGCGGGGCCACAGATGCCCGGAGGGGGCTGCGGGACCTACGCCTGCTCGGCCGGAGCCCTGTTCTTCCGCGCAGGGACCGTCACCGTCTGGAACCAGCAGGATGGAAAGACCAGTACCTGGAAACGACTCCGGCCCGACTGCTGGCTCAGCACCATACCCGCCTCCGGCATGCTGCTCTCGCCCGAGGGCGGCGGAGGCTGCAGCTGTGGCACGTGGATGGAAACCTCCGTCGGGTTCATCCCCAGACAGCTCAAGCGGATCCGCTGAGAGACGGCGCGCAGGCCAATTCTCACGGCAACGGATCGGTGATATAATGCACGTCCTCAGGGTGTACCAATCGGCGTCACCCCACACCTCATCACGCCACGGCCAATCCATGCCACGCACTCTCCTGATGGCCTGCGCCGCCTGCCTGCTGATCGCCTCGACACTCTCCGCGGCCGACAAGAAACCGACCGCGGCACAGCTCGAGTTCTTCGAGAAGAAGATCCGGCCGGTGCTCGTCAAGCAGTGCTACAGCTGCCACTCGACGAAGGCCAAGATCCTGCGGGGCGGACTGCGACTCGACAACCGCCAGGCGGTCACTCGAGGCGGTGAAACCGGCCCCGCCGTGATCCCGGGCAAGCCGGCCGAGAGCCTGTTGCTGCAGGCCTTGAACTACGACGGACTCGAAATGCCGCCCAACGGCAAGCTGCCGGGGTCGGTGATCGCCGACTTTGCAACCTGGATCCGGCAGGGAGCGCCCGACCCGCGGAACGAGGTGATCAAGACGCGGGTGAAGAAGCAGATCAACTATCCCGAAGCGCTGAAGTTTTGGTCGTTCACCCCGCCCCTCAAACACGAGCCGCCCAAAGTCGCCGGCGTAAAGAACGACGTCGACCGCTTCGTGCTGGCCCGGCTGCAGGCCGCCAAGCTGCAGCCGGTCGCCGCCGCCAACCGCTCGACCCTGATCCGTCGAGCCAGCTTCGGGCTGACCGGGCTGCCGCCGACGCCCGAGGAGGTCCAGGCCTTCGTCGAGGACCAGCAACCGGCTGCGTTCGCCCAGGTCGTCGACCGCCTGCTGAGTTCCCGGCACTACGGCGAACGCTGGGCCCGCCACTGGCTGGATGTCGCCCGCTTTGCCGAGGACCAGGCCCACACCTTCAAGGCACGCCGCTACCCGCACGGATACCGCTACCGCGATTGGGTCGTCCGGTCTCTCAACGCCGACATGCCCTACGACCAGTTCATCGCCAACCAGGTCGCCGCCGACCTCGTGGGCGACGATACCGACCGACACGACCGGCTGGCCGCCCTGGGCTTCTTCGCCATGGGACCGGTCTACTACCAGGACAATGGAGAAAAGGCCAAGGCACTGGCCGACGAATGGGACGACCGCGTCGATACACTCACCCGAGGCCTGCTCGGCATTACCGTCTCGTGTGCCCGGTGTCACGACCACAAGTACGACCCCATCACCATGGAAGACTACTACGGGCTGGTCGGGATCTTCTCGAGCTCCCAGTACCAGGAACGCCCGGTCGTCTCACAACAAGTCG
>Ga0310123_10000557_pt1 | contig 32942 bp, 34 predicted proteins | sample CB6_AW_1057_MG_FD_203505 | JGI IMG/M metagenome (GOLD analysis project Ga0310123, IMG submission 203505) | Marine microbial communities from Western Arctic Ocean, Canada - CB6_AW_1057 | ecosystem: Environmental > Aquatic > Marine > Oceanic | place: Canada: Western Arctic Ocean | collected... | reverse complement strand
TAACAGATACAGCGGCAGCCTCGCTCCTCCGCGTATTCCACGTCGCGGTCGACCACCTGTCCGTGATAGCGGGTGACGAGGCATTCAGAGGTCAGTCGTGCAACACCGAGCAAGTGCAAGAGCGGCATCGGTGTCTCTGGAACGTGATCTGAGCAACAGGTGTGCCACCTCGCTCAGTGCCACGCAAGGTGTGATCTAGGACGCGATTCCCAGATGATAGCGATGGGGCCTCAGGAAAAATGAGGTACGACCATGCGTCCAAGCGGTGTCATTTTCGTTATCAGCTTGACCCTCCTGTGATACATACGCAAGAATGCCGACTACTGGTACGGCGATGAAACTGGAGGAGCTATAGGAACTGCGTTTCGGCGGACCAAGTCCGTCAGGCCGGTGTTTCAGTTTGCTGGAATCTCTGCGTTCCTGCTGTGCTTCAGTACGGAGGGCTGGGCGCCCAACATCGGACTTGCCGAGCCGGCTCTAGTCGTGCTTGAGCCAGCGGCTCCAGACCCGATCAACGATCCTCCACTCGCCCTCGACTTCAGCGATCTCCGCCCGCCACGATTCAGGGGCCAGGCGGCAATTATCTATAACCCCGGCACCCACGAAATCCTCTGGGAATCGCGCGGTCACGCTCAACACCCGATTGCGAGCATCACTAAGGTGATGACGGCGCTTGTCTTTCTCGAGCAAGATCCTGACCTGAACCGTGATGTGGTGATCTCTCGGCGCGACGTGCGGCGCGCGTCGACGACCTATTTGAGGCGTGGTGAGCGCATTCGGCTGGCCGATCTTCTGCACCTGGCGCTGGTGGCATCTGACAACGCGGCAGCTCGGGTGTTGGCCCGGGTCTCCCCGTGGGGGACCGAACGGTTTGTGGACCAGATGAATCGGAAAGCGCACGAGCTGGGTCTACGCAGCACGACGTTTGCCGACCCATCGGGCCTGAACAAGAACAACCTCTCGACCCCATACGATCTGTCGCGGTTGATCTTGCATGCGACCGAGCAGCACCAGATTGCGACGATCATGAGGAAAAAGTCGTACCAGATGCGGACGAGTCGTCGCCGGCTGACCGTCCGAAACACAAACCGTCTGCTCAACGGGCGACTGGACGTGATTGGTGGCAAAACGGGGTATATCGACGCCTCGGGCTACTGTCTGGCGGCGGTGGTGAACGTGGCCGATGTTGGCCCCCTGTCTGTCGTTGTTCTCGGCGCTCGGTCGAACTTGGGGCGATTCTCTGAGGTGCGGCGGTTGGCCGAGTGGGTCTCTGCCGACGGGCGCTCGCTGATCGCCCGAGAGACGGTCCAGGCAAACTAGCGGGCAGTCGGTCTGTTTCGTCGGACTCGCGTAGCAAGCCGCCATCAGCCCCCCGGTCCTGCTCAGCCAGCGTATTCCCCGAAGGATTCTCTCGAATGTGTCCCGCACCAGACCTGTCCCTACTCTCTATACTCATGGTCGCGTCGGAAGGTATGCCGTTTGCCAAGACGGGTGGGCTGGCCGAGGTTACCTCAGCCCTCAGTAAGGCCCTGGGGCGATGGGGCCAGCGGGTGACGCTCGTCATGCCGAAGTATAGAGAGGTCGGCTCTGTGGGCGAGCCCTCCCACAATAGCTGGATCACCCTGGGTTCTCGGCCATTCCAGATAGGCTTCGTCGAGCGGACGATCGGAGACGGTGCCGCGGTTGTTTTGTTCTGTGCGACGAGTTGTATGATCGGGATGGTCTGTACGAAATCGGCGGTCGAGATCACCGAGACAGTGCGACGCGCTTCGGCGTGCTCTCCCACGCCGCACTGGAGTACTGCCTGGTACGCGAGATGCGATCTGACGTGATTCATGCGCACGACTGGTAGGCCGGACTGATTCCGGTCTATGTGCGGACTCGCTACGCTGAGGATTTGCGACTCTCCGTGGTCCCCACGGTCTTTATGATTCACAACCTTGCCTGCCAGGGCGTATTCCCGGAGTCGGTGTTGGTCTCACTAGGCCGCGACCCTGCGCTCTTTATCGTCAGTGAAGTGGAGTTCTGGGGATAGACAAACCTTCTCAAGGTGGGGATCAACTTCAGCGATCTTGTAACGACGGTAAGCGGAACGTATGCGCGTAAAATTCTGACTCCGGAAGTGGGCTATGGGTTCGACGCCGAGGTGGTTGGCGCCCGTCGCGATCGCCTCCTGGGCATCCTGAACGGCATTGACACAGACGCGTGGAACCCTGCCCGAGACCCGCTGATTTCGAAACCGCTCACCCCCGCAGATGTCTCAGGCAAGCGCGCGTCAAAGCGCTGACTTCTCGAGCTATTCGTTTTTCAGACATCGGACGCAGGCCTAGCTCAGCCTGTGGTCGGGATGATTTCGCGGTTGCTTCGCCAGAAGGCTTCGATCTGGTTGCCGAGGTCATTGACGAACTGCCTCGGCTGCGTGCCTCCTTTGCGGTACTGGGAACGGGTGAACGCCAGTACGAGGAGATGTGGCAGCGTGAGGCTCACAGACACCCGTTCGTGTTCGGGGTTCACATCGGCTATGACGAAACGTTGGCGCACCTGACCGAAGCCGGGTCCGACATGTTCTTGATGCCGTCCAGATACGAGCCGTGTGGGCTGAATCAGATTACAGTATGCGATACGGGAGCGTGCCTGTCGTGCGGGCGAGAGGAAGTCTCGATGATGCCGGCACACAGTACTATTCGGTCGACGGCTCGGGGACAGGTTTCAAGTTTACCGAGTTCGAGAGCGCAGAGATGCTGGAATCACTGCGAACCGCCATCGCTGTGTTTGGTGACGCTGGTCGTTGGAGGGCGCTCCAGGCGGCGGGTATGACACGCGACTTCTCGTGGAACACTTCGGCGAAGACGTACGTCTCAGAATACAGAGCGCTGGTGGCGGGGCGCGGAACTAGAGGGTAGGGAAGACGAATGCGCGAGGTCATGATCATCGGTTCGGGCCCGGCGGGGTTGACTGCCGGCCTGTATGCGGCGCGGGCGAACCTGAAGCCGCTACTCATCGAGGGACTGGAGTCGGGTGGGCAGCTGATGTTGACCACCGCGGTGGAGAATTATCCGGGGTTCCGGGATGGGATTCTAGGTCCTGAGCTAATGGCCACGATGCGGGCCCAGGCGGAGCGATTTGGAACTGAATTTGTGACCGGTGACGTCACGACCGTGGATCTCTCAGGGCCACCGTTTACCGTCACGACCAGTGATGATACCTATCAGACCCGGTCACTCATCATCTCGACGGGTGCGTCGGCGCGGCTGCTCGGGCTTCCGTCGGAACGTCAGCTGATGGGGCACGGGGTCTCGACGTGCGCCACGTGCGATGGCTACTTCTTCCGGGAGAAGCCGATCGTCGTCGTCGGTGGAGGCGACACGGCCATGGAGGAAGCGATCTTCTTGACGAAGTTCGCCTCGCACGTCACGGTGGTTCACCGCCGTCAGGAGCTTCGGGCCTCACGCATCATGCAGGACAAAGCGCTGGCACACCCGAAGATCTCTTTCGAGTGGGATAGTGTCGTCGACGAGGTCAACGACACGGCGAAAGGTGTCGTCACCGGTGTGGTCATCCGAAGCATCAAGACCAGTGAGACCAAAACGATCGAGGTCGAGGGGGTCTTCGTTGCCATCGGTCACACCCCGAATACCAAGTTATTTGCCGGGCAGCTAGAGCTGGATGTCAACGGTTACGTCGTGCCGAACGGTGGCGCGCGAACCAGCGTCGCGGGGGTGTTCGCCGCCGGCGACGTTCAGGACCACACCTATCGGCAGGCGATCACGGCAGCAGGGTCTGGCTGTATGGCGGCGATTGATGCGGAGCGGTATCTAGAAAATCTTCCGGAGCTGGGGATAGGCACAGCAGAAAGTCAGGCGTCATAGCGCGTGAGCCGGGCACCGACGACCCTCAACTTTCCCGACCGTTACTCAATCCATCCCCCTCCCACCACCGCGTCGTCGTCGTAGAACACGACGGCCTGGCCTGGTGAGATTGCCGGTTGTGGTGCGTCGAACTCGAGACGCGCGACGGTTGGCCCTTCCACAGACAGAGTGGCCGGTGCATCCGAGTGTCGGTGTCGGATCTGTGCTGTGATGCGAGTCCTGTCGGGGGGAGGGGTGCCAGCGATCCAGTTGACGGATGCGGCCGCGAGGGTCGTACGTTCGACCGCTGTGCGCGGGCCGACGGTTACGGTTCGAGTCGTCGCATCCATGGCCACGACATAGAGCGGAACCGACGTCGAGAGGCCCAGGCCCTTTCGCTGCCCGACGGTGAACCGGTGCACGCCACCGTGTTGACCGAGGACCCGACCCGCGGTGTCGGTGATTGGGCCCGGGTGCAGCGTCTCGGGTGTGCGACGCTCGACGAAACTGGCGTAGTCGCCATCCGGCACGAAGCAGATCTCGTGGCTGTCCGGCTTATTGGCCACCGGCAGCCGCCGCGCCGCGGCATACGCACGCACCTCGGGCTTCCGAAGCTCACCCAGAGGAAAGCAAGCACAGGAGAGCTGGGCTTGGGTCAGAGTGAAGAGAAAATAGGACTGGTCCTTGTCTCGATCCAGTCCCCTGCGGAGCGTGTATCGGCCGTCCGGGTCGAGCGTGATCCGAGCATAGTGGCCGGTCGCGACAGTATCGGCGTCCAGCCCGCGAGCACGCTCGAGCAAATTGGTGAATTTCAGGTCGCCGTTACAGTGAACGCACGGGATAGGTGTGCGCGCGGCCGCGTAGTCCCGGACGAACGACGAAATAACGTGGGCGTCGAACTGGCGCTCGAAGTTGATGATGTAGTGTGGGATACCCAGGACCGACGCCACGCGTCTGGCGTCGTGCAGGTCGTCGAGTGAGCAGCAGCTCCCGAAGCTGGACTCGCCGCCCTGCTGATCGTAGAGCTGCATTGAGAGACCGATGACCTCGTGGCCTTGCTCCTCGAGGATCGCCGCGGCGACCGAAGAGTCGACCCCGCCTGACATGGCCGCGACGATTCTCATCGTTTCCTGTTAAGGGTTATCCGCCAACGGGCGACGACTGTGGGCTCGGAGTGGACGAGGCCCGCGCGACGGTCCTCAGTCTGTTGACCACCTTTGGTAGCACTGCTATGACTCGGTCGATCTCTTCGACGGTGTTACCCGCGCCGAGGCTAAATCTGATCGAGCTCTGGGCACGGTGGGGCGAGTGACCCATGGCGCGGAGAACGTGTGACGGCTGGAGGGTGCCCGACGAACATGCGGAGCCAGTCGACACGGCGATACCTTCCAGGTCGAGTGCAATTAGCAGCGACTCGGCCTCGACCCGGTCGAAACTGATATTCGTCGTGTTCGAGACTCGACGGGTGGGGTCTCCGTTGACCAGTGTTCCGGAGACACGCTGAAGAATTCCAGCCTCCAGGAGGTCGCGTAGCGCGGCGAGCCGACCGGCTTCGGTCTCAGCCTGCCGGATGGCCAGCCGTGCGGCTGCGCCCAGCCCGGCGATCCCTGGCACGTTTTCCGTTCCCGCGCGCCGGTTGCGCTCCTGCTTGCCCCCGGTCATCATCGGGATGAGCCGCGACCCCCGCCGCACCCAGAGTGCGCCAATGCCTTTGGGCCCGTAACACTTGTGCGCGGAGAGCGACAGCAGATCAACCCCGATGTCCGCCACGTCGATCCTCAGCTTGCCGATCGACTGCACCGCATCCGTATGGAAGAGCGCACCGTGTCGATGCGCAATCGCGGCCAGCTCAGCCAGTGGTTGAATCGTGCCAATTTCGTTGTTGGCGTGCATGACCGACACCAGCGCCGTGTCGTCGGTGATGACGGCGTCGAGCGCTTGAGGGCCGACAACACCGCTGTCGTCTACCGGGAGTAACGTCGTGGCCCACCCGCGCTTGGCCAGATCCTTGAGCGTGTGGAGCACCGCCTCGTGTTCGATACTGGTCGCGATGAGATGACGACGCTTGGTTGGGAACAGAGCTTCGGCGGTTCCACGAATCGCCAGGTTGTCGGACTCAGTGCCTCCACTGGTGAAGACGATCTCCTGTGGTCCGGCGCCGATCAGATCGGCCACGGCCGCTCGAGCCTCATCAACGACGGTCTTGGCGGTCTGGCCGAACGAGTGGACGCTCGAGGCGTTACCGAACTGTTGCTGTAAGGCGCTCGTCATCGCCGCCACGACGGACGGATCAGCCGGGGTCGTAGCATTGTGATCGAGATAGATTCTCATCAATCCACAATCTTACCATTAGCTCTAACCATCAGCAATAAAAGGACTAGACAGGATCAGGGCGCTCCCGTATACTGGCCGATAGAGTTGCGGTCGCTTGTCGTGTGGATTCATTGCTCAGTGCAAGAGTGGGGAGTGGGCTGCCCACGCGGTCGGAGTGCCCGCGCCGCCGCTCTGGGCTCGAGGGCCAAACCCGAGGCCGGCAAACGAGGAGCCGAATGGGGTTTGGATCGGCGGGGTCTGAAGGGGTTTTTTCCACGAGTGCACTGTCCAAGTTTGTGGCAGCGCTCGAGGCACGGGACGCACCGGTCGTGATCGATCTCGGTCCGGCGGTCGGTCCGAATATCGCGTTTCTCGGAGGCCGGCTCGGGTGCAAGCTACAGGTAGCCGATATCCTGTCGAAAGTTGAGACATGGTGGCCGCTTCCTCAGCTGGACGACGCTGACGACCAGGCCGAGACACCGGATCTAGCAGCGGAACTCGAGCTGCGGCGCGCCGCGCGGACGCTCGACCACCCTGACGACTTTGCGGACGGGGTTCTCTGCTGGGATGTGTTCGACTACCTCGATGACGACGCGGTTGCGAAACTCGCGAGTGAAGTTACGCGAGTGTTGAAACCACGAGGCGTGGCGCTTTTGTGTCATTGGCCAGAGAATCCGACCGTGCCAAGACCGGTGCGATATGAGGTCGTGGATGAGATGACGCTTCGGTATCGCCCATTGCCGATGGTCCGTCCCGAGTCACGTGTCTGGCACAGTCGGCCGTTCACGGAACTGTTCGCTGGGTTGACGATCAGTAGTTCGTTCTTACTCAAGAGTCGGATGCGTGAAGTCGTGCTTCGGAAGCCTCCGTCGGCGACGAGCACGATGTAACCGTATCCTGGCTTGTTATCTCGTCTAGGAGCCAACAACATGGCACGATCGACTATCGCGTTGCTGAGCGACTTCGGCATGCGGGATCACTACGTCGGTGCCATGAAGGGCGTCATCCTTGGGATCTGCCCGGACGCGACCCTCGTCGACATTTCCCATGACGTGCCCGCCCATGACGTGCTGACCGCCAGTCTGGAGCTGGCGGTGGTCTATCGTCTGTTTCCGACCGGGACAATCTTTTTGGTCGTCGTCGACCCTGGCGTTGGATCGGCGCGGCGAGGTCTGGCCGTCGACACGGGGGGCTATCAATTCGTAGCGCCGGACAACGGAGTGCTCACGGCGATTTTCCAAGAGACGGTTCCGAAGAGCGTTGTGGAGTTGACCGAACGTCGCTATGCGCGGCCGACCGTGAGTAAAACCTTCGAAGGTCGTGACCGGTTCGCGCCCGCCGCGGCGTGGCTGGGGAAGAACATCCAGATGTCGGCGCTCGGCCGACCGGTAACGGACTATCGGTTGCTGGAGATTCCGGTGCCGAACACGACGGATGGCGTCTTGTCAGGCCAGGTCTTGCGTATCGATCATTTTGGGAATGCCGTATCGAATATCGACCGCAAAACGTTCGAGAGCTACATGCAGGTCTCCAGTAGCGGTATCCAGATCGAAGTAGGGCCACAGGCGGTCGGTCGACTCGTCGAGACCTATGCCGACATCGGAGACGATGAAGTCTGCGCGATTTTTGGGAGCACGGACCACCTCGAGTTCGCGGCGAATTCGAAGAGCTCTGTGGATCGGCTCGCGGTGGAGCGGGGAGCCCCGGTTACGGTGAGCCGCGACGGGTCCTGACGGGCTGGGAAACGTAACGCGTGACGGCCGCCGAACCGGGCCACCGGTGAGGCATCTTCGGTGCGCGCTGATCTATGTCTCTCGGGCGGGGCTTGCGTCACAGGCCGAGATGGATGTCGTAAATTCTTATGCCGCCAGACTCGCGGCCACCGATGGGGTGAGCAGTTTGGACGGCTACCCGAGCTATTTCGAAGCCACCGGAGGACGCGCCACACTTGCTACGGGTGTGACGTCGAAGCCCGGAACGACGTCGGCCGGAAAGCTTTCGTTTGTTCTTTCGACCTGGCCACTGGATGTCGGGACCGACGTGCTCAACGACGTCATTCTGGACGAGCCGATTCCGGGACGTATCAGGGTCGGCGAGGTTGTGACCCTTTCTGGAACGGTCACGGCCACCGATGGTTAGGCCTCGAGTATCGTCTATTTTCGGTTTATTCGGCACGGGTCGATCGATTCCAACGAGGTGTTCGTCTACGGAAGTCTGTCGGCGCACCGCCTTGACGTTCATCTCGCCTTCACAGCCGGCCAGCGCGGTCGGTACACCGTTGAACCGTTCCTCTTTGGTGCCGACGCGAGACGACCGTCGGCCCGCGCGCGATACGGGGTCATCGAGGTCGAGTAGAGTCGTCACCAGTGTCTCTATGATGCTTGCGCTGGCGAAACGGCCGCTTGGTTTTGTCTTCGTGTGGGCCACCCCGTTGACGAGGCAGCGGCACCCGGGCTCGGCTCGGCTGTTTGCGCTTCGAAGCTTTCGGTCGGAGTGCGCCAACTGCCATGTCTAATCGTAGCCCGATCTGTTACACCGTCAACCCTGTCAACCCGGAGGCGTCAGTGATTCGGGCTGCGGTGCATCAGTTGAGCGCGGGCGGACTTCTCGCATACCCGACCGAGACGCTGTATGGGTTGGGTGCCGACCCGAGGCAGCCGGCGGCGCTCGAGCATCTGTTTCGGGTCAAGGGTCGGACTGCTGAGCACAGCGTGCCCCTTGTGGCTGGGAGCCGAGAGCAGATCGAGGCGCACGTCGGTCGCCTGTCGCCGCTCGGTCAGCGTCTGGCCGATGCCTTCTGGCCAGGGCCGCTGACGTTGGTCATCCCGGCGAAACCCACGCTGCCGAGCCGGTTGTTTGGCGGACGAAAAAGTGTTGCCGTGCGCGTGCCCGGGCACGCTGTGGCCCGGAGTCTTGCCGTCGAGCTGGGGTACCCGATCACGGCGACGAGTGCGAATCGGAGTGGAGAGTTGGCGGCGACGACGGCTGCCGAGGTGATCGACGAACTTGGTTCAGAGCTTACGATCGTACTCGATGGCGGCGTCTCAAACGGGAGCGAGCCATCGACGATCGTGGATGTGCAGACGAGTACACCGCTCCTATTGAGAGCCGGAAAAGTGCCGTGGGACCGCGTGCTACAATCGCTTTCGTGAGACGCTGCGGGCCAGACGTTGGACATACTCCGTCACCGGAGCGCCCGGCGAGCGTCGAGAGGCCGTCGATTCGTCGCCTAGCGACCTGCTTGGCCTGACGGCCCCAGTGAATGCCACGTCTTACCTTCGCTCATCCAAAATAGATAGCACCCTGGTTGGCGGAGCTGAAGGACTGGATTCGGATGGTGGCGTACAGGAAACCCGTAGAGGCACACGTGCGAGGGCCAGAGACGCAGGAGGCGACCAAGTGGTGAGGAGTGTGTGGAGGGGTACCGCCGTGGCGCTATTGTTGCTGTCGCTGGCGTGCGCGGCCCGCCTACCAATTGTAACCGACCCTGCCTATCCGGAGTACCTGTACCCGCCGGTACCTGCCGAGTATGAGAGGTCCGATGCTGCCGGGCGACACCAGGCGGCGTGGACGTATTTTCAGGCGGGGGACCCGGTCACGGCCCAGGCTCGCTACACCGTGCTGCTGGAACGAGTCCCAGACTTTTACCCAGCGATCACTGGGCTCGGCTGGATGAGCCTTGCTCGCAGCGACTACACCGCCGCCGCCGAGTACTTCACTCGTGCCACGGACGCCGATGCGATGTATGTATCGGCGCTTGTCGGGCATGGTCGCGCGATGCTTGGTCTGGATCGGTCTGCCGACGCGCTGACTCTGTTCGAATCGGCACTGGTGCTCGAACCCGGGTTACCCGGTCTCGGCCGCGAGGTCGAAGAGCTGCGGTTTGCCCTCGTCAGTCAGCAGCTGGCGGCTGCGCGCGAGGCGGCGAGAGCAGGTCGGTTCGGCGCCGCGAGAGAAGCGTATGAACGAGTGATCGCCGCATCGCCCGAGAGCGGTTTCCTTCACGTGGAGCTCGGGCGACTCGAGCAGCGACGAGGGGACCTGACGGTTGCCATGGAGCAGGCCGAAGAGGCGGCCCGTCTTGACCCGCAAGACGGTGCGGCGTTCTTGTTGCAAGGTGAGATACACGAAGCAAACAACGACCTTCCATCGGCTCTGACGGCCTACGAACGAGCCGGCGCGGCCGATCCCACACCGGAGACCGCCAGTCATATCGACCGCGTCGTGGACTTGATGTTTTGGGCCCAGCTTCCGAGCGAAGTTGGAGAGATTCCATCCAAGCCAAGCGTTACACGCGGCGACCTGGGGGTATTGATCGGTGTCCAGTTCATGGAGTTGCTGGCGGAAGTCGGTGACCGCCCGGTGATCATTACCGACACACGTAATCATTGGGGGAGTGAGTGGATTCAATCGGTGGCCGACGCGGGAATCATGGATGTCGACGCGGCCTATCGTTTCGATCCGTCGGGACCGGTGCCTCGAGGTGACCTGGCTGAAATTGTGGTCGAGGCGCTTGATCTGATTGAGAATCAGGGCCGAGGCGACCGGTCCGGTTCGGCGCAGGCTCGAACATTCATCGACATGAGCGCAACCCATTTGCGTTATGGTGCCGCCCAGCGTGCGGTCGCTGCGGGTGTAATGGCGGTACTCGAGAACGACACTTTTCAACCGACTCGGTTGGTGACCGGCGCCGAGGCAGTCGAAACCATCGACCGACTTGCCGACCTGGCGCTCGATTCGAGATAAGCTGCAACAGCGTGGCCACTCTCACCCTTGCCAATCAGTTGACGCTCGGCCGGTTGTTCCTGGTGCCCGCCATCGTGATTCTGGTGATCTACGGTTACAACGGGTGGGCACTGATCGCCTTTATCGTGGCCGGTATCACCGACCTGCTGGATGGCCTGATTGCGCGGCGCTCTGGTCAGCGGACCGACCTTGGAGCGCTGCTCGATCCGATGGCGGACAAGCTGTTGCTGATGTCGACGTTTGTCGTGCTAACGGTACCCGGTCTCGATTCGGCAAATCAGCTTCCCGTCTGGCTCACGGTGCTCGTGATCAGCCGAGACGTCATCATCGTGGTGACCGTGGCGGTGGTCAACCTTGCGGTCGAACATTTCACGTTCACACCGTCGATGTTCGGAAAGGCGGCGACGTTCGTGTATGTGGTCACCGGGACCACGACGCTCTTCTTTAACTATCTGGGCCAGAGATCGTCTCTTGTCGATGTCGCCGTGTATGCCTCGCTGGTCGTCACCGTTGGCTCGGGCCTCCACTACATCTTGCACGCCGCGCGAGCGCTCAATCACGGATAGGGTTCACAACATCTGCCCTCGAAAGTACTCGATCGTCGACGCCAGTCCATCCTCAAGCGCGACGTGTGGCTCCCACTGGAGGAGGGTGCGAGCACGCATGATATCGGGCTGACGAACCTTCGGGTCGTCGATCGGAAGCGGTTTGTACACGATCCGTGATGAAGAGTCGGCCGCGTCGATGATTTGGGTAGCCATCTGTTCGATCGACATCTCGGCCGGGTTGCCGACGTTCACTGGGACGTTCGTCTTGGAGTGCATCAACCGGATGATGCCATCGACGAGGTCGGTGATGAAACAGAAGCTACGTGTCTGGTCACCGCGTCCGTAGACGGTGACGTCCTCGTTCGCGATGGCCTGGCGGATGAAGTTGGGCACGGCACGCCCATCGTTGATACGCATCCGAGGTCCGTAGGTGTTAAAGATTCGCACGATCTTGGTATCGAGAGCGTGATAGCGCTGATACGCGGTCGTCATCGCCTCGGCAAACCGTTTCGCCTCGTCGTAGACACCGCGTGGTCCGATCGGGTTGACGTTCCCCCAGTAGCCTTCCGACTGCGGGTGCTCCAGTGGGTCACCGTAGACCTCAGAGGTCGACGCAAGGACAAACGTTGCCTTCTTGGCTAATGCAAGACCGAGGGCGTTGTGAGTACCAAGCGCCCCCACCTTGAGGGTGGGGATCGGAAAATTCAGATAGTCGATGGGACTGGCCGGGCTTGCCCAGTGCAGCACGAAATCAACCGCACCGTCGAGATTGATGTAGTTGGTGACGTCCTGTTTAATGAACGTGAAGTCCCGACCCGAAAGGTGATCGATGTTGGCGAGATCACCGGTCAACAGATTATCGATACCGACGACGGTGAAACCGCGCTCGAGTAGGGCATCAGTCAGGTGAGAGCCAATGAACCCGGCGGCGCCGGTGATGACGACCCGCCCGCTCACAGCGGGGTCACCACGCGGTGAAGCTCAACCCACCCCTCGACTTCGCGGCTCACGATCGGTGGCTCACGACCTTAGTATGCATGCTTGTGGAAGAACCCGCGAATGACCGTGAGCCAAAGAATTTTGACATCAAGTGCCACCGACCAATTTTCGATGTAATACAGATCGTATTCGATCCGTTTCTCGATTGACGTGTTGCCGCGCCAACCGTTCACCTGCGCCCATCCCGTCATACCTGATTTCACCTTGTGTCGGAGCATGTACTGTGGCACGCGATCCTTGAACTGTTTAACGAAGAACGGTCGTTCCGGACGCGGACCGACAAGAGACATTTCCCCGCGCAGGACATTCCACAGCTGCGGTAGCTCGTCCAGGCTGAACCGCCGCAACACTTCCCCGACCGGTGTTCGTCGCGGATCGTCTTCTCGTGTCCAGACCGGGCCCGTGTCACGTTCGGCGTCGTCGTACATCGATCGAAACTTCATGACCATGAACGATCGGAGGTCGAGACCCATGCGCTCCTGACGATAGAACACGGAGCCGGGTGAGCTCAGACGAATGGCGGCCGCGATGATGGCGAACGGAACAGCCAGGATTGCCAATGCTGCCAGCGATACTGAAACGTCGATCGCGCGCTTGATCGCGCCGTTGAATCCTTGCAGCGGAACGTCGTTGATGTTGATGATCGGGACACCGTCCAGTTCCTCGAGCCGAGCACGCAGCGCGAGGAACTGGAGCAGATCTGGGACGACCTTGACATCGATGCATTCGCGGTTGGCTACCTCGATCAGCTGGAGCATGTTGACATGCTCTTCGAGCGGGAGGGCGACATAGAGCTGGTCGATCTGCTCGCGCTGGATGATCGCTTCGGTGTCGTCGAGCGAACCGAACAGCGGGAGTCCTCGATATCCTAACGTATCAGTGCGGGTAAGCTGATCGACGAAACCAACCAGCTGATACCCAAATTCGGTGTGTTCCAGCAAACGGTCAGCCACGTGGCGAGCCAGATCTCCAGTCCCAGCAATCAGAACTCGCTCTAGCCCCAGACCTGCTCGGAAGCGCCGCTGGACCAGGGCCCGGACGGCCTCGCGTGAGGTATACGTCAACACTACGTTGAAGGCGCCGAACAGCCCCCACACAATGCGAGACACTTCATACGCACCCTGTGCCCGTGCAACGTCGCCGGCGTAGTACACCTGAAAATAGAGCGTTCCGAGAACGCCGATCACGACCAGGAGGACGGTGCCGACGAGGACGGAGAAGAAGTCGTCAACTCGTGTCCGGTTGCGACGCAGGCGATAGGCTCCCTGCAGGTTAAACGCGAGCGGTGCCAGGATGCCGATAAACGGCATCAGCGCCAGATACTGCGTGAAGGGGGGCTGTCCCTTGGGCACGTCGAGCAACCCGGTCTCGAACCGCACGGCGTAGGCGAGCCCAAACGCCGCCATGGCAAGCAAGGCGTCAAGGCTGACGTGGCTTGCGACGAGCAGACGGTCTTGGCGAGTCACCATGTCGGGTCGGGCGTTTTGACGTGAACCGTTTCTTCGATGCAGCGACGCATGGCGTTCTGAAATCGATTCCGGGAGAAGCGGAGTGCCTGCTCGCGGATGTAGCCGCTGTCGAACGACACGCGACCGACGCGGCTGATTCCTTCGGCGAAAGCGTCTGGGGTGAGTTCGTCCACCAAAACGCCTGTGCTGCCATCCTCTACGGTTTCGGTTGCTCCGCCACGGGCAAGCCCGATGACCGGTCTCCCACAGGCCATGGCCTCAACCGGTGCAATCCCAAAGTCCTCCTCACCTGGGAGGAGGACACCACGGGTTCCCCGGTACAGCTCTCTGATCTCCTCATCGGTGCATGCGCCAAGGAATTCCACATCAGGTCCTGCTTGTGCTTCCAGCCGTGGTCGCTCCGGCCCATCACCGACGATCTTGAGTGGCGTGCGGGTTTGGCTACACGCTTCGATGGCGACCTCAACCCGCTTGTATGGCACCAATGCGGAAACGATCAAGAAATATTGGCCAGGAGCTGATCCACTGGGACTGAAATATGACGTATCCACCGGTGGATACACGACAGTTGCCGGCCGATTATAGTATCGGCGGATCCTGGCCGCAACATGCTGTGAATTCGCCACATAGCGGTTCACGCGGCCTGCCGTTGAGGCGTCCCAGCGCGCCAGACGGCGAAACACGAGCTCATAGAGCCGGCTACGCAGAAGCCCGACTCGGTCTGGGCCGAAATAAGCCGCGAACTGGTCCCAGGCATACCGCATCGGCGTATGGCAGTAGCACAGATGCCGCGCCCGTCCTGTCGGCACGACCGCCTTGGCGGCGCAGTGACTGCTACTGATCACCAAATCGAACCGGTCCAGGTCGAATTGCTCGATGGCCCACGGGAAGAGCGGGATATAGCGGCGGTAGTGCTGGGCGGCCATCGGGAGGTGCTGGATGATGGAGGTGGAGGCGTGAGCTGCCTCGAGCTGTTCCGACACGGTGCCCGGGACGTGGAGGAGTGTGAAAAGCTGAGCATCCGGAACGATATCGTATAACGCCTCCAGAACCTTCTCGCCGCCCCGCATCCCGGTCAACCAGTCGTGAACCAGGGCAACTCGTCGGTGACCGATGTCGAGCGGATCGGTCCGTGTCTCGGTCATATGGCGTTCACGGTCTCCTGGTAGATATCGCGAATGCGCTTAACCGACTCTGGCCACGAGAACGACCGCGCCCGGGCGATACCGCGTGTCTTCAGTGCGTCCCTGAGGTCTGAGTCGTCGAGCACCCGCTGGATCCCGTCGGCGATCGATGTGACATCGTACGGGTTGACCAGAACGCCTGCGTCGCCCACGACTTCCGGCAGTGACGAGGCGTTGGAGACGACGACGGGTGTACCGCTGGCCATCGCTTCGAGCGGGGGCAATCCAAAGCCTTCATAGAGGGATGGAAAGACAAACACGTCCGCGAGGCGATACAACACGGCGAGGGTCTGCTCGGACTGGTAGCCTAGAAACCGGACAGATTTGTGCAAATTGTGGCGATGCACGGCGCGGCGAAGGGGCGCGTATTTCAAAATTTCGCTGCCGGTAATCAGGAGCTTAAGGTCGTCATACCCGGTATTCTGACGGAGTAGCATGAACGCGTCGATGAGCCGTTCGAGATTCTTGTGCGGCTTGACGTTTCCCGCGTACATCACGAAACGGTCGTGAAGCTGATAACGCTCCCGTACTTGAGCCATCTTCTCCTTGGGCGGCTCGTCGTAAAAATGGTCGGCGATGGCATTGTAGATGACGGTCACCTTCTCTGGCGCGATTGGAAAGAATCGAAGAATGTCCCTCTTTGAGGCCTGCGAGACCGTCAGAATCCGGTTCGCTCGGTGGACCGCGGTCCAGAAGGCGCCTCGGGCATAGGCACGGGCGACTCGCCCCTCGAGGTACTGTGGAAACACCAGGTGAATGCAATCATGGATCGTGACGATCGAGCGGCACGGTGTCAGTACCGGTAACACGTAATGCGGTGTGTGGAACAGCTGGGGTGACGCCCGAAGCAGCTTGGCCGGGATTGAGACTTGCTCTCGAACCGAGTAATGTCCTGACTGATCAGCGATGGCTGTGAAATTCGACCCGAGCTGTCGAGTAAGCTTCAGGTCGTCGGGTTTGCACACGAGCACGTATTCAGTGTCGTGGTCGAGCCGGGCGAGTTGCCGCACGAGATTGCGTACGTATGTGCCGACGCCGTAGTCGTTGCGCTTACGCACGTCGATAGCGATTCGCACGGGACGGACTATATCAGCTACTTTGGGAGGCCACCGCGAAGCCGGAGGTAGAGGCGAAGCAGCGGCGTCCAGGCCGGATGGTGCTTTTCGTAGAAGCTCAGGTGGCTCCGACGGTACGCGGCTCGCGTTTGCTCGGGTATGGTCGCGCCTGATCGGCCCCGATGGTGGACGATCTCGATCTCGGAGGCAAAGAAGATACGCCGCCCCTCCGCGCGCAACGCCGCGCAGAAGTCGACATCCTCCCCATACAGAAAGAAGCGTTCATCGAGCAGTCCGACCCGCTCGGCATCCGCGCGTCGGACGAGAAGACAGGCACCGCTCACCCAGTCGTGATATCCGGCTCGAGTCAGCGCCTCGCGAATGCGTCTTCCGAGAACCGGCAGGCCTCGGGCCAGGGCGATCCCCTTGGCCTTCTGGACCAGTTCGTTGAGTGGTCCAATCATGCGGCCGAACGACAGCTCTGGCCGACCCAGGCTGTCGCGCAAACCGGGTCCGATTGCCGCCACGTTGGGAAGCTCTCGCAGTCGACGGACAAGGGCGTCAATGGTGCCGGGCGGAACGATCGTGTCGCTGTTGAGCAAAAGGATCAACTCTCCATGGGTCTGGCGAATAGCGAGATTGTTGGCTGACGAGTACCCGATGTTACGTCCGGCGTCGATCACCGTGACATCTGGCCATCGGGTCCGCACCGCGTCTGCGCTTCCGTCGGCCGACGCGTTGTCGACAACCACGATGTCATGACTGACGTCGGGTGCGGGGTCGTGAAGTGATTGGATGCAGCTTTCGAGATGCTCGCGCGTGTTGTAGCTCACGATGATGATCGCGACGTCGCTCATGCGCCGTTCCGTGTGGCCGCCGCCCAGCGGAATACATCGAGCGTCTCGTCGGCGGCTCTTGCCCATGTAAAGGCCGGCAACAGCGCCGCGGCGCGTTGGCGCTGGTGGTCGCGAACGGCCTGGTCAGCGAGGAGCGTACGGATGGCTGCGGCGGTGGCCGCCGCATCCGCGACCGGGACGTACAGCGCGGCATCTCCGTACAGCTCACGGGCCACCGGAGTATCGGCGACGACCACCGGTACGCCAGCCGACATGGCCTCAAGTGGGGTCAGTCCGAACCCCTCGTATTCCGACAAGAAGACGAAGACCGTGGCGCGTTGATACAGCTCGGTCAACTCAGATTCTGAGACATACGAACGTAGCCAGACGCTGTCTTCGACCCCCGCCCGTTGAATCGACAAGGCCAGATCTTGTCTGGGGAAGGTTCGGTCGTCACCAACCACCGTCAGCTGCGCCGTGGGGAACCGCCGTCGAGCGTCGGCAAAGGCCTGGATCAGAGTCGGTAGATGGCGGCGGTTGAAGATCGAGCCGACGAAGAGTACCGAGGGCGGGGAGTCACCTTCGCTCAAAGGTGTAGCTCGGGGGGTGATGCCCGAGCGGACGACGCGAACTCGCTCGGGCCTGACGCCGTAGTACCGGAGAATTTCCGCCCGGGTGAACGCGGAGACGCTGATGATCGCGTCGGCGCGGGCGATGACACGCTCGGCAAGCCACCGACGACGCAGTCCTTCGCGCCAGCCGAACCATTCAGGATGGGCGATGAATGACACGTCGTGCATGGTCACGACCGTCGGGACGGCGAGCCGCAGCGGAGCGGAGTATGCGGGCGCAAAGAAGAGATCGAGACCATCGACCCCGGCCGCGGTGCAGAGGGACACCTGCTCCCACCATGTTCCCGGTCGGCCCGGGACTGAACGGTGACGGAATCGATGGTTCGAACCCTCGGAGAATGGCGGCCCTAGAACGGAAGGGTCGGTACCCGACTCCGGTGTATACAGGAGGAACTCGTGCTCACGTGCGCGGTCTGAGCTGAGCCATTCTCCACACAGCTCCGCAAGAACGCGTCCGACCCCGGTTCGCTTGTGGAGCAGTTCGCGTCCGTCGATCCCGATGCGCATGATCGTTCGTCAGTTCGCCGCGAGCTCGTATGCCGCCCACAGCGTCTTTGCTGATGCGTGCCAGCTGAATCGAGCGGCCTGTTGAAACCCGCGTTCGACGCAGGCTCGTGCGAATGGCTCGTCGTTCAGCATCCGTTCGATAGCCCCGGCCAACGCGTCCGCCTCTGTTGGTCCCACGACCAGGCCAGCGTCGCCGACCACCTCGGGGAGAGCGCCGCGATCCGATACGACGACCGGCACGCCGATGCTCATCGCCTCCACGACCGGAAGACCGAATCCCTCATGAAACGATGGCAGCACCAGAACCGATGCACCTTCGTAGAGACGTCTGAGTGCGGCTCTATCGATGTACCCGGTGTAGTGGACACGACCCCGGAGCGGTGGTCGCTCGATGGCGTTCAGCCAGTCGACCGCTTGTGTGGTCGGCGGACCGGCGAGCACCAGAGGAGGCAGGGTCCCGGCCTTGTCGCGGTCCATGAGAATCCGGTAAGCCTCGAGGAGCTGACCGAGGTTCTTTCGTGCGGTGAGCGACCCAACGAACAAGATGTGTCCCCGCTGGGGCCACTCGGCGCGCGGAGCCCAGTCTGGTGCACCGTTGTAGCACACCGTGATACGGTCGCGGTCGACATCGAGGCGCTCTTCGACTTCGGTCGCCGTGAACCTGGATGGGACGACCACGCGACTGGCCCGCTGGACGTGAGCCCTGACTAGCTCAGGGTAGTCGCGTCGCACTTCAGCCGTTGCGCGTTCCGGATGGTCGAGAAAGTCGAGATCATGAATCGTCACGACCTGTGCAGCGCCATTTGTTGGGATGAGCAACGGATGTGGCGAGTGGACCACGTCGTATCCAGATCCGGCGAGCCACTCCACCGAGGGCCAGCCGACGCGGTGCCAGCTGAAATTCAGTAGACTCACCGGAATTCGGCGGTCAACCACGTGAACGGTGGGGGGAGCAGAGGTCAGCCGGTCTTTCCAGGAGCTGCTAAAGACCGTGAGATCCAAGGGATCGGCCTCCCGACCGATGTGGACGAGCGCCGACACGAGAGAGTGGACCCATTCACCGACGCCGGTGCGGTCTCGAAGCGCTGGACGGTAGTCAATTAGGACACGCACGAGCTCCCGCAGGATGGTAGCACACCGGTGGTTCGTTTCGCAGGACGTCTTTCACATGACTAGAATCGTGCAAGTCCTTCTAATTCAGTATCTTGACAGCGTCCATGGTCCGTGTGGTACGGTTAGGAGTTTTATGAGCCGAAGATTCCGAGGACACTCAGGATGAAGATTGCGGTCGTGGGCACCGGCTATGTGGGGCTAGTCGTCGGTACATGCCTGGCAGAGAACGGCAACGACGTGATCTGTGTCGACAACAACGCCTCGAAGGTTCGGTCACTGAAGCGAGGTCGGATTCCGATCTACGAACCCGGGCTCGAAGAGCTTGTCGCTCGAAATCAGCGCGAGAAACGACTGACGTTCTCGACCGCGCTCGCCCGCGCGACTCGAGCCTCGCAAATCGTCTTCATTGCGGTCGGGACACCGTCCGGCGAGGACGGTTCTGCGGATCTGAGGCATGTGCTGGACGTCGCTGGGGTTGTGGCGCGCGCGATGAACGAGTACAAGGTCATCGTGAGTAAGAGCACGGTACCGGTCGGGACGGCGGCGCGACTGCGCGAAGTGATTCGCCGAGAGACGACGCATCCGTTCAGTGTGGTCAGTAATCCAGAGTTCCTCAAGCAAGGTGCCGCAGTCGCCGACTTCATGCGGCCGGATCGGGTCGTCGTGGGGGTGGAAGACCCTCGCGCGCGCGAGCTTATGCATGGATTGTATGCGCCATTCACCCGGACCGGCGCCCCGATCATGATGATGGACTGTGCCAGCGCGGAACTCTCCAAGTATGCCGCGAACGCGATGCTGGCCACGCGTATATCGTTCATGAACGAGGTGGCCAGCGTCTGCGAGTGTGTCTCGGCCGATGTCGACCAGGTGCGGCGTGCTATTGCGGCCGATCGCCGGATCGGCCCGGCGTTTCTGTTTCCCGGCGTCGGATACGGTGGGAGCTGTTTTTCCAAAGATGTTAAGGCGCTGCTCCGGTCGTCGCGGGACGCTGGTTACGACGCCGAGATTCTCGAGGCGGTCGAGGCGGTGAACCAACGCCAGAAGGGCCGACTTGTCGAGAAGATGCAGGAGCACTTCACGTCGCTAAAGGGGAAGACGATCGGCCTATGGGGGCTCGCGTTTAAGCCTCAGACGGACGACATGCGCGAGGCACCGTCGGTGACGACGATCGAGGGCATCCTGTCAGGGGGTGGGACGGTCAAAGCATACGATCCCGAGGCCGAGAAGACGGCGCGCGGTATCCTGGGCAATCGAGTGAGCTATGTGCAGCGGTCATACGACGCCCTGAAGGGTGCCGATGCCCTCGCGATCGTTACCGAGTGGAATGAATTCCGGGAGCCTGACTTCGTCCGGATGCGGTCCTTGATGCGGTCACCGGTGATCTTCGATGGACGAAATCTCTTTACCCCAGAGCAGATGCGGGCCGAAGGCTTCACTTACTACTCGATAGGGAGGTAATGAGCGGGGTCCTCGTGGCCGGCGGCGCCGGTTATATCGGAAGCCACGCGGTCAAGAAATTGACCGACGCCGGGTTCGAAGTGGTGGTACTCGACAGCCTTGTGGCGGGGCATCGGGAGGCCGTCGCGCGGGTGCCGTTCGTCGAGTCGGACATCGCAGACGCGGACGTCGTTCGGGAGACGATCCGTCGTCATCGCGTGACGGCGGTCATGCACTTTGCTGCTTTCCTGTCGGTCGGCGAGTCGGTGACCGCCCCGGCTCGCTACTATCGCAACAATGTTTGCAAAGCCCTGGCCCTCCTGGATGTCCTCGTCGAGGAGTCCGTCACCCGTTTCGTGTTTTCCTCGACCGCGGCGGTCTATGGGGACCCGGTTCACTCTCCAATTCGTGAGGACCATCCTACGCGTCCGATCAACGCCTACGGGGAGACCAAGCTGATTATCGAGAGGGCGCTGACCCACTACGCGACCGCCTATGGGCTCGGTTCGGTGAGTCTGCGGTACTTCAATGCCGCGGGAGCCGATCCGTCGGGGACAATCGGTGAGGACCACGATCCTGAGATTCATCTGATCCCGAAAGCTCTGGCGGCCGCCGACGGTCATGGAACGCTGGAGGTCTATGGGACCGATTACCCGACACGTGATGGGACTTGCGAGCGTGACTACGTCCATGTGTGCGACCTGGCAGATGCGCATCTCTTGGCGCTGGAGCGACTGGAGAGAGAGACTGTCCCCTCGGCATACAATCTTGGGAATGGACGGAGCCATTCCGTCAAAGAGGTGATCGCTGCCGCCGAGCGAGTCACGGGTCGGTCGGTGCGGCAGGTGACCGCCGATCGTCGTCCGGGTGACCCAGCCCTTCTGCTGGCCTCGAGCGACAAGGCTCGGACCGAGCTCGGGTGGACCCCGCGATTCGAGGAGTTGGACTCCATCGTTCAGACCGCGTGGGACTGGCACCGCACGCATCCGGACGGGTACCGGAGCCGATCGTGAACCCGGTTCTGAGGCTTGCGAGATACGCGCTACCATACCGGTGGTGTCTCGGTGGCGCCGTCATCGCCATGGTGGTGTATGCCGCCGCGTCGGGTGGTCTGGCCTACCAGTTTAAACCGATCTTCGACAACGTTCTGCCCAACCAGGCGGGGTTAGCGTCCGTCGCCGTTGCCATCATCGGGCTCAGCGTCCTCAAGGGCGTTGGTGCGTACTTCTCTGTCTATTTGATGACTAGCGTGGGAGAACGGCTGGTCAAGGATCTTCGGTGTCAGTTGTTCGGCCACATCCTCGCGCAATCGGCGGAGTTCTTCGCGCAGCGCACCACCGGCGGCTTGATGTCTCGCACAACCAATGACATCAATCGGATCCAGCAGATCGCCTCGCAGACGGTGGGTGACCTGCTTCGGGAGTCGGTCACACTCGTAGCGTACGCGTCACTCTTGTTCTACTACGACGCTCGACTGGCCCTGGTGTGTATGACCGGTGCTCCGATCGTGCTCTATCCGTTGGTACGTCTGGGACAGCGGGTCCGGCGCACGACCCACCGGAGCCAGGAAGAACAGGAACACCTGTCACACATTACGGCTGAGGCGTTCTCTGGGCATCGCATTGTGAAGGCGTTCGCGGGTGAGCCATACGAACTGGAACGGTTCGACCAGGCTTCGGTCCGCCTCTATCAGACTAATATGAAAGTGACCAGCACTCTGTCTGTGCTCCCTCCGCTCATGGAGTGGCTCGGCGCGTTCGGGATCGTCGGAGTCCTTTGGTACGGGAGCCGAGAGATTGCGCTCGGGCAGCTGAGCTCTGGTGAGTTCACATCGTTCGTGGCCGCGCTGTTACTGATGTATGGTCCAATCAGGAAGCTAAGCCGGGTCAACGCGAATGTGCAGCAAGCGGTGGCGGCGTCGGAGCGTGTGTTCGATATGTTGGATACGCATGGCGAGGCACGAGACGCTCCCGATGCCAGTCCACTCGTGCCGCTGCGTGAGGAGATCACGTTCTCTGATGTCAGTTTCGCTTACCTCGGCGGAGGTGACGTAGTCCTCGACCGGGTGTCGTTCTCCGTCCGGGCAGGGCAGGTGGTGGCGATTGTCGGCCTGAGCGGCGCCGGCAAAACGACCCTCGTGAACCTCGTGCCACGATTTTACGAGCCGACCAGTGGGACGATCCGGATTGATGGCGTCGACATTCGTGACGTGACCCGGGCCTCGCTCCGGCAGCAGATCGGAATCGTGACCCAGGAAACTGTTCTGTTCGACGATACGATCGCTAACAACATCGCGTACGCCTCACTCGAGGCGGCGCCAGAGATGGTCGAGGCCGCCGCTAGAGCCGCCCATGCCCACGAGTTTATTGTCACCCTCCCGGACGGCTACGACACGGTGATCGGAGAGCGTGGGCAGCGGCTCTCCGGTGGTCAGCGGCAACGCCTGGCGATTGCCAGGGCCTTACTCAAGAACTCGCCGATCTTGATACTCGACGAAGCGACATCCTCTCTCGACGCCGAGTCGGAACTTCTCGTGCAGGACGCGCTCGCGAAGCTGATGCTCAATCGCACGTCCTTCGTGATCGCCCATCGGTTGTCGACCGTGCGTCGCGCCGATGTGATCATCGTCCTCGATCAAGGGCGAGTGATGGAGCAAGGACACCATGAGGAGCTGCTCGCGCGTGCCGACAGCCTGTACGCCAAATTGTATTCGCTTCAGCTGCTCGACCGACACGATCGGGTGTTTGCTGAACGCGAGTTCCAGCCAGCGCCGCGGGAGCAGGATGCCTGATGATTAAATCGATGACAGGATTTGCGTCGTTGAGCCGTGAGAATGAGGAGATGCAGCTCACGGTAACGGTTAAGAGCGTGAATCACCGTTATCTCGATCTGCAGATCCGTGCGCCGAATACGCTGACGGAGATCGAGTCACGCCTCCGCACCGTGGTGCAAGGGCGTGCGGCACGCGGTCGGGTAGAGCTCGGTGTCACGCTGCAGCTGAAGGTCACACCAGGCGTATCCCTCGAGCTCAACGAACCGTTAATGGCTGCGCTTTCACATGCCGCGGCGACGGCCCAAGGCGAGGGGTGGGTTGAGACCGGGCTGACGGCGGGCGACTTGTTACGATTTCCGCAGGTGGTGTCTGTCAAGGAGCAATTCGCGGATGACACGGTCTGGCGGGAGGCGTGCGAGGCGCTCGTGGCGGCGACCGATGAGGCGTTGGTGGCGTTGGACGAGATGAGACGGAAGGAAGGAGAGTTCCTGCAACGTGACCTCGAGGAGCGGTCGGCCGCATTGAGTGTGCTAGTCGACGGTATCGTGGTCGAGGCGGAGGAGGGGGACGAGGCGCTTCGTGAACGCCTGCTCGCGAGAGTGGCGGAAATCGAGGAGCAAATCGAGGTCGATCCAGTGCTGATCGCACAGGAGGTCATGCGCTGGGCGACACGTTCCGATATCCACGAAGAGGTGGCCCGTCTTCGAGGCCATCTCGAGCACATGGGTCAACTGTCTGGGGAGGCGGCGCCGTGCGGGCGTAAGCTCGATTTCCTGATCCAAGAAATGAATCGTGAAGTCAATACGATTGGTTCGAAGGCCGAAGGGCGAGGCATGGCCGAGTTCGTCGTGGCGGCCAAAGCCGAAATTGAGAAGTTGCGAGAGCAGGTTCAAAACGTGGAGTGACGATCTGTAGTAAGGACGAGATCATGCGACGTGGCAACCTGTTCATCGTGTCGGCTCCGTCAGGGACGGGGAAGACGACGCTTGTCGAAGAGCTGGTCAAGACCGTGTCCGACCTGGTGATGTCCCGTTCATATACATCGCGGCCACCGCGGGAGGGTGAGGTGGACGGCACCGACTATCACTTCGTCGATGACGACCGATTCACGGCGATGGTCGAGGCCGACGAGTTTCTCGAGTGGGTCACGGTGTTCGGGAACCGCTACGGCACGAGCGCTGCTGACACGGAGCGGCACCGTCGCGAAGGACGAGATGTGGTGCTGGTCATCGATGTGCAGGGGGCCGACCAGGTCAGACAGCAGGGTCTCGAGATGGTCGGCATCTTCGTGATGCCGCCGTCGGTCGAGGTTCTGGAGCGTCGGCTGCGGGGCCGTACCCAGGGGGCCAGCGAGGCAGAACTCAGACGGCGACTCGAGACCGCGCGGAGTGAGGTGCAGGCCCGGGTGCGGTACAACTTTATAGTGGTCAACGACACGCTTAAGCAATGTGTCGACTGCCTGAGGTGCGTTGTGCTGGCCGAGCGCTCGAGAACCGCGGCGATGGTCGATACCGCTGACCCGATTGCCGATTCCTTTGGACGCGACGGAGTAGAATCAAAAGAGGGGAAGCAGGAGATTCGGGGTTAGTAACCGACCCTCACCAGATGGCACTCATCGGACTCGGTATTACCGGCGGCATCGGAGCCTATAAGTCGGTCGAAGTGGCTCGTGGGCTGCAGCGACACCGCCATGACATTGCGGCGGTGATGACGGAGTCGGCGACCAGATTCATCGGTCCACTGACCTTCGAGGCGATCACCAGACGCGGGGTTATCACCGATCAGTATGCCATCGGCGCCAATGCCGATATCGAGCACATCGCCTTGGCGTCGAAGATGGACCTACTACTGGTCGCTCCCGCTACCGCCAACATCATCGGTAAATTTGCGAATGGGATTGCTGACGACTTTCTGTCAGCCCTCTATCTCGCCACGACCTCCCCGGTTCTCGTCGCACCGGCGATGAACACCAACATGCTGGCCCACCCCGCTGTGCAGGCGAACCTCAAGATGCTCAGTGCTAGAGGTGTTCGATTCGTCGAGCCTGGCGAAGGCTATCTGGCGTGTGGGTGGGTCGGGAAGGGTCGGCTGGCCGAGCCGGAGGAGATTGTGGCCGCGGCCCAGCACATGCTCCGACCCCGGGGTGATCTGGCTGGGCACTGCGTCCTGGTTACCGCGGGTCCGACCTATGAAGACCTCGACCCGGTGCGCTATCTGGGCAATCGGTCTTCGGGTCGAATGGGATTTGCGATAGCCGCGGAAGCGATGGACCGCGGCGCCCGCGTCGTACTGATTGCGGGTCCGACGTCGCTCGAATCGCCGGTAGGGGCAGAAGTCGTGCATGTGCGGACGGCCGACGAGATGCTTGCCGCCGTCACGGCGAGGGTGGACGAGGCTGACGTCGTCATCATGGCTGCCGCCGTGGCTGACTATACGCCCAGGGCCGGCCGCGCGGACCAGAAGATCTCGAAGGGCGATGCGGACCTGGCACTGACGCTCCGGCGGACACCAGATATCCTGGCCGAGCTCAGTCGCCGTCGCGACTCGCGGCCCCGTCCGCTCTTGGTGGGGTTCGCCGCCGAGACCACCGACCTGCTACCCAGGGCTCGCGCCAAGCTGACGGCGAAAGGTCTCGACCTGATCGTTGCGAACGACGTGTCGCGATCGGATGCGGGCTTCGGCGTCGACACCAATGCCGCAATGATCGTGGCGCGGGATCCGAATCAGGCGGACGAGGTCGTGCCCCTGGGAACAAAGCGGGCACTGGCCCAGGTGATTGTGTCGCACGTTGGACAGTTGCTGGCGACGTCGGTTGGCGCGCCGACATCCGAGCCGGTCGAAACCAGCTAATTCGCCGCCCGATGAACCAACACGCGCAGCTCAAAGGCCACATGACGTTCTTCGCAGAACTTGGTGTCGACGGTGTGAGCAGAGACCGTGTCTGGCGTACGCGCCCGGGCGCGGAGGCGCCGGAAGTCGCGGTCGATATCACGGTCGGTGATGCTTTGAGCCCAACGGAGCCGGGAGCGAATATCGCAGCACAGCTGGCTCAGTTGCGAGAGGATCTTGGCGACTGCACGCGCTGCAAGCTGCATTCGACCCGGACCCACATCGTGTACGGTGTGGGTAATCCTCGTGCCGACCTGATGTTCGTCGGGGAGGCACCCGGTCGTGACGAAGACAAGCAAGGCATCCCATTTGTGGGTCGCGCCGGTCAGCTTCTCACCAAGATCATCGAAGCGATCGACCTCCAACGTGACGACGTCTATATTGCCAACGTGATCAAGTGTCGTCCGCCCAATAATCGTAATCCAGAGCTGGACGAGATTCAGACCTGTCAACCGTTCTTGTTCGCGCAGATCGATGCGGTCCACCCCAAGGTGATTGTGGCGCTCGGTGCCTGTGCGGTGAGGACACTGCTTCAGAGTGAAGATGCGATTTCGAGACTTCGGGGCCGCGTATTTGACTATCGCGGGGTGAAACTGGTGCCGACGTTTCACCCTGCCTACTTGCTCCGGAACCCAGGCAAGAAACGGGATGTCTGGGAAGACATGAAGACGGTGCGGTCGATACTGAGGGAGGAGTGACCGAGCAGACTTCCGGCTCCGAGTCTTTTGTTCGCGTCGCCGTCCCGGTCCCGCTCCTTTCGTCACTCACCTACCAAGTCCCCGTAGGTCTCACGCCGCCCGTGCGCGGCGCCCGTGTTCGGGTTCCGCTGGGTAGCCGTCTCGTCGTCGGTCTAGTGATCGGTGTGGGGGACGAGGCGGAGGCTACCGGTTCGCCGCAGCCCGCTGCCGATGGCGTCAGGGCGGTGGCCGAGGTTATCGATGCCGAGCCGTTCCTACCCGCTCCGGTACTCGATCTCGCACTCTGGATTGCGGAGTACTACACCTGCGGTCCTGGTGACGCGGTGGCGGCCGCAATGCCGCCATATGCCTGGTCCAAGAAAGGCGTGAGCCCCGCGCGTGTGTCGGCATTCAAGACCCAGCGAGTCGTACATCTCACAAACGACGGTCGTCGTGTCGTAGTGGGGCAGGCACCGCCACCGCCGGGGCGACGTCAGCAGCAGGCGCTCGCGGGTTTGGCGGACGCAACCGATGGACTGCCCGCGCGGCGGATGGCTGAGCAGGGCGTGACGGCCGAGACCTTACGTCGTCTCGTAGACCGAGGGTTGGTGGAGTTGGCGACCCGGCAGGTCGATCGGGATCCGTTTCACGGCGGTGAGGGCGACGAGGTCGCGATGGCTATCCAGAACAGCCTGAGGCTGACCGAAGAGCAGGGGACGGCGTTCACGACACTGTCCGACCTGCTCAGGGCCAAACGTTTTAAGGTCGCGATATTGCACGGCGTGACCGGAAGTGGAAAGACAGAGCTGTATCTGCGTCTGGCACAGGTGGTCTGTGAGCGGGGCCAGAGTGCACTCGTTCTGGTCCCGGAAATCGTGCTGGCTCCTGCCATAGCGCGTGTGTTTCGCACCATGTTTGCCGATCGGGTGGCCATCCAACACAGCGGTCTATCCGATGGCGAGCGCCACGACCAATGGCATCGAATCAAGCGGGGGGAGGTCGACATCGTTGTGGGAACCCGATCGGCTGTGTTTGCTCCGGTCGAACGACTGGGTTTGATCGTGGTCGACGAGGAACACGATGGGTCATATAAACAGGAGGAGAGTCCGCGATACCACGGTCGGGATGCCGCCGTCGTCCGGGGTCGACAAGCCGAGGCCCTGGTCGTACTCGGATCGGCGACGCCGTCGATGGAGAGCTATTACAACGCTGCCAGCGGTCGGTACGAGCGAGTTACGTTGCCGCACCGGCCGCTCGAGCGGCCGTTGCCGGCAGTACAGGTGGTCGACATGCGCGCGGAGCTGGCCACACATGGCGCCGACACGATTCTCAGCGTGCCGCTACTGGAAGGGTTGGAGGATCGACTGGAGCGCGGAGAGCAGGCACTCGTCCTGCTGAATCGTCGCGGATACGCCGCGTCAGTGTTGTGTCGACAGTGTGGGCAAACCCTCGAGTGTCCAAACTGCACTGTCACCCTAACCTACCATCGGCACGCGGGTCAGGTGCGCTGTCACTATTGCAACTATTCGCAGGCACGTCCGAAGGTGTGTCCGCACTGCGCGGGTCCATATCTCGAGCGGATCGGCTTTGGAACGGAGCGAATCGAAACGGAGCTGACCACCGTGCTTCCCGAGGCGAGGGTGGCCCGCCTCGATCGTGACACCGTTCGCCGGCGAGGTTCGGCGGCGGCGATTCTGTCGAGATTCGAGCAGCGCGACGTCGACATTCTCGTGGGCACTCAGATGATCGCCAAGGGCCACGACTTTCCGGCCGTCACCCTGGTAGGTGTCATCTCAGCCGACGTCGGTCTCGGTCTGGCCGACTTTCGCGCCGCAGAGCGGACATTTCAGCTTCTCACGCAGGTCGCGGGTCGTGCGGGTCGGGGCGATGTGAGGGGTGAAGCGGTCATCCAGACGTTCTTTCCAGAGCACTACAGCATAAGGTTTGCTTGTCGCCAGGCCTACGAGCCGTTCTTTGAAGCTGAGATGCACTACCGGCGGAGCATGCGCTATCCCCCTGTGGTGTCGATGATCAATGTGGTGGTAAGGGCTGGACGGTTTGGCGACGCGATGCGCGAAGCCGGAGAGCTGGCGCAGTCGCTTCGTCGATACGATCACTTCGAGATCCTCGGTCCAGCCCCCGCGCCGATTTCCAGACTCCGCGGCTCGTATCGGGTGCAACTGTTTCTGAAGGGACATCATCGGCCGGCGATGCGACAGGCGCTCGAAGGCGTGCTCGAGAAGTATCCCAAGATGCGACGCCGGGTGACGGTCGACGTTGATCCTCTTAGTGTGCTGTAGGGTCGTAAGTCGTGCGTCGTCGGTCCCGAGTCGTCAGTCGAGGCTGCGGACCTACGGCCCTCGGCTATCCATGACCCGCGACTCATGACTCTCGACTCACGACCCTACTCCGTGGCTCCTATCAGATCCGTGACCTCGATCGGCGCCGGCGTGAAGCACAGCACAAAAATGACCAATGTTCCGAATGCGATCCAGCGGCGTCGATCGTCAAGCGGGACATGGTCATCAAGTGTCGGTGGATGTTTCGCGCCGAAAGCGATCAGCATGACGACCATCATCAGCGCCCAGAATGCCCAGCTGAGTGAAACGACGATCGCCAGCACGATGATGACGACGGTTGTTCCAAGCGTCACCGCTGTCGATCGAGATCCGAGTGTCGCGTACGAGATGTGACCGCCATCGAGCTGTGCGATCGGAAAAAGATTGATCGCTGTGACCAGAAGTCCGAACCACGCGGCAAGCCCAACCGGATGCAGGTTCAACGTGTATCCTTCAGGAGCCGAGCCCCAGATGAGCCAGGCAACGAACTGAAACAGTAGTGGCTCCCCAAGCGTAAACCCGACGAAGTCGTCAGGCAGGGGTACGACCCGCGAGAGACTGAGCCCTAGAGCGAGTGCCGGCACCGCCACTGCGAATCCGGCAATCGGTCCCGCGGCACCAATATCGAACAACATACGCTTGGTCGGGACGCGCTGCCGGATACGAATCACCGCCCCAAGGGTCCCGGTCAGGATGACCGGCGGAGCAGGGATGAAGTAGGGGAGCGACGCGTCGACGCCGTAGTAGCGACAGGCGAGGTAGTGGCCCATCTCGTGCGTCCCGAGAATAGCGAGGATGGTGACGCTGTACCATGCACCCTGGAGAAACGATGGCGAAGGCGCGTCCTGCACGAAGTCGGTAACGAACCCCGCATAGTGAAGACTGCCCATATACATCGTCGAGAAGACGGTGGCCAGGAAGAGGACGAAGTGGAGCCACGGATGGTTTGGCTGTCGGCGCAGGGTCCAGGCGGGTGGGGGTGTAGGCAGCTCTTGAAATATCTCGGGTTCGAGAGCCTCAGGCCAATGCGATGGCGATGGAACCTGGCGTTCGGACACGGAGTTCGTCGAACGGCTGTCAGGGGTTGTTGACGTCAGCCGCCGATGTTCTGGAGGGCTTTGCCTGGCCGAAATCGGATTGTTCGGCCCGGGGGGATGCGGACCTCTTTCCCGGTGCGTGGGTTGCGTCCGATCCCTCGCTTTCTGGGTTTCACCTGAAAGACGCCAAAGCCGCGAAGCTCGATTCGCTCGCCTCGTTGCATCGACATTCGCATGGCATTAAAAACCGCGTCGACCGCCAGCTCCGCCTTGACCTTGGTGATGCTCGCGACTTTTGAGACCCCGTTCACGATATCGACTTTGATCATGACTTATGGGCTCCTGAAAGATTATAAATATCATAGGTACTATAATTTACAGGTGTCAAGACCGCAGCTAACTTCAACGGGAAAACCCGGTCCAAAATGAGCTCTCGCAAGGCTTCATCGCCATCTCGTGTCGTCCTGGTCGGTCGACCGAACGTGGGGAAATCTACGCTTTTCAATCGCATCGTCGGGGGACGAACAGCAATTGTTACGGCCGTGCCTGGGACGACACGGGACGTGCTGCGTGAACCGGTCGAGTGGCAGGGAGCGGGTTTCGAGCTCGTCGACACTGGAGGACTCTTCGGCGCCAGCGACGACCCACTGCAACGGGAGGTATCGGGCCGGGGGCTGATGGCGCTGGACGGTGCCGACCTGGTGTTGATGTTGGTCGACTGTCAAGAGGGTCTTGTTCCGGCCGACCGGGAGGTGGCCGATCGGATCAGGCAGAGCGGGGTATCGGTGGTCGTGGCGGTCAACAAGGTTGATGGCCCGACCCAGGTTGCTCGGTCGGAGGAGTTTCACGAGCTTGGCTTCGCCCCAGTGCTCAACGTGGCGGCGGAACATGGCCTTGGGGTTGGCGACCTGCTCGATGCCATAGTCTCGAGGATTCCAGGGGGCATCAAGGCCGGTGAGGTGCTGACCGCGGACGACCCGACCGAGATGGCCGTAGCGATCGTCGGACGGCCAAACGTCGGTAAATCGTCACTCGTCAACCTGCTCGCACGCGAGGATCGGGTTCTGGTGAGCGAGCTGGCCGGCACAACACGGGACGCGGTCGACACTGTCATTACCTGGCATAAAAGGCAGGTGCGCCTGGTCGACACGGCTGGAATTCGCCGCCCGGGTCAAGTCGCCGAGGCCGGTCGTCTCGAATCGGTGAGTGTGACTGTGGCGAAGCGCGCGATGAAACGGGCCGATGTCGCCGTCGTCGTCGTCGATGCCTCACAGAAGGTCACGAAGCGTGACGCCGCGATTGCGGGAGAAGCCGAACGGGCTGGATGTGGAGTGATTCTGGCGGCGAACAAGTGGGATCTGGTCAAGGGCAAGCACGAGGGCTTTGCGAAACTATTCGACGAAGAGATGCGAGACGGGCTCAAGTTTGCCGAGTTCGCGCCGATCGTGCACCTGTCCGCGCTGACCGGTCACCGGGCCCCGAAACTGCTGGAGACGGTTGAACAGGTGGACCGTGCCCGCTCGGCTCATATCGCGACCGGTGAGCTCAACCGTTTTTTCGGGCGGGTCACGCAACGGAATCCTCCGGTCAGCTCCGGGCGCAAAGAAGTCAAGATTCAGTATGCGACCCAGGTTGGTGTCAAGCCGCCCCGTTTCATTATTTTCACCAACACCGCCACCTCCTTCCACTTTTCGTATGAGCGGTTCCTGAAGAACCGTCTACGTGAGTCATTTGGTTTCGTCGGAACACCGATTCAGCTCCGGGTTCGGGCGAGTCACCGGTCGGGTGGAAAGCGCTAACACCTTAAGCGACGGTGATATACTGGCGTCATCGTCCGGTTCGATGATGGCTGAAGAGATTTCTATTCCCAAGCGCGCGGTCTTCAAGCCAGCCGAAGTCTGTTCGATCGCTGGCGTCCAGCCGTATATCCTGCGGTCCTGGGAAGCGGAGTTTCCCACGTTGGCGCTGGCGAAGAGGAAGGGCGGCGCCAGTGTCTACCGTCGTGTCGACGTCGAGATGGTACTTCAGATCAAAGCGCTGGTGTATAGCGAAGGCCTCACCCTCGGTGCGGCGCATCGGAAGCTGGACGCGGCGAAACAGCCGCCGCCGCACGTGGAAGATGAGGGCGAAGAAGACACGCTGCCGGTAGGGCTCTTCAATTCCGACGCGCGTGACCGGATCGTCGGAGTGAAACAGGGCTTAGGGGAGATTCTGGAACTGCTTTCGCCCAAGGGTCAGACGGTTCAGACGCCCTTGTCGAACGAACCAAAGGAGGGCGTCAAGCGGACGACAAATGTCACTCGCATGGAAGGGGACAAGGCCACCGAGAAGAAGGCGCGAACAGAAAAAATATCGAGAGCCGTGAAGGCAACAAAAGCAAAACCTAAGAAGGTGGTAAGGCGGAAGCGGACCGCGTAAGGCGGCGGCGAGCCTTGAGGTCAATCGATTCGGGATGTGGCGCAGCTTGGTAGCGCACCTGACTGGGGGTCAGGGGGTCGCTGGTTCGAATCCAGTCATCCCGACCAATATTTATAGGGCTC
>Ga0310123_10000556_pt1 | contig 32949 bp, 27 predicted proteins | sample CB6_AW_1057_MG_FD_203505 | JGI IMG/M metagenome (GOLD analysis project Ga0310123, IMG submission 203505) | Marine microbial communities from Western Arctic Ocean, Canada - CB6_AW_1057 | ecosystem: Environmental > Aquatic > Marine > Oceanic | place: Canada: Western Arctic Ocean | collected... | reverse complement strand
CGTTTCACAGGCGGGGCCTGACCCCTTCTTCGAGTTGCAACGAGTGCTGGTTGAAAAGGGTTCAGGCCCCGCCTGCGTGCCGTTCTGGGTGGAGCCGGACTTTCTGTGGGCGGCGTCTGACCCCGTCGGATCCCCAAACTTGTGTTTTTCAACAGGCTGCTAGAGGATAGCTGCGGAGACGGCGTTTGAGAGGTGGACGAGTCGCCAGGGGGCTCGGGATCGGATGGCGCTGGTGAGCAGGATGCAGAAGGCGTCGCGTTTGCGGTCCATCCAGCACATCGTCCCGGTGGCTCCGGTGTGTCCAAAGACCTCGGGGCCCAGAGCATCGCCCCAGCTGGCCGAGGTGCCTCGGTGGTTGAGTTTCCAGCCGAGTCCCCAGGGTCGGCTGGCTGCCAGTTGCGGGTCGATTCCGGGCATCGTCGCCAGCCGGTTTTCGGTCATCGAGCGGACTGTGGCCGGAGCCAGCAGCCGAGTGCCTCGGACTTCTCCGTCTCCGAGCATCAGCTGACAGATGACGGCGAGGTCCTCAGGCGAGGCGAATGCCCCTCCCCAGGGTGCTCCGAATTCCTGCCAGTAGCGGCTGTTCCAGCCAAAGTCGGACCCGACCTGGTACTCGGGCACCTCGACCCTCACCAGCCGGCTTCGATCGAGTCCTCGGCTGCCCAGTGCGATGTCGACCAGTCCCAGCGGCTCGAACAGTTCCCGTCTGAGCACGTCGCGGATCGGCCGTCCGGCGAGTCTCTGCACCAGCTCAGCGGTGACCAGCGTCCCCATGCTCTGGTACTTGCGATCGGTTCCGGGCTCAAACAGCGGTGTTGCCCCGATGGCACCGGTGATGAACGTCTTGAGTCCGGCGTGCTTTCGTCTCAATTCCGCATTGTCGGCCAGCATGTCGGGCATACCGGAGGTGTGGGTGAAGAGGTGTTCAACGAGCGTGTCTTCCTTGTGTTGTGCGGCGAATTCGGGGATGTAGCGGGCGACGGGGTCCGAGAGGTTCAGTTGACCCTGTTCGACCCGGAGCATTCCGGCCAGGTAGGTGATCGGCTTGGAGATCGAGGCGAGCAGGAACAGCCCGTCTTCGCGGATCGCTTCGGCACCGGGCTCGGGTCCCTGCCGTCCAAAGAACCGTGGCGGGACAACCCGTCCATGCCGACCGACCAGGATAGCTCCACCGGGGATCGGAGCCTTGGGACCGGTGGTCCATTTCCTCAGCAGCCGGTAGGCCGTTTCCAGCCGATCGGCATCGATGCCGATTTCCTTGGGCTTGGCGTGCTTGAGGTGGCCCATCGCGAGTGGCTCCCTGGTGCGAATTGCGGGTGTGGGTGAGAGTAGTCCGATCCGAACCGAGATGATATCCTAGGCCCTGTCCGACCGCCCGCGTGGGTGCCGCGTGGGTGCCGGGTGGGTGCCGAGTGTTTTGTGTTGTGGGAGACTGAGGCGGATGGCCAAGAAGAAGACCGCAGAAAAGGCTGTAAAGAAGGTAGCCAAGAAGGCTGTCAAGAAGACGACCAAGAAGGAAGCCGACAAGCCGGCGGCCAAGACGGATGCCACCAAGAAGACGGTCAAGCGGAAGAAGAAGTCGACCGAGCCGACTCGGTTCCGGCTGATCTGGGGCGTCTACAGCAGCAGCATGCGTGAGGAAGCGCGCTTCGACTATGACAGCCGCAAGGACGCCGACAAGAAGGCCGATCAACTCACCGCCAAGGGCAAGAAGCTCTACTGGGTCCAGCCGATCAAGGAAGAGATCATCGCCGAGCCGGAAGTTGACGACGAGTAGGCCGTGCTCGAGGGGGTGAGCCGGGCGAGTGGCGTCCTGGGGTGCCAACCGAACCGGTCGTGTGCGGTCGGATTCGTCGGCTACTTCTGGGGGATTCGTGCGCGTCGTGCCGCACGCCGTCGTGCCCGCCGGGCCGTGTCACTGGGCTTTTCGTAATACTCGCGACGCCGCATTTCCTTCTTGATGCCGGCGTGCTCGACCAGTTTGCGGAACCGCTTGACCGCGTCCTGGATCTTCTCATTGTCACGAAGCCGCAGTTTGACCACCGGGTATCCCCTGATTGATGTCTCTCGCCTGAGCAACCGACCACCGTAGCAGAAGTCCCGTCGGTGGCCAACCGAGAGTGGCCGCAACCCCAGGTCCCCGGCCGGCCCTCAGCCGGTGTCTCGAGGCTCGACGATCCCCAGTCCCTCCAGCTTGTCGTGGCATTCGTCTCGTTCGCGGCAGCGGGTCAGAGGTTCCCACGTGGGGTCCTGTGCGGCCAGGAACATCGCCTGGTCAAAGGGAGGTGGCTGTCCGGTTTTCTGGCCGCGAGTCATCAGCCGCCGGATCACCTCGACATCGAGCCGGGTCAGGAACGATCCTCCGATGCGGTAGTCCTGGAAGGCTTCCCAGACGACCGGGAACAGCGGTCCCACGATCTGTTCGCCGATGGTGGTGGCGTAGTCTCGGATTTCCTGTTGTGCGTGGCTGTCCATTCTCAGGGCCAGGAAGTGCAGCAGGTTGTGCAGGTCGACCTTCCAGTAGGCCTCGGTGTAGGTCGAGAGCAGCAGGTCCTTGCGGGCCTGTTCGCGGGCGACCCCGGCGTCGAGCCGAGCCTGGTAGACCCGCTTGGTCTGATCCTGCAGTTCCCGTTCGGTTTCGCTCAGCTGCTGACCGATCTCCGTAGAGAGCAATTCACCGCTCCCCTGCCGGTTGCTCTGGGCCTGGCTCCGCCAGGCCTCCGGTGCGGTCCTCTGCGAGGCGTCGATCGCGATCGAGTACCGTGTGCTGTACTCGTTGACGTTGGCGGTGCGGTGCCGGATCCACTGCCGCCAGCAGTCCATCGGCACCCGGACCAGCAGCTTGATCTCGGCCATTTCAAACGGAGTCGTATGCCGGTGCCGCAGCAGGTATCGGATCAGGGTCCGGTCATCAGAGACCTTCTGCGTGCCGGCTCCGTAACTGACCCGAGCGGCCTGCACCACCGAGGCGTCGTCGCCCATCACGTCGACCAGGCAGACGAAGCCGTCGTCGAGCACATCGAACTTCTTCCACCGCAGCTCGTCGAGCACCACCGAGTGGTCCTCGGCAGTTGACTCCGCAGGCTCGTTGCTCATCCCCGCCGACTCCTCCCTGATGTCTGACGTCGCCGGTGGGCCGGAGGAGCCGACACCGACAACGCTGGCGGATTGTCGTGCAGGAGCGGTGAGTTTTCCAGTCCACGCCGGGGTCGCCTGCCGCGGTTTGCGTTTCCCACAATCGCCGATTAGTCTCTGAACCAAACCCGTCGGCCCGCGCGCCGCCGGACCCGACCTCCCCGGACAGGACAATCCCCAGATGGCTGACGTGCAGATCACCACCAAGCAAAACGGTCCCCTTCTGGTCACTGGCCTGGTCGAGTTGACCGACGCCAACGGCGACGCGTTCGACCTGGGCGACAAGGAGACGATCGCCCTGTGTCGTTGCGGGTCTTCGGCCAACCGGCCGTTTTGCGACGGCAGCCACCGTGACTGCGGTTTCGAGTCGGCCGAAACGGCCTCGGGGGCCTGAGTCTTTTACCGGAATACCGGAATACCGGAATACCGGGATCGAGGTGAGCAGATGATGCGAGGCAATCAACTTCGCCCGGCGGCTGGTCCACGGGCGAGGCGGGCCGGTTGGCTGGCTGCGGCCGTGCTGCTTGTCACCGCCCCGGTCGTCTCGGCCCAGGCACCGCCGCAGGATGTCGCTGCCGGGCTCGAGACGGCTCGCAAGGCGTTGCTGGCGAAGGTCGCATTGCTCAAGCAGGACGAATCGATCCGGCCGAGGCTGGTGGCCGACGTCGAGGTCTTTGCCAAGGCGGTCGAGTGGGCGATGCGGCACAACGAGTTCTACGCCGCCGGATCCGGCCAGGGCGGCTCGGCCTGGATCGGCTATGCAAAGAAGTCTCTGTCGATTGGGATGCGGCGTGCCCAAGAGCTGGCTGCCGGCAAGCCGTCGTGGGTCCTGCAGTCGGGCAGCACGATCCGCGGCTACTACTCGAAGGTCGACGGTTCGGTTCAACCCTACGCCGTCTCGTTGCCCGGCGGCATCAACCCTCGCTCCGGCACCCGCCACCCCCTGCACCTGAAACTCCACGGCCGCGGCGGCACCCTGAATGAACTACGGTTCATCGCTCTGCACGAGGGCAAGGCATTGCCCCAGGGGCAGGCGTTTGTGCAGTTGGACGTGTTCGGCCGCACCAACAACGCCTACCGGTACGCCGGTGAGGCGGACGTATTCGAGGCTCTTGCGGATCTCGAGCGACGCGTCCGCATCGACAACCGCCGGATCACTCTCTGGGGGTTCTCGATGGGAGGAGCCGGCGCGTGGCATCTCGGGTTGCACCATCCCAGCCGCTGGTCATCGGTGGGACCCGGCGCCGGGTTCGTCGACTTCTACAAGTACCAGAACCAGACCCGGCAGCGACCCGATCACCAGCACCGCGCGCTCGCGATCTACGACGTCGTCCCCTACGCCCTGAATGCCTACAACGTCCCGGTCTGCACCTATGGCGGGGAAAACGACAAGCAGTTGCTGGCAAGCACGACGATGGTCGATCGGGCCAGGCGGCTGGGGGTGCCGATCAAGCTGCTCGTCGGGCCGGGGACCGGACACCGGTTCCATCCCGAGTCGTTCAAGCAGTTCATGGCATTTCACAACGAGCATTCTCGCAAGGGACGCCTGACCTACCCGGGTCGCACCGACATCCGGTTCGTGACCTGGACACTCAAGTACAACGTCTGCGAGTGGTTGACGGTCGAGGAGATGGAGGAGCTGTACCGGCCGGCGGTGGTGCAGGCGACCCGCGGCCCGGACGGGACCCTGAGGATCCGCACTCGCAATGTCGCCGCTCTGCAGGTGGGTCGGGATGTCGCCGAGAGGGTAGAGATCGACGGGGTCAAGCACCGCCTGGCCACCGCCGCGGGCGGGCTGCTGCCGGGTGTCTTCTACCAGAAGAACGGCAAGGACTGGAACCTGCTCGACTACGACACCTCGCGGAGCTTCCAGAAGAACCTCGATCTGAACAAGCGTCGCGACCTGCAGGGTCCGATCGACGACGCCTACATGCAGCCGTTTGTCTGTGTCACAGGCAGCGGGACCCCCTGGTCGCAGTCTCAGGCCGACTGGGCCAACTGGACTCTCAGCCGCTTCGGCCGGGAATTCGACAAGTGGTTGCGGGGCCGGATCCGCGTGGTCCAGGACACCGAGGTCGACGACGAGATGATCGCCTCGAACAACCTGGTGCTCTTCGGCGACCCCGGCTCGAACCGGCTGATGGCCCGCGTGATCGCGAGGATGCCCGTGGAGTGGACCAGGGAGGCGATGCTGGTGGCGGGCAAGAGCTACGATCCGGACTCGCACGGTCTCTCGATGATCTACCCCAACCCGCTGAACCCGCGTCGCTACGTGGTGATCAACTCGGGCCACACCTTCCACGAGGCCGACTTCAAGAACTCCAACTCGTGGCTGTTCCCCCGCCTGGGCGACATCGCCGTGCAGGCTTTCTCGAAAACCGCCTCCGGCAGTTATGACGAGAAGATCTCGTGGGCCGGGTTCTTCGATTCGCACTGGCTGCTCGAGAAGCCCAGGCCGGCCGCGGGCAAGTCGAAGGCCAAGTCGAAGGCCAAGTCGAAGGCCAAGTCGAAGGCCAAGTCGAAGGCCAAGTCGAAGGCCAAGTCGAAGGCCAAGTCGAAGGGTGGAACGGGTAACTAGATGGGTTCGGGCATTCGCGTCGACTCGGAGTCGCTGACACGCTTCGCGACATCGCTGTTCCAGGCCGCGGGAGTCCCCGAAGACGAGGCCGAGTTGGTCTCGAAGAGCCTGGTCGGCTCGAATCTGCGAGGACACGATTCTCACGGCGTCGTCCGGATTCCTCGCTACCTGCCTTTGCTCGAGACCGGAGAACTGGTGGCCGGTGCCGAGCTGGTGGTTCATTCGGAAACCGCCGCGATGCTGTGTGCCGACGCGGGATTCGGATTCGGCATGGTGCAGATGACCCGCCTGATCGAGCTGCTCGACAAGAAGGTCGAGCAGCTGGGCGTGGCCTGCGGGACCCTGGTCCGCTGCGGTCACGTGGGTCGGGTGGGCGAGTGGGCCGAGCTGGTCGCGTCCCGGGGCCGTGCGGGGCTGGTGACGGTCAACGACAACGGCGTCCTGAAATGCGTGGCTCCCCCGGGCGGAACCGAGCCGACTCTCAGCACCAACCCGATCGCGATCGGAGTCCCCACCGGTGGGCAGCCGCTGGTGCTGGATATCTCGACAAGCGTCGTGGCCAACGGCAAGGTGCTGGTGCAGCAGATGGCCGGCGAGAGTTGTCCGGAGGGCTGGTTGCTTGACGCCGAGGGCCAGCCGACGACCGACCCGGCGGTCCGTTTCAGCGATCCTCGCGGGACGCTGCTGCCGATGGGCGGCTACAAGGGCTTTGGTCTCTCGCTGCTGCTGGACATCCTGGTCGGAGGCCTCTCGGGAGGCAGTTGTCCTCCGGCCGCACCCGACGCCCCCGGGACCAACAACGTGCTGCTTGTGGTCTGGGACCCCGAGCGATTTGCCGGGACGGGTCATTTCCTGGGCGAGGCGGATCGGGTGATCGAGTTTGTCCGAGGGGTGAACCGGATGCCGGATGTGGAGTCGATCCGGTTGGCTGGAGACCGCAGCCGGGAGACGATGGAGCTGCGGTTGGCCGAGGGCGTGCCGTTGGACGGGGGCACCTGGTCGTCGTTGTGCGAGACCGCCCTGGGGCTGGGTGTCACTGTGCCTACCACTGAAACCCGAGCATGACGCTGGAGAGTCCGCTGCCGATGCCCAGCCAGGCGACGCGGTCTCCGGGTTCCAGGTGCCCGGCCTCCTGGCCCATCGCCGCGGCGATCGGCAACGCGGTCGCGCCGGTGTTGCCGAGGAATTCGACGGTCGAGTAGTCGATGGCGGGGTCGAGGCCGAGCCGCTGGTAGAGCATGTTGCGGTGGGCTTTGCCGACCTGGTGTGTGAAGGCCTTGTCGACGCAGTCGTTGCTCCAGCCAAGCACCTCGCGGGTCTCAGCCCAGGTTGCCGCGGCCAGCTCGATTCCCGCATGCAGCAGCGCTTCGGAGTCGGTTTCCATACGGGGCCTGTCGTCCCCGTGGTCTTCGGTCGAGACGCCTCCGGCACACAACTGGTGAGCGGCGGTATCACAGCGGACGACTCCGCCCAGCAGGCGGTGCCCGGTCTGTGAGAGTCGTCGGTCGCAGAGCACGATGGCGGCCGAGCCCGATCCGATCGTCAGCGAGGCGAAGGCGGGCTTGATCGTCTGTCGGGTCAGAGCGGTGTCGTTGATCAGCGAGTCGATGGTGCCTTCGACCAGCTCGCGACCGATCTCGGTCCCGACAACCACCCCGGCCTGGACCTGGCCCAGTTCGATCATGTTGGCCAGCAGCAGGCATCCGTTGAGCAGTCCGAGGCAGGCGTTTGAGACGTCGAGGATCATCGTGTCGGCGGGCAGTCCGCTGGCGGCGTGCACGCCGCTGGCGGTCGCCGGTTCGAGCTGATCGCGGCAGACCGATCCGTGCACCAGCACGCCGAAGCGGCCGGGGTCGATTCCGCTGGCCTCGATCGCATCACGTGCGGTCCGGGCACTGATCTCACCGGGCCGCGTTCCCGGGGCAAAGAACCGCCGCTGGCGGATGCCGGTCATCAGTTCGAGTCGTCCGGCGGGCAATCCAAGCCGCTCGTAGACGTCGGCCAGCTGCTCCTCGATCGCCTCCGACGTCACCACCTCGTCGGGCAGCCGATAGCACAGAGCCTCGAGGCAGACGTGCTGGAACCGCATGGGCGGGGCTGGCCGGAGACGGGTTTCGGGGCGGCGGGGCTAGGAGAAGTTGGCCGAGGGCTGGCTCGCCAGGTCCTCACGCAACTGCTGCTCGAGTGTCTCGATCGCCTCGAGCTGCTCGCTCCGCTGCTCGTCGGGAATTCGGCTTGGGCCGATCGAGAGTTTGATCGAGCTGCGGACGAAATTCAGGCCGCGGAGCAGCAGGTCGCGCTGTGTCGTTGTCAATTCCACCTGGTTCATCTCGCTCATGGCACCGCACCGGCTCTTCACGTTTTTCACGTTTCTCGCGTTTTTCGCGAAAGGGTCATCCCGAAGTTTTATCGGCCGGTCTCGTGTCTGTCTTCGACCGTGAGCGGTGTTCGGCTTTGTGGCCGGGGTTGTTGGTCGGATGATAGCGATTACATCGAATCTCCTGCTCGGAGATTCCCCTGCTGGAAGGCATTGGCCATGGCCTTCGGCACTTCAGCCTCGGCCAGGACCACCTCGGCCCGGTTTTCGACCGTTTCGGCCTTCATTTCCTGTTCCTGGGCGACCGCCTGGGCCCGCCGTTCTTCGGCCTTGGCCCGGGCCACTCGCATGTCGGCTTCGGCCTGGTCGGCCTGGAGCCTGGCTCCCACGTTCTCGCCCACGTCGATGTCTGCGATATCGATCGAGACGATTTCGAAGGCGGTCTGGGAATCGAGACCTTTGGCGAGGACGGTATGGGCGATCAGCATGGGTTGTTCGAGGACCTGTTCGTGCGAGTCGCAGGACCCGATCGCGCTGACGATTCCCTCGCCCACCCGCGCGATCACCGTTTCCTCGGTGGCTCCGCCGACGAGTTGCGAGAGGTTGGTGCGGACGGTGACCCGGGCACGAGCCTTCAACTGGATCCCGTTCTTGGCGACCCCGTCGAGCGTGTGACGGCCGTGTCGCGAGGGATCGGGGCAGTCGATCACCTTGGGGTCGACACTGGTGCGGACCGCTTCGAGTACGTCTCGGCCGGCCAGGTCGATCGCGGCGGCGGTGTCCCAGGTCAGGCCCAGCCGAGCCCGGGTGGCTGCGATCAGCGACTGGACCACACGCAGGATGTTGCCTCCGGCCAGGTAGTGGGCCTCGAGACTGTTGGTCGACACATCGGTCAGGTTGGCCTGCACGGCCATGATCCGTGCCTGCACGACCACCTGGGGGTTGATCTTCATCAGCCGCATCAGGACCAGCTTCATGGGCGAAATCTTGCCGCCACTGGTCATTGCCCGGATCCAGGTCGGGAACAGCGGCAACAGCAGCCACATGAAGACCAGGAAGAACAACCCGACGAAGGCGCCGAGTACCAGGAGCACGATGGTCATTGCGTCCATACTGCGGATTCCCTGAGCGTGTGGTTCACATCCCGCCATCTTCGATGTGGGAACGAACGTCGCCACCATTCTAAGTGCCACCGTCACGCGTGCAAGCGGCCGGTGCCCCCCCGGAGGTACGGGGCTTGCACGCTCGACCCCAGTGCGTATGCTCGGGACCCGTTCACCACGCGACCCTGCAGGAGAAACCGATGAGTGCCGAAGCGAGGATTGCCGAACTGGGACTCGAACTGCCCACGCCTCCGTCTCCAGGCGGCACCTACATGCCGGTCGTCCAGGTCGGTGACACCTGCTACATCTCGGGCCACGGCCCGGTGCAGGTCGACGGCACGATGATCACCGGCAAAGTGGGCGTGGACCTGGACGAGGCGGAAGCGAACGCGGCGGCTCGAGTGACCGGCCTGGCGATCCTGGCCACCCTGCGAGCCCATCTCGGCAGCCTCGATCGCGTCACCCGTTTCGTGAAGGTGCTGGGCATGGTCAACTGCACTCCCGACTTCGGCACCCAGCCTGCGGTGATCAACGGCTTCAGCGATCTGGTGGTCGAGGTCTTCGGAGAAAACGGTCGGGCGGCTCGAAGTGCCGTGGGCATGGGGGCCCTGCCGGGGAACATCCCGGTGGAGATCGAGGCGATCGTGCAGGTGAGTGACTGATCTTCCCCCGCACCGCCGCCAGCGGTTACAAGGTTGCTCGAGACGGACGCGGCGTCTGCTCTCGAGGACCGGGCTTATGGCAACTGCAGACGTGGTGATCATCGGAGGCGGCGTCGCCGGTCTCTTTACGCTCGATCAACTCGTCCGCGACGGCCACCAGGCCGTGCTGCTGGAAGTCTCGCGGCTGGGCAGCGGGCAGACCGTCTCGGCCCAGGGCATCATCCACGGTGGGCTCAAGTACTCGCTCTCGGGCTCCAGCTCCCCATCGGCACTGGGTCTCAAGCAGATGCCGGCGGTGTGGTCCGAGTGCCTGGCCGGCTCTCGAGAGCCCGATCTCAGCGACGTCACCCTCCGCAGCCGCTCGTGCCTGTTGTGGCGAGGCAACTCGCTGGGCTCTCGGCTGGGGTTCCTCGGAGCACGGCTCGGGCTGGAAGTCACCCCACGGCGACTCGAGCCCGCCAACCGACCTCCGCTGCTGGCCGATCACCCCGGCCCGGTGGCCGAGATGGACGAGCCGGTGATCGATCCGGTCAGCCTGCTCGAGTCCCTCGCCAGGCGGCACCAGCACCGGTTGTTCCTCTATGACCCCGATCGCATCAGCTGGCAGCTGGAGGGGCCGGGTGAGGTGAGTGGCCTGAGCATCTGGCATCCTTGGGACGACCTGCCGGGTTCGATGCTGCAGCTGGCCCCCGCGGCCGTCGTACTGGCAGCCGGTGCCGGCAATGCCAGGCTCCGCCAGCAGCTGGGCCTGTTGGCCACCGCGACGCAGACGCGGCCGCTGCACATGGTGATGGTCCGGGGCGAGGTGTCGCAGTTGCCGAGGTTGTGCGGGCACCAGGTCGACGGAGCCCACACACGGATCACGATTACTTCCGATGTCGACTCGCAGGGCCGGAGTGTCTGGCAACTGGGGGGTCAGCTGGCCGAGGACGGCGTGGGCATGAGCCGGCAGGAACTGGTTGAACACGTCGCGAAGGAACTGGCCGAGGTCCTGCCGGGCCTGGAACTTGGTGGACTCGAAGTGAACACCTACCGCGTGGACCGAGCCGAGGCTGCGACCGGTGGCGGGGGTCGACCCGAGACCCAGAGCGTGCGGGTTGAGGGGAACACGCTGACGGTGTTTCCCACCAAGCTGGCCCTGGCACCGGTGCTCGCACTGGAAGTCACCGCGGTGATCGGCGACCTGGCGGATCGAGCTCCTGCTGGCGTTTCCAGGAGCCTCGAGGGAATCGACTGGCCGCGTCCCGAGGTGGCTCGTCCGCCGTGGGAATCGGCCACCGACTGGCTGCCGCTGGCTCCGGGGGCCGCGGCACGCAAGGCTGCCTGAGGCGAGAGCCGACCATGCATATCCGCCCACTGGGACGTACCGGCCTGGAAGTCTCGGTGCTGGGGTTCGGAGCCTTCAAGATCGGTCGCAATCGGGGGATCAAGTACCAGCAGGGGTACGAGCTGCCCGACGATGCAACGGTGGAACGATTGATGGCTACGGTCCGGGGCCTGGGGATTTCCTACATCGATACCGCGCCGGCCTACGGCACCAGTGAAGAGCGTCTCGGCAAGGTGCTGGCCCAACACCAGCACGGCGAGGTGATCTCGACCAAGGTTGGCGAGACGTTTCGGGACGGGGTGTCGCTCTACGACTATTCCCCCGAGTCGACTCGGGCGAGCGTCGAGCGGAGTGCCCGGAGACTGGGGCGCGATGTGCTCGATGTGGTGCTGGTTCACTCCGATGGCAACGACCTCCCGATCCAGGACGCCACCGGCGTGGTCGAGACGCTGTTGGCTCTGAAGGCCGAGGGCCGGGTGCGGGCGGTCGGGTTCTCGGGCAAGACGACCGAGGGTGCTTTCCGGGCGCTGGAGTGGGCCGATGTGCTGATGGTCGAATTCCACATCGAGGATCCCTCGCACGAAGAGGTGATCGGGGAGGCTCACAACAGGGGCATCGGGGTTGTCGTCAAGAAGGGACTGGCATCAGGTCAGCTGCCGGCGGCCGAGGCGATAGGCTTCGTACTCGCTCACCCGGGAGTCAGCTCGCTGATCGTCGGCAGCCTGGATGCCTTGCACCTGGCCGAGAATGCCGAGGCGGCGAAGCGGGCAACTGCGTGAGGGATCGGCCGCCCCCGGGGTTGGGCGTCGGGAGTCTCACGAATCGAGCGAGCCGGCCGCGGCGCCGGCATCCAACTGCAGCAGCCGATCGGCCAGGGCCACTTCCGTGCCGGCCAACCCCAGCGAACACAGCAGCGTGATCTGATCGGGGTCGCTGCGGCCTGCGGTACCGGCGACCACCTCACCCAGCGACACGATGCGATCCGCATGTGGTGTCCCGGCCACCAGGAACTTCTCACCGTAGTCGGCCAGCTGCGCCGGGGCATCGGTCACCAGCACGTCGGCGGATTCGTAGAGTTCCACGGGCAGTTCGCTGCTGTCGCGGAACTTGGGTCCGACGTTCTGGACGTGAGTTCCGCGAGCGATCCAGTCGGTTTCGAGCACGGGGGTGTCGCTGAGTGTCGAGCAGATCACGACGTCGGCGTCGGCCACCGCAGCCTGGGCCGATTCGACCGGCTCGATCTCGACTCCGAGTGCCTCGGACATCTCGCGGCAGAACCTCTCGCGCCCGGCTGCACTGCGGCTGAAAGCCCGGATCGCGTCAAATTCTCTCACGGCGCAGGCTGCCTGCAGTTGTGTGCGAGCCTGCTTGCCGGTCCCGACCAGAGCCAGCGTGTTGGCATCGGGCCGGGCCAGGCTGTCGATGGCGACGCCACCGATCGCTCCGGTTCTCAAGGGGCCCAACGCCGATCCGGCCACCAGTCCCAGCAGAGCTCCGTTGGCGGTGTCGAAGACGGCCACCAGTTCGTCTCGGGCCGAGCTGCCGAAGTGCTGCATGTCGTAGACTCGGAATCCGATCCGTCCGCCGTCATCGTCGCAGTAGGCTCCGGCGGTGAAGATCAGCTGGCCCCATTCCAGTGGAGCCGCCATGCGGGCCGGTGCCGACAGGCGACCCAGGGCGTGGCGACGGCACGCCGAAGCCATCACCTCGACCGACTCACCCATCGTGATCAGGCTCAAGACCTCCGCATCACCGAGCACTCGCACCGTCATCGACCTGCTCCCCGTCGCCTGTCCCGATTGCTACACTCGCCCCGGTCGACACCGCGTCGGACCGAAATGCGGTGGACCAACGACGCGGACGAATTCGTGAGAATTCGCAGCGTAACGAGACTCGCCGAAATTCTCAGTATCCCGGACACAGGATTCGCTCTGGAGAGCCCCACCCCATGAGATTCCTGCTGACCAACGATGACGGGATCGGTGGCCCGGGCCTGGAGTTGTTGAGTGCGGTGGCGGCTGAGTTGGGCGAGGTGGTCGTGATGGCTCCCGACGGGCCACTCTCGGGATGCAGCCACCAAGTGACACTCGACAAGCCCCTGGTGGTCAACTCGCACGGCCGCAACCTGTTCTCGATCAACGGGACGCCTGCCGATTGCGTGCGGATGGGATTGGTCGAGCAGAAGCTGGAGATCGACTGGGTGCTCTCGGGGGTCAACGCCGGAGCCAACCTCGGGGTCGACGTCTATATGTCGGGGACGGTCGGAGCGACCCGCGAGGCGGGGCTGTTTCACGTACCGGCGATCGCGCTGTCGCAGTTCATTCGTCACAACGGACCGTTCGACTGGTCGAAGGGGGCGGTGATGCTGAGGAGCACGCTCGAAACGCTGCTGCTCGGGCGTCGGCCGGTTGCCGGAGCGTATTTCAACGTCAACTTTCCCGACCCGAGGGATGTGGCCGAGTCGGCTCGGCTCATCGAGTGCGCTCTCGATCCGCACCCGCTGCCGGTTGCCTATCACCCGGCCGGGCAGGGCGTGATGTACGGGATCGACTACTTCAACCGACCGTGCGATCCCGGAACCGATGTCGACGTCTGTTTCGGCGGTGCGATCAGCCTGACCGAGGTGGTCCCGGTCTGTGCGGCGCATGCGGCGGCCGATTCGTCGTGGCGGTCACAGGCGAGCAGCGAGTAGCCGCTACTTCTTCTTCTTCGCCTTCGGCTTTGCCTTCGCCTTGGGATCGACTCGCACGCCGACCTTCTTCAAGGCGGCGATCTGTCCGCCCTTGGCGGCGTCCGAGAGCGGGTTGCCCGAGACGTAGAGGTTCCAATAGGGGGCAAAGCGTCGGTCGCCCTTGGCGTCCTTCTGGGCCATCGTGACCAGCGGGCCCAGGTCGGTCACCTTGTTGCCTTCCAGGAACGTGTACCTCAGTTCGGTCATGTTGCCCAGCGGCGTGATGTCCTTGACCTGGTTGTTCCTCAGGGCGAGGTTGGCGACCCACTTGAGTCCCTTCAGCGGGGCGAGGTCGACGACCTTGTTGTTGTCGAGGTAGAGACTCGAGAGCTTCTCGAGCCCCTTGAGCGGTGCGACCGAGACAACCTTGTTGTTGCTGAGGTAGACGGCCGAGAGCTTCTTGAGGCCGGCCAGGCCATCGAGTTTCACGACCTGGTTGTGCTCCAGTTGCAGGTACTGCAGCTTCTCGAGTTTCGCCAGCGGTGCGACGTCGGCGATCTTGTTCTTGGAGAGGTCCAGCGACTGGACGTTTTTCAGGCCTGCCAGCGGCTTCAGGTCGGTGATGCCGTTGTTGGAGAGGTTGATCAGTGCCAGGTTCGGGCACTTCTCGAGACCGGCGAGGTTGGTGATCGACTTGCCGGGAGCCTCGAGGAAAAAGATCGTCTTGAGGTCAGCTTCCATGATCGGATCGGTCTTGGCCTGCTTCTTCTTCAGGATCGCCTTGATGACCGCTTCGAGCTTCGCGTCGGTGAAGATCTTCTTGGCCGGAGCCTTCTTCTTGGCCTTGTCGGCCTTCTTGGCCTTGTCGTCTTTCTTGTCCTGGGCCGTGGCGGGTCCGCCCTGAACGACGAGCAGAACGGTAAGCAGGACGGCCGAGAGGGCGAGGAGGCTGGTCAGTCGACGCATGATGGGTGTCCCCGGAGTGACTCTGGAGGTGTTCGCGTGGTAGGTACCTGGTCAATTGCTTCGATCAGTGTAATCCGGCGACTGAGCCGTGGACAAGCGACGGCGGGTTCGTCAATCGCCGCTTGAGACCAGCAGCGACTGGAAGCCTCCATCGGCCGGCATCCCCGGCACATGCGTCCGCCGTTCGATTTGCTCGAATTGCGGCCACTGCTCGAGGAACTCGTCCACCACCAGCTCGTTCTCGATCGGTTCGATGCTGCAGGTCGAGTAGACCAGTCGGCCTCCGGATCCCAACACCCTGGCCGCCTGTCCCAGCAGTCGCTGTTGCAGCCCGCTCAATCTCGCCGGTTCGTCGGGCTTCAGCCGCCAGCGAGCCTCGGGCCGCTTGCCCAAGACCCCGGTATTGGAGCAGGGCACATCGACGAGTACCGCGTCGAAGGGGCCCTCGGGGAAATCCTCGCCCGACTCACTGACCAGGACCGGCTCGATGATCGAGAGCCCCAGGCGGTTGGCTGCCGGGGCGATCAGTTCGAGTCGGTCGGGTTGTGAGTCGGCGGCGAGCACCTGGCCCTGGTTCTGCATCAATTCGGCCAGGTGAGTCGACTTGGTGCCCGGTGCTGCACAGAGGTCCAGGACACGTTGGCCGGGTCTGGGTGCTAGCAACTGGGCGGCTGCGGCGGCCGAGGGGTCCTGCACGGTGAAGTGACCCTCGGAAAAACCGGGCAGCCCCGGCACAAAGGCGGTGCCCCCCAGCCGGATCATCGGGCCGTCCTGGTGAGTCGCCTCGATGTCGCCGTCGGCCAACGCGGAGATCACATCAGTCGGGTTGGCCCGCAGCGGATTGATCCTCAACCAGGTCGCCGGAGGCGAGTTGAACCAGACGGCCATCCGCAGCAGTTCCTCGAAGTCCAGCCGCTGGGACCAATTCTCGACCAGCCAACCCGGCAGGCTGCCGGCGGCGGCGATGTAGCCGGCGGGGTCGGCCTGGGGATCCGGCAGCAGTGGCCTGGCCAGTTGCAGGAAGCGGCCCGGTCCGGTGGGAATCGCATCGGCCGCGGCGGTTTCGGCTGTTCCCTCACCGAGGTCTCGTTGCACCGATCTCAACACGCCGTTGGCAAACCCCCTCCAGCGTGCCTTGTTCAGCCAACGAGTCAACTCGACCGTTTCATGAATCGCGGCGTGTTGCGAATGGGATGAGAGGAACAGCAGTTGGTAGGCGCCCAGCTGCAACAGCATCCACAGGTCCGCTTCGACCTGCTCGGGCGGACGCTTGATCTGCGGCCGCAGGACGGCGTCGAGCGTCCCCTGGCGTCGGATGACTCCGTAGGTCAACTCGCAGGCCAGCCCGCGGTCGGCCGTCGAGATGCCGTCGGTCCTGGAGAACGCCGTTTCGAGCAGTCCGGCTGCGAAGCGGCCCGTCTCGCGCCACTGGCGGAGCACGGTGAAGGCGATCTGTCGTGCCGTCTGCGGCAAAGCCGTCATCGAGCGGCTCCGCACAGCCGGTCCAGATCGTCGAAGAAACCGGGGTAGGTCTTGGAGGTGCAGTCGGGGTCCTGGATCACGATCCCCGGTGCGGCCAGTCCGGCCACCGCGAAGCTCATCGCCATCCGGTGGTCGTCGTAGGTCCGAATTTCGGCCGGCAGCAGCGGTCCGGGGTGAACCGTCAGCCCGTCGTCATGTTCCTCGACCTCCAGGCCCAGCCGGCCCAGTTCGGTCGCCATCGCGGCGACCCGATCGGTTTCCTTGTGTCGGGCATGAGCGATTCCGCGGATGCGGGTGGGACCCCTGGCGAAGGCCGCCACCACGGCCAGCGTCTGGGCCGTGTCGCTGAATTCGTTCATGTCGACATCGATACCGGTCAATTCGCCGCCTGAGACCGTGATCGAGGGATCAGGTCCCACTCGAGTCTCCTCGACCGTACACCCCATCCGTGCCAGGCACTCGACAAACGCGATGTCGCCCTGCAGGGCGTTTCGGTCGAGTCCTTCGATGGTCACGCGACCGCCGCAAACCGCCGCGGCAGCCAGGAAGTAGCTGGCTGCGGTGGCGTCGGGTTCGATGTCGAGTTCGCAGGCCTGGTAGCCGGTGGGCGAGATGTTGAACGTGCCGCGGGGATCCTCGGTCACGTCGGCCTGCATCCGCGACATCAGTGCCAGGGTCATGTCGATGTAGGGTCGCGAGACGAGTGGCCCGTCGACACTCAGCGTGACGGGACCCGCGGCACAGGGGGCGGCCATCAGCAGTGCGCTGAGGAACTGGCTGGAGGTGTTTCCCGGCAGGGTGCTGCTGCCGCCGGCCAGGCCGTGGGCGGACAGCGTGACCGGTGGGCAACCGGTCTCGGCCACGCACGAAATCTCCACACCCAGGCCCCGTAGTGCCTCGACCAGGTCGGCGATCGGACGTTGCCGCATGCGGGAATTGCCGTCGAGGGTGAAGTGGCCCGTTCCCAGGCACAGCATCGCGGTGAGAAACCGGATGCTGGTACCGCTGTTGTGGAGGTCGAGTGCGGCCGATTCCCCCGGCACGCTGCCTCCGCCACCGATGATCCTCACCGTGCCGGTCTCAGGACCCTCGCTGATGCCCACGCCCAGTTCTGAGAGTGAATCGAGCATCACGCGGGTGTCGATACTCTCGAGTACACCGCCGAGGCGGGTCTGGCCACGAGCCAGTGCCGCCAGCACCAAAGCCCGGTTGGTCAGGCTCTTGGAGCCGGGCGGGCGGATGGAACCCCTCAGGGGTCCGCTGAGCGGTTGGATGGAACGGGGTGGTGAGGCCATCGACGGGCTTGCCGTGGCAAACGGCAGTTTCCAGAATCGGTACGGGACGAGGCAAAGGGTGGCGGGCCGATTTCGGGCGGGGAATCAAGTATGGACGGGCGGTCTTCAGGCGGGAAGAGCAGCACGGGGGCCGGGCGGAACCGTCCCGGTCAGTGGATCTGGGGCCGCCGCGTGGTGCTCGAGACGCTGCGAGCAGGCCGATGGCCGATCCGTGATCTCTGGATTTCGGAGCGGGTCGAAGCGGAGGTGGCCGACGAGGTGAGGCGGTTGAGCGAAGAGCTGGGTGTTGAGGTGCAGCCGGCCGATGCCGAGTCGATCCGGGCCCGCTGCCGCAGCGATCAGCACCAGGGGATGCTGGCCCGGTTGGGTGAGTACCCGTTCCGGGGGCTGGAGGAGTTGCTCGAGGGGGCCGGCGAGAGGCCGCTGTGGCTGCTGCTGGATGCCGTACAGGACCCTCACAACCTCGGGGCCATCCTGCGTTGTGCCGAGATCCTTGGTGTCGATGGGGTGGTGGTCTCAGGAGACCACGCGCCGATCAACGGGCACGTGGCCCGGAGTTCAGCGGGTGCTGCCAACCACGTCTTGATCGCGCGGTCCGAGAACCTGGTCGGGCTGGTGATGCGGTTGCGTCGTGATGGAGTCGCCGTGCTGGCGTCGAGTACCCGGGCGTCGGAGCCGGCCAGGAGCCGTGACCTCTTGGGTCCGCTGGCACTGGTGGTGGGCAACGAGGGTCACGGGGTGGCCCGTGACGTGCTGGAGGTCTGTGACGGGGAGATTGGGATCGAGCAGTCCGGCCGTACCGAATCGCTCAACGTGGCGGTCGCCACCGGAGTGTTGCTCTACGAGGTCGACCGCCAGAGGCGGGATGCCGGGGACGGGTCTGCATGCTCGAGTTGAAGAACCCACACAGCGTGCTGGCGGCCCTGGAGATCCGGGCCGGTGACGTGGTTGAGGTTCGCCTGGGTGAACAGTCACCCAGCGGGGCCTGGCAGCAGGTTGCCGAGTTGGCTCGCAGCGTGGGAGTGCCCGTGCGAACGGGTCGGATCGGTGGCGGTCAGCAGAAGCGGCGAGACAAGGGCGGCGAGAAGGCTCAGCGGGCGGGACGCACACCGCTGGCGGTGGCGGCCGTCCGCGAGCGGTCCGATGTCGGGCTCGACGAGTTGCTGGGGAGTGCCGGAGGGGAAGAGCACGGGATCTGGCTGGCCCTGGATCGCCTGCAGGATCCTCAAAACATCGGAGCCATTTTCCGCACCGCGGCGTTCTACGGAGTCCGCGGGGTGCTGCTGACGACCAACCAGTCGGCACCGCTTTCGGGCACCGCCTACGATGTGGCCTGCGGGGGCCTGGAACATGTCCCGTTCACGCGAGCCGGCAACCTGGCTCGAGCACTCCGCGGGGCCCGCGATGCGGGGTTGTGGGTGATGGGGACCAGCGAACGGGGGGAGGACGAGTTGCCCGAGGGTGCGGACCGGGACTGGCTGGTGGTGATCGGCAGCGAGGAGCGGGGCTTGAGGCGTCTGACGCTCGAGCACTGCGACGTCGTCTGCGGGATACCACCGCGGGGCGAAATCGCCTCACTCAACGCCTCGGTCGCAACCGCGGTGGTGTTGAGCGTGCTGGGTCGCTCCTAGGCAAACAGCTCGCGGACCACCCTCACCTCGTCGGTCCCTGTCAGCCGTTCGCGGAATCCGTGGCGGTCGAAGTAGAGGTCTTCGTGGTGCATGCCCATGGCATAAAGCATGGTGGCGTGCCAGTCGGCGACGCTGACCCGGTTCTCGACCGCCCGGTAACCGATCTCGTCGGTGGTGCCGTAGACCGTGCCGCCGCGGATGCCGGCTCCGGCCATCCAGATCGAGAATCCTGCCGGGCCATGGTCTCGACCGGCCTTCTTCGGATCGGAACCCGGCCGGACCTGTGCGATCGGCAACCGCCCGAATTCTCCGCCCCAGACCACCAGCACGTCATCGAGTAGCCCCCGCTCGGCCAGGTCATCCAGCAGGGCGGCGACCGGTTGGTCGGTGTGCTGGCAGGCTCCGACCAGGCTGGTGCCGATGTTGGCGTGGTTGTCCCACATCTGGCCGCGGGTGTAGATCTGCACCAGCCGAACGCCTCGCTCGACCAGCCGCCGGGCCATCAGGCAGCGGCGGGCATAATTGTCGGTCGTGCTGTTGCCGATGCCGTAACGCTGTTGCGTCTCCTTTGTCTCCTGGCCGAGATCCAGGGCGTCCGACGCGGTCATCTGCATCCGCGCGGCCAGCTCGTAGCTGGAGATGCGAGCGTCGAGCCGCAGCTGGCCGGGCCGCTGCTTCTTGTGGATCCGATCGAGACGGGCCAGCAGACGCCGGCTGGCATCGACCACCAGCTCGGGACGCTGGCGGGACTTCTCGGGCTTCAGGTTCAGGATCGGCGAACCGGTCGGACGCATCCTAGTGCCCTGGTAGACCGGCGGCAGGTAGCCCGACTGCCAGTTCTGGATCTCGTTGACCGGCAGACGACTCTGGGGATCGTCTAGCACGACGTAGGCCGGCAGGTTCTGGTTCTCGGTGCCCAGCCCGTAGGCGATCCACGAGCCGAACGAGGGGAGACCGGGTAGCAACTTGCCCGACTGGATCTTGTAGAGAGCCGGTTCGTGGTTGGGGTGCGTGTTGTACATCGAGCGGATCACGGCGATGCGGTCCACATGGCGGGCGGTCTCGGGCAACAGCTCGCTGACCCATGTGCCGCTCTCGCCGTACTGGGCAAACTTCCAGGGACTCCGCATCAGCCCGCCGGCCGCGTGGGGACTCGAGACGTCGGCGGCCAGGTCCTTGAAGACCGACTGACCGTGGTGCCTGGTGAGCTTGGGCTTGGGGTCGAAGAGGTCGACCTGGCTGGGTCCCCCCTGCATGAACAACTGGATGATCGCCCTGGCACGGGGGCGGGCGTGAGGCTGCTTGGGGGTCAGGTCGTAGAGCCGCGGTGCTAAAGCGGCGCGCGAGTCGGCCGCCAGCAGGCCCGAGCCGCCGTAGAGGTCCCGGCCAAAGAGGTACGCCAGCGCGGTGCCGTAGAGTCCGTCGGTGGCACTGCTGAAGAAGTCGCGGCGAGCGATGGGGGTGGTCATGGGGATGTCAGTCGATAAAGAGGAATCCGGCTGAGTTGAGCAGGGTGTGGCAGTAGGTCGAGAGTGCACGTTGGGACGGCGGGGTCTTCTTGCTCGTCTTATCGGTCGTGCCGGGCTCTTGCCGCCGCAGCCGCCACAGCCGGGTGAGTTCTTCCAGGGCCGCCAGCCCGATTTCTCGTTCGGCATCACTGGGCATGCGGCCCATCGCCAACTGGTAGCTCCGCTCGATCTGCTTGTACGGCTGCTTGCCCGCTTCGCGAGCGACTCGCTCGGCGAACGAATCAGCCAAACTGCGGATCATGGTGTCGTTGAAGAGGTGCAGGGCCTGGCTGGCGACGGTCGAATCGGGACGCTCGACGCAGTTGGGGATCATCTGCGGCAGGTCGAAGGTCTCGAGAATCGTCGGCATGTGCTTGCGGCGGTGACGAATGTAGATCGATCGTCGCCAGCCGTCTGGGGATTCTCGCGAGGTGACCAGTCCGTCGGGGCGTACGTCGACGGGATCGGGCGGTCCGAATGGCGAATCGTGCAGCCGGCCGGCGACGGCCAGGATGCTGTCCCGAATCACCTCGGCCTCCATCCGCTTCAGAGGCATCCGCCACAACAGCCGGTTCTCGGGGTCGACCTCCTCGGCCGCCGGACGGATCGCCGAGAGCTGGCGGTAGGCGTTTGAGTTCATCATCACCCGGTGCATCTGCTTGATGCTCCACTTTTCCTCGATCAGCGTTCGAGCCAGCCAGTCGAGCAGTTGAGGGTGCGAGGGACGGGTGCCGGCGTTGCCGAAGTTCGAGAGCGTTTCGACCAATCCTCGGCCGAAGTGGTGGAACCAGATGCGGTTGACCATCACGCGGGCGGTGAGCGGGTGGTCGGGATCGACCAGCCAGCGGGCCAATGCCAGGCGGCGGCCGGTTGAACGGGCACCCGGCCAGGGTGGCCTGGCGGCAAACGGTGTCCGGCCGTCAGTCAGGACGCTGGGCACGCCCGGACCGATCCGGTGACCCGGCTTGTTGTACTGGCCGCGTCGGAACAGCCAGGTCGGAGACGGCTCGCCCCGATCCCACAACGCCCGGATCTGTGGCTCGGCAGGCAGCTCGGCCTGTAACTTCTTGACCCGGTCGTTGGTGGTGGTGGTGAGCTTTTTGAACTGGGGGTTCTGTTTCTTGAGTGCCGCGGTGGTGATCGTGAGTCGTTTTTCGAACTTGCCGGCCAGGTACTTTTGAACCGTGTCGCGTTCGCCCTTGGGGGTGGCGAGCATCTTGCGGAGGTCGCCGCGGATCGCCTCAGGCAAACCGGCCAGTCGCTTCTCGGCGTGCTGCTTCTGCAGGGTCGCCTGGCGGTCGGTGAGGGCCTTCTTGACCGCGGCGATCTGCTTCTCAACGGCCGCTCGAGCCACCTTGTGCTGCTGCTGCTCGGTGGAGGTCAGGTAGGGCAACACGCGGCCGACCGCCTTGCTCTTGGTCTGGCCCGGGACGAAGGAGGGCTTGAGCCAGTCGTAGACGTCGTAGGCACCTCCGAAGACGGCGACCAGCCGGTAGTAGTCCCGCTGCGGAATCGGGTCGTACTTGTGGCTGTGGCACTGAGCACACTTGATGGTCAGTCCTAATACGGACGAGCCGAGCACATCGATCTCGTCGATGACCACCTCGAACCGCTCGACCACCGTGTTGACGATGTCGCTGCCGGTCCCATCGGGTGCCTGTCTCAGGAACCCCGTCGCCACCAGGTTGTCTCGCAGCTGCTCGGTGATCGTCTCGGCACCCGCGTAATCGGCCAGTTCGTCGCCGGCGATCTGTTCGAGCAGGAAGCGATCGTAGGGCTTGTCGGCGTTGAAGGCTCGGATCACGTAGTCACGATATCGCCACGAGTGGGGCCGGATCGGGTCGGCCGAGCGTTTGCCTTCGGAATCGGCGTAGCCGGCCAAATCGAGCCAGTAGCGGCCCCAGCGTTCGCCGTAGTGGCTGCTGGCCAGGTAGCGGTCGACCATCCGCGAGTAGGCACCCGGTTGAGCGTCACCCAGGAACGTCTCGACCTGCTTCCACGTCGGAGGCAGGCCGGTCAGGTCAAAGGCCACGCGACGCACCAGCGTCAGGCGGTCGGCCGGTGGTGAGTACTTCAGCGATTTCGCTGCGAGTGCCGACAGCAGGAAGGCATCGATCGGGTTGGCGACATCCGCGGCGAGTGTCTTGTCGTCGAGCCGGGGGGCTGCGTGTTTGAGGGGTTTGCGGAACGACCAGAAGTTACGGTCCTCGCTGCTGACCAGCGGGTCGTTGTGAGACGTGGCGACGTCGGGAATCACGTCGATCCGCGGTGCACCCGCGGCGATCCACCCGCGGATCGTCTCGAATTCGCCTGCTTCGACCGGCCGGATCCCGAAATCGACCAGCAGTCTCGGAGGCGGCATGTCGCGGTCGTGGATCTTCTTGACCAGCAGGCTCTCTTCGGGCTTGCCCGGCACGATGGCGGGCCCGGTCTTGCCACCCTTGAGCATGGACTGGCGGGTCCTGAGATCGAGGCCGCCCTTTTGCTGGCGGCCGCCGTGGCAGACGACACAGCGAGTGAACAGGATCGGCAGCACGTCTTCCTGGGTGAGTGTCGCCTTGACGCTGAAGGCTCCGTAGCGGGTCCTGGCTCCTCGGCGAACCCAATCGGTGATCCGAGCCACCTCGGCGGCGGTCGGTCGGTTCTTGCCGTCAGGCGGCATGGCGCCTTCGGAGAGCACTTCGACCAGCAGGCTTTTGTTCGGCTTCCCGGGCACGACCACCGCACCCGATTCGCTGCCCTGCTGGATGCCGGCCAGGCTGCCCAGGTCGAGTTTCCCCTTGGTCTTGCCATTGGCGTGGCAGCGTCCGCAGCGGGCCACCAGCAGCGGCTGGATGTCGGTCTCGTAGATCGACGCAGCAGGGGGTGCCGCGACGGCCGACGAGGTGAGCGGGCCGGGAAGGGCCGTGGCCAGGGCGAACAGCGGAAGAAGGATGTATGCGAGGATCCGCATGCAGCACCTGCTCAAGGAAGCGGCCGGGTCGGGGTCGATCGAGACCGACCCGATCAGCTTCAGACTAGCGGCCCATCTCGACGCCGGTCAATTCGGACCGCCGGCTGATCAGCGTTTGGACGCCTGGGTCACCCTGGCCAATTCCGACTGGAACCTCTGGGCGAACTTCTGGTCGCCGGCGAGGTGCCGGTTGGCCATCGCCAGCTGCTTGCGAATCCGCTCGACGGCCTGCACCAGGGGCGTGATCACCCGGTCGGTGATCTCCTGGGAGCTGAACGCTTCGAGTTCCTTGAAGGTTTGCACGTCGAGGAACTGGAAGATCTGCCGGGCCCCGAAGTCGCCTCGGAACTCCATGTCGAGTTCGGCCGTACCGGCGATCCGCGGTCGGCCGAGCGAGGCCTTCTTGACCGCCTTCTTGACGGGCCGCTTGCCGGGTCTCTTGACGGACTTGTTCCGCGTGGCCGGTTTCTGCTTGACCGTCTGCTTGCGTGCCATGGGACGTGAGGTGTTTGTGGCGAGAGTCGATCAGTCGGAGACGACCTGGAGTGCGTGGCGGATTTCCTGTCTCGAGAGGAGTCCTTCGAGCCGTCGGGCGAATCCCGGGGTGACCTTCCAGCGGCCGAGCACTCCGAACAGCTCATCAAGCCGGTCCTGATCGAGGCAGAGTTCGTCCTTGAGTCGCCGGGCTTCATCGGGAGGCAGGTCTTCGAACTGCGAGATGACCAGGAAGTCGCCTTCGCAGTCCAGGGCCATGTGCAGCTGCTTCATCGCCTCGGCCAGCCCGTCGTCCACGCCGCGGATCAGTCGCTGGGGTCCCTGTTCGAGCACGTCGGTGAACTCGTCGGGGTTGACTCGTGCCATCCGTGCCCCGGTCTCACAGGCCGCGAAGATCACCGCTTCATCGACCAGTGACGCGACGTGAGTTTCGGAGCAGACGTGTCGGTGCCAGGTCTCCGAGAGCAGGTCGAGTTGGACCTGGGGTGGGACGGATTTCAGGAAGGGCACCTGGGTCAGGAAGCCGAAGTTCTGCCAGGGGTCGCTGTCGAACTGCCTGGCCAGTACGAGGCGTTCGAGAGTTTCGTGGAAACTGGCCCGAAACGCCGCGTAGGTCAGGTCGGTCCGCGGCAGGGGATCACTGCAGATGGTCAGCATGGTCATTTCATGCTCACACACCCGCGAGGGGGTCTCAACAGGTTTCCCACCGTCCGAGGTGTGGTTTGCGCTGGTTGGCGATGACTGCGCCACAGACGTCGTACAGCCGGTACCACCGGACCCATTCCATTGGGCCACACGCACGGCGTCTAATCCCGGCGGCGGGTCAATCCCCGAATCGGCGTGCCGTTTGCCAGCACGGGGATCGGTCGTCCGGCGAAGTCGGCCAGCGCCAGGTGGTCGGCGTCGATCTCGAGGTGGTGATAAATCGTCGCCAGGAAATCGTCTCGACCTACGACCCGGTCCTTGGCGTCTTCGCCGCGGCTGTTGGTCGATCCGATCACCTCTCCCGCGGGGATGCCGCCACCGGCGAACAGGATCGAGGTGGCTCGAGGCCAGTGGTCTCGGCCCGGCTGCATGGTCCCCTTCTTGGCACTGGCGACGCCTTTGCCCGTGCTGGGGGAGTGCGAGATCTTGGGCGTCCGCCCGAATTCTCCGGTCACCACCACCATCACGCGTCGATCGAGGCCTCGATCGAACAGGTCCTCGATCAAGGCCGCCACCGCCTGGTCGTAGAAGGGGCAGCGGTGCTTGAGTCCTTCGAAGACGTTGTGGTTGACGGCGTGGTCGTCCCAGTTGCCGACCCGTCCACACAGCGACCCGTTGAAGGTCGTCGTCACCAGGTCGACTCCCGATTCGACCAGTCGCCTGGCCAACAGCGCCTGCTGGCCCCAGCGGTTGCGGCCGTACTTGTCTCGGGTGGCGGTCGATTCCTTGCTGATGTCGAAGGCTTTCTTGGCGGCCGGACCGGTCAGCACGTCCAGGGCCTGCGTCTCGAACTCATCGAGAGCCTTCATCCGCTGGTAGAGGTCGGCGTCTCGGCTGAGCCGATCGAGGCTCTTGCGCAGGCCGATCCGTTCTCGGATCCGGGCCAGCTTCTGCTTGTCGCTGAGTCCGATATTGGGCACGGCGAAGCTGCCGCTGTTGGGATCTCCGCTGACCGAGAATGGCTCGTAGGCCGGACCCAGGTAGGCCGCTCCGGCATAAGGCACCGGGTTGACTCCGACGTAATTGGGCAACCCACCGGTCGGCGCCTGTCTCAGCCGGTGGACGATCGAGAACAGGTCGGGGTGGTCGGGTTTCTGCTTGAGGATGCGGACGGGGTGTCCGGTGAGCAGTTGCTGAGTCCCCTGCTGGTGGCAGAAGCCCGAGTGCACCATCGATCTCAGCAGGCTAAACTTCTCGGCCACCCGCGCGTGATGAGGCAGCAACTCGCAGATGTCCATGCCGGGAACCCGCGTGGCGATCGGGTCATACGGGCCTCGGTAGGCCGATCCCGAGAGCGGCTTGGGATCGTAGGTCTCCAGGTGGCTGGCTCCACCCTGCAGCCAGATCAGGATCACCGCCGTGCGATCACCACCGGGTGTTGCTCCCCCGGCAGCCCGGGATGCGAGCAGTGCCGGCAGGGTCAACCCGCCCAGACTCGCCCTCAGCAACTCGCGGCGACCGATGCTGGTGCCGGGCGAGACGCTGGGGGTCGGGGGGGCCGATTGGCCGAATGGGTCGGAATCGAGATGGGGTCGTAAGGTCATCGCAGTTGCCTCGGTACCATTGGGTTGCACCTCGGGTCAAGGCCGTCGTGCGGATTGCCGGGAGCGCGATGTGGCTCACAATCGGGTTGCGTGTTGGGGACAGGCACCTTCGGAGCCAGTCCCGGCGGTCGCTGTTGTGAAATCGGCGGTGGTGTTTGTAGGCTAGCTGCACAGGCCAACCGGGTACTGGGTCTTTATCGGCACGCAGCACGCAGCACGCAGCACGCAGCACGCGGCACGACACGGCGGCTCGTCGCGGGAGTTTCGGACAGGACATGGCGAGTTCCGAGTCTCCAGGCGGCCGCAAGAAGCTGGGCCAGTTGGCCGCGACGGCCATCTGCGGCAACGACATCACCTCCAGCTGCCTGTACGTCTCGGCCCTGGCCACGATGGCCGCCGCACATCTCTCGGTGTTCTCGCTGCTGATCGTCGCGGCGGTGCTGTTTCTGTTCCGCAAGATCTACGCCGAGGTGGTCGGCGCGCTGCCGCTCAACGGCGGCGCCTACAACGCGCTGCTCAACACCACCAGCAAGTCCCGTGCGTCGGTCGCCGCCTGCCTGACACTGCTCTCCTATATGGCCACCGCGGTCATTTCCGCCATCGAAGCGGTGCACTACGTCGGCTCGCTGTGGGACGGGCTGCCCCAGATTGCCGTCACGATCGGGCTGCTGGCGGTGTTCATGATGCTGATGATCGTGGGGATTACCGAGAGTGCCAAGGTGGCGATCGGGATCTTCATCACGCACCTGATCACTCTCGCCGTGCTGCTCATCGCCGGACTCGTCTGGTTCCTGACCCACGACGCACACCTCGCCGACAACTTCGACCTCCAGGCCCCCATCCAGCGCCAGATGATCATCTCGGGCAAGATGCTCGATTCCAATGCCCGGACGACGGTGCAAAAGAACGAGGTCATCAGCGACGTCGAGATGCAGCTGGGCAACGGCACGCTGCCGGAATCGCTGGAGGTGTACTTCGAGGAGAAGGGGGTCGAGTGGGAAGGCGAGGGAGTGACACGGGTCGAGGGCGATCGGCACCGGTTCCGGATCGGGACCGGTGGCCTGGAGGTGCTGGTCCAGGCCGAGTCGACCGAGGCCGGCGGTGGCCGGGAACGCGGATTGGCGGTGCTGACCGAATCGAGCCTGATGGTGGCTTTGTTCTTCGGGTTCTGTGCCGCGATGCTGGGGATTTCCGGTTTCGAGAGCTCGGCCAACTTTGTCGAGGAGCAACAACCCGGGGTGTTCCCCAAGACGCTGCGGAACATGTGGATCGCAGTCTCGATTCTCAATCCTGCCATGGCGCTCTTGACACTGTCGGTGTTGCCCGTCGACGAGGTGGGGTTCCACAAGGACCACCTGCTGTCTCACCTGGGATTCCTGACCGCGGGCGGCTGGCTGAAGTTCCTGATCTCCATCGACGCCGCACTGGTCCTCAGCGGAGCGGTGCTGACGAGCTATGTCGGAGTCACCGGACTGGTGCACCGCATGACGCTGGACCGTTGCCTGCCTCAGTTCCTGTTGAAGAAGAACAAGAGGTTCGGCACGACGCATCGGATCGTGATCGCCTTCTTCCTGCTGGCCGTCTCGGTGCTGCTGGTCACCGGCGGAGCACTCGAAGCCCTCGCCGGGGTCTACACCCTGTCGTTCCTGGCGGTGATGGTGCTCTTCGCGGTGGGCAACATCCTGCTGAAAGTGCGTCGCCAGCGATTGCCTCGACCCGAACGGGCTCCCTGGGTCTTCGTGGTGATCGGCACCACAGCGGTGGCCGCCGCGGCGGTGGGAATCGCCATCGATCAGCCCAAATACTTCATGGTCTTTCTCTACTACTTCATCCCGGCGCTCGCGGTGGTGATGATCATGCTCTGGCGGGTCGGGCTGCTGAAGTCGGTGCTGGGCATCGTGCAGTACCACAGCCGGTGGGTGCTGCAGTTCTTCGGAGGCATCTCGAAGGCGATCGAAAGGAAGATCGACCAGATCAACTCGCAGCAGGTCGTCTTCTTCACCCGAGGCGACATGGTCGACAACCTCAGGCGCGCCGTCGAATACGTCCGCGACAACGAGCAGACGAAGCGGATCAAGGTGGTGACCGTGGCCGAGGAAATCTCGACGATCTCCGACAAGATCGAGCACGACCTGAAGGTGCTCGACGAGGCCTACCCCGAGATCGACCTCGAGTTCGTCAAGCTGGAGGGGACATTCTCTCCGGCCCTGATCGACCGACTCTCGACGGAATGGAAGATCCCGAAAAACCTGATGTTCATCGGGTCGCACGGTGAGAAGTTCAAGTACGACCAGGCATCTCTCGGCGGTGTCCGCCTCATCATCTGAACCCCGCAACCAGACCACAGGAATTGGGGTCAGTCCGCCTGCGGCGGATTGAATAGTGAATAGTGATGTTCGCCGTGGCAAACCTGAGAAACTGGGGGGGCCACTATTCACTATTCAAGCTCTGACCCCAACCGGTTGGGGTTGGGTGACGTATCTTGGGGTGATGGATTCTGCTGTTGAGTTGGGCCATGTCTGATCGTTACTACGCCGCTTGCTGCCAGACGGATTTTGACTGTCCCTCGGATCGGGACGAGATCGCCGAGCGGACCCGGCGGATGTGTGCGATTGCCGAGGGGACGATCGTTGGGTACGAACCGTTTCACGACGTCAGGCTGCTGGTTTTTCCTGAGTTTGCTCATGCCGCACCGATCTACGACTCGGTCGAAATGCTCAAGAAACGGCTCGCGGTTGAACTCCCCAACGAGCACACCGACCGTTACCAGGCCCTGGCGGCCAAGTACGGCTGCCTGATCCAGACCGGGACCTTCATCGAGTCGGATCCGGCGTGGCCGGACGTGCTGTTCAACACCACCTGCCTGGTCGGATCCGGCGGAGTGCTCTCGAAGTACCGCAAGGTCAACCCCTGGATTCCCTGGGAACTGCACTCCAGCCCGCACGACCTGGACGGCTACAGCGACGATCCCTTCCCGGTGGTCGACACCGAGTTGGGAAAGCTGGGCGTGGCGATCTGTTACGACTGGCTGTTCCCCGAGACGATCCGGCAGTTGGTCTTTGGCGGGGCCGAGGTCTTGATCCGCGTCTCGGCCTACATGGATCCGTGGGGTGCGACGCCACCGATGGACTGGTGGACGCTGTTCAACCGGGCCCGCGCGGTAGAGAACACCGCCTATGTGGTCGCCTGCAACCAGGGCGCGTCTCTGGAGCACTACCCTCCGTTCAGTTGGCCGGGGGGGAGCATGGTGGTCGATTACGACGGCCGGATCCTGGCTGCTGCCGATGCGGGACCCGGCGAAAGAGTGGTGGTGGCTCCGATCGACGTGGCGGCATTGCGAGCCGAACGCCAGAGACGGATCGGTCACGACATGCGGAGTCATCTCCGCAGCGAAGTCCACACCTACCTCGAGCGGCCCTGGCTGCCGCCGGCCGACGAGCATCCTCTGAGTGGTGATTCCATCAAAGAGCGGATCGAACAGGGCCGAGGGCGAACGGGAATCCCTCGGAGTCCCACGACAGGAGAAGACCGATGATCGACGTCCGTTCACCACGTTTCTGGTTGCCGGTTTCGCTGGTGCCGGTGGTGCCGCTGTTGCTGCTGGCCATGTGGGTCGGTTGTTCCAACGATCCTCCCGCCGGCAGTTCCGGTGCGGTCGGCAAGAGCCGGGACGACGGGGCATTTCGGGTGACGCTGGAGATGATTGCCGAGAACAACCGCGGCGCGGGGCTGATGGAGCAGTACAAGTACAAGCAGGCGAAGGAGGTCTTCCAGGCGTTGGTCGACGCTCACCCCGATTGGCTTGATGCGAAGGTCAACCTCGGCATCGCCGTGCTCAATTTCACTCAAAAAGGCGCCGCGGCGGTTTCGATTCTCGAGCAGGTTGTTGCCGAGGATCCCGATCATGCGGCGGCGACCTACTGCCTGGGCGTATCGCTGTTTCACGCCACCCGCATTTCTCAGGCCAGGGTCCAGTTCGAGCGAGCCGTCGAGCAGGACCCTCTGGACGCCTACTCGGCCTACTTCCTGGCCCGTTGTCTCGAGGAGGACGAGCCGGTCCGAGCGGTGCAGTTGCACCTGAAGGCGCTGGAACTTGAGCCGTACTTCCAATCGGCTCACTACCGCTGCTTCGACCTGCTGCGTCAGGTCGACGGCGGGTTCGATGACGCGATGAAGCACATGGACGAGTTCAAGCTGCTCAACGAGCATCCGCTCTCGGTCTCCTTTGCCTACAAGTACACGCTGATGGGTCCCAAGGCGATGGCGATCCGCGTGGGGCTTGCCGACGGCAAGTCCCAGGCGGCGGGTCCCCCCGACGGCCCTCTGTTCGATCCCCCCGCGGCGATCCCCGTGGCCGCTTCCGTCCAGGTACCAGCCGGTGCGGCTCTGACGACCTGCGACATCAACGCCGACGGGCACCAGGACCTGTTCGTGGTCACCGCCACAGGGAACCTGGTGATGCTGGGAGCCGACTCCAGCAAGGGTCTCGACGGCTTTACTCTCGACAAGGACCACCCCCTGGCGAAGATCTCCGACGTGACCGCTCCGCTGTGGGGCGACTTCGACAACGACGGGTTGCTGGATGTCTACCTGTGCCGCAAGGGCCCCAACCAGTTGTGGCGGCAGGTGAAGGCGGGCCAGTGGGAGGACATCACGGCCAGGTCGAAGGTGGCCGGGAGTGAGGGTGAGACCATCAATGGTGTCTGCCTGGATCTCGATCACGACGCCGACCTGGACCTGTTGCTGATCCATCGTGACCGGCCCGCCCAGTTGCTCAACAACAACCGCGACGGCACGTTCGAGGACATCAGTGCCCGGGTGGGCGTGGATCGTTCGGGAGCCGTTTCGGCATCGGCGGTGGTCGCCGATTTTGATGGCGACCGCGACCTGGACATCCTGCTGCTGGGCCCCCTGGGCCCCCCGGACAAGCCCGGCGGCAAGCGTTCGGGCAACGTGCTGCTCTACAACGACCGGGCGTGGCGATACCACGTGGACACGAAGCTGGGCGAGCTGGCCGGTGCGGCAACAGCCGCGGCGGTGGCCGGTGACTCGAATGCCGATGGCCAGGTTGAGCTGTACGCGATCGATTCCGGCTCGGTGGTCCGCTGGACGCGGAAGCCGGATGGGACGTGGGACAAGATGCTGCTGGGTTTTGGCGACGTCGAGGGAACGATCGGCGGCGGGTCGCCTCGGATCGCCCTGGCAGACGTCACCGGCGACGGCCGGGTCGAGTTGCTGGTGGGCACCAGTGGCTGGTCGGCCTGGAAGCTGCCTCTTGACGAAAAAGATGTCAAAGACGCCAAGGACATGAAGCTGATCGAGTTGGCTGATTCGGGCGAACATGACGCTCTGGGTGCGTGGACCGCGGTCGTGCTCGATGACGCCCGCGGCCCGGCGATCGTCGGCACGGTTGTCGACGGGGCACCTCTGGTCTGGACCGCCGGAACCGGTCGCCATCCCTTTGTTACGATCGCACTCTCGGGACGCAAGAAGGGCAGATACCGCGAACGCTCCAACGCCTCGGGGCTGGGCACCATCGTGCTGGCCCGGGCCGCGGGCCGCACGCTGCGGGCCGATTCGCTGCCGGCCGATTCGGGGTCCGGCCAGAGCCTGCAGCCGGTGGCCCTGGGACTCGGCGGTCTCGAGCGGGCCGACTTCATCAAGATTGTCTGGTCCGAAGGGGTCACACAGGGCGAGCTGGGGGTGGTCACCGGGAGACGCCACGCGATCGAGGAGGTCGACCTGATGCCGACCAGTTGCCCGGTGCTGTTCGTTTGGGACGGCACGCAGTACCGGTTTGTCAGCGACCTGTTGGGGGTGGGCGGCCTGGGCTACCTGGTCGAACCGGGCACCTATGCTCCGGCGGATCCGACCGAGAACTTCCTGCTGCCGGCGGGGTTGTTGAAGCCGCTGGATGGTCGGTTGAGACTGAAGCTGACCGAGCCGATGCCCGAGTTGACCTACCTGGACCGGGTGGGACTGGTCGCCTGGGACTTGCCCGCGGGCTGGCAGATGGTGCTCGACGAACGCCTGGCCACGTCGTTGCCGGATCCCAGCGGGCTACCGATCACCTACCGCCTCGAGCAGGCTCCGAGTCGAGTGACCAATGAGCGGGGCGAGGATGTGACGGGTCGGGTTCGACGTGTGGATCAGCAGGCGGCCGACGTGGGCCAGCTGGACGATCGATTCCTGGGCCGGCTGGCCGGCGAGCACGTGCTGGTGATGGAGTTTGCCGAGCCTCTGGATCGGGGGCCGGGCGAGCCGGTGCTGCTGGCCGATGGCTGGGTCGAGTTCCCGTATTCGCAGACGGCGTTTTCGGCCTGGCAGGCCGGCGCGGCGTTCGAGCCGCCGACGCTGGAGGCTCGGGATGCACAGGGGAACTGGGTCGAGTTGGCCGCAGAGTTCGGCTACCCCGGCGGGATGCCTCGACAGATGACCCTGAAACTGCCCAGGGAGAAGTTGCCCGAGGGGACCCGGGCGTTGCGGCTGAGGACGAACCTGGAGGTGTACTGGGACCGGTTGACGGTGGTGCGGCACGAGGAGTGCCCGCAGTTGACCAGGCGTGAGCTGAAGCTGG